>Ga0209640_10000725_pt1 | contig 26263 bp, 24 predicted proteins | sample RifCSP10_1_FD_184018 | JGI IMG/M metagenome (GOLD analysis project Ga0209640, IMG submission 184018) | Soil microbial communities from Rifle, Colorado - Rifle CSP2_sed 10_1 (SPAdes) (version 2) | ecosystem: Environmental > Terrestrial > Deep subsurface > Rock core/Sediment | place: Rifle... | reverse complement strand
GCTTATGCGGAACTACGAAGGGTTCCTCCGCAAGAAGGCGAAGGGGGCGTGAGCCGCGTGATCTTCCTCGGCGCCCCGGGCGCGGGCAAGGGCACCCAGGCCCGCCGGCTCGCCGCGGGCTCGGGTGTTCCCCAGGTGGCCACCGGCGACATGCTCCGCGAGGCGGTGGCCGAGGGCACGCCGCTCGGGCGCGAGGCCAAGCGCTACATGGACCAGGGCGCGCTGGTGCCGGACGAGGTCGTGATCGGCCTGGTGGACGAGCGGCTCTCGCGGCTCGACGCGGGCGCGGGCTACGTGCTGGACGGCTTCCCGCGCACGGTGGCCCAGGCCGAGGCTCTCGACGCGCTGCTGCGCCGGCTCGGCCAGGATCTCGACCGCGTGGTCTTCTTCGACGTCTCGCGCGACGAGCTGCTGCGCCGCCTGACCGGGCGCCGGATCTGCCGGCAGTGCGGCACCGCCTTCCACCTGGTCTCGGCCCCCCCGAAGGCGCAGGGCCGGTGCGACCAGTGCGGCGGCGAGCTCTACCAGCGGAACGACGACGCGGAAAGCACGGTGGGGCGCCGGCTCGACGTTTACGAGACGCAGACCGCCCCCCTGCTCGACTACTACCGGAAGCGCGGCGTGCTGGTGCGCGTGGCCGGGGAGGGCCCGGTGGACCGGGTCGCCGCGGCGATCCAGAAGGCGGTCAAGGAGCCGGTGGCCTCGTGATCCTCCTCAAGTCGGCACGCGAGCTCGGCCACATGCGGGCGGCCGGGCGCATCCTCGCCGAGGTCAAGGACCGGCTGCGCGCGATGGTCAAGCCCGGGGTCTCCACCAAGGAGATCGACGCCGACGTGGAGGCCTTCATCGTCTCCCGCGGGGCCGCCTCGGCCTTCAAGGGCTACCGGGGGTTCCCGGCCACCGTCTGCGTCTCGATCAACGAGGAAGTGGTGCACGGGATCCCCTCGCCCAAGCGGAAGCTGCGGGAGGGGGACATCGTGGGGCTGGACCTCGGGTGTATCGTCGAAGGGTACTATGCGGACTGCGCGATCACGCTCCCGGTGGGGCCGGTACCCCCGCGGGTGCAAGAGCTGCTGGACGTCACCCGGGAGAGCCTGGACAAGGCGATCGTGCAGTGCCGCGCCGGCAACCGGCTCGGCGACGTCTCCCACGCGGTGCAGACCCACTGCGAGAGCCACGGCTTCGGGGTCGTGCGCGCCTTCGTGGGCCACGGGATCGGGCGGAATCTCCACGAGGAGCCGCAGATTCCGAATTTCGGGGACGCGGGCCGGGGCCCGGTGATCAAGGCGGGCATGGTGCTGGCCATCGAGCCGATGATCACGATGGGCTCGTGGGAGGTGCGCGTGCTGGAGGACCGCTGGACGGCGGTGACCGCCGACGGGAGCTGGGCCGCGCACTTCGAGGACACCATCGCCATCACGGACGCGGGCCCCGAGGTGCTGACGCGACTGGATCGCGCCGCGTAGGGGAACCCGAGTCCATGGCCAAAGAAGACGCGATCGAGGTGGAGGGTACGGTGGTGGAGCCGCTGCCCAACGCGATGTTCCGGGTGGAGCTGGAGAACGGTCACCGGGTGCTGGCCCACGTGTCGGGCAAGATGCGCATGAACTTCATCCGCATCCTCCCGGGCGACAAGGTGAAGGTGGAGCTGTCACCCTACGACCTCACCCGGGGCCGAATCACGTACCGGTTCAAGTAGGGGCAGAGCAAGGTGAGCCGAGCGGATAGGGAGATCGAGCTTGGCGAGGCGCAGCCGAAGGCGAGCCGAGCGGATACATAAAGGGGCGAGGAAATGAAAGTGCGTCCGTCGATAAAAGTTCGGTGCGAGCACTGCAAGGTCGTCCGCCGGCAGGGCCGCGTGCGGATCATCTGCAAGAACCCGCGCCACAAGCAGCGCCAGGGATAGGAGCCCACATGGCACGTATCGCCGGAGTCGACCTGCCGCGGGACAAGCGGGGTCAGATCGCGGTCCAGTACATCTACGGGATCGGGATCCCGTCCGCGAAGAAGATCTTCGCCGACGCGCGGGTGGATCCCGACAAGCGCGTCAAGAGCTGGTCCGACGACGAGACCGGCCGGGTGCGCGACATCATCGAGCGCGAGTACAAGGTCGAGGGCGACCTGCGCCGAGAAGTCTCGATGAGCGTGAAGCGGCTGATGGACATCGGTTGCTATCGCGGCATCCGGCACCGCAAGGGCCTGCCGGTGCGCGGGCAGCGGACCCACACGAACGCGCGCACGCGCAAGGGCAAGAGCAAGGGCGTGATGGTGAAGAAGAAGGCGGTGGCCGCCGCGCCCTCCGCCCCGCCGAAAAAGTAAGGAGCCGAGTCGATGGCCGACGCCGCCGAACAGAAGCCGGACGAGAAAGCCGCCGCCGCGCCCCGCAAGGGCGGGCGCAAGCGGGAGCGCAAGGAGGTCCGCGTGGGCATCGCCCACGTGCAGGCCACCTTCAACAACACGATCGTGACCCTGACCGACAAGATGGGCAACGTGGTCTCGTGGGCCAGCGCGGGGAGCGTGGGTTTCAAGGGCTCCCGCAAGAGCACGCCCTTCGCCGCGCAGACCGCGGCCGAGAACGCGGCCCGCAAGGCGATGGAAGTAGGCCTCAAGCAGGTGGAGGTCTTCGTTCGCGGCCCGGGGGCCGGGCGCGAGGCCGCCATCCGCTCGCTGCAGGCGGTGGGACTGGAGATCACCGCCATCCGTGACGTGACCCCGATTCCGCACAACGGCTGCCGGCCGCCCAAGCGCCGACGCGTGTAAGAGGAGACGTACGTGGCACGATATCGAGCCGCCGCCTGCCGGCAGTGCCGGCGTGAAGGCATCAAACTGTTCCTGAAGGGCTCGCGCTGCTTCACCGAGAAGTGCGCGATCGAGCGCCGGAACTATCCGCCGGGTCAGCACGGCCTGGGCCGCACCAAGCCGACCCAGTACGGCATCCAGCTGCGCGAGAAGCAGAAGGCCAAGCGCATCTACGGGGTGCTGGAGGCACAGTTCCGCCGCTACTTCGCGTGGGCCGAGGCCGAGAAGGGCATCACCGGCGAGAACCTGCTCAAGTTCCTGGAGCGGCGCCTCGACAACGTGGTGTTCCGTCTGGGCATGGCCGCCTCCCGCCGGGAGGCGCGCCAGATGATCGGCCACGGGCACGTACAGGTGAACGGGAGGAAGGTCTCGATCCCGTCCTTCATCGTGAAGGTGGGCGAGGTGGTGCAGCTGCGGCCGACTTCCAAGATGCAGGAGCGGGTGGCCGACAACCTGGCCTCCGGCCGCTCGCCGGTGCCGCCGTGGCTCGATCTGGACGTGAACGAGAAAAAGGGCACGGTGCGCGGGCTTCCGCTTCGGGAGGACATCCAGATCCCGGTGCAGGAGCAGCTCATCGTCGAGCTGTTCTCGAAGTAGGCGGCCGACCCGCCGCCAGAAGGGGCATATGGCAAGGACTCCGTTCCAGAAGCCGAAGTCGATCCAGTGGGAGATTCTCTCCGATCGTTACGGGCGGCTGGTCGCCGAGCCGTTCGAGAAGGGCTACGCGCTCACCGTCGGGCATTCCCTTCGCCGGACCCTCCTGGCCATCGTGCCGGGCTCGGCGGTGACGTGGGTCCGGATTCCCGGCGTGAAGGACGCGGGGACCAGGATCCCCGGGGTGCAGGAAGACACCACCGACGTGCTGCTGAACGTGAAGAAGCTGGCGGTGAACGTGCCCTCCGGCGAGCCCACCGAGACGCGGCTGGAGGCGACCGGCCCCCGGCCGGTCACCGGCGCGGACGTCTCGGAGGCGAGCGGGGTCGAGGTGCTGAACCCGGAGATCCACATCGCGACCCTGGGAGCGGGCGCCAAGCTCGCGATCGACATGGGGATCGGGGTGGGCCGTGGCTACGTGGCGGCCGATCGCCATCGCGCGGGGACGGTCCCCGCCGGGGCGATCCCGCTGGACGCGGCGTTCTCTCCGATCCAGCGGGTCTCCTACGGTGTGGAGAACGCGCGGCTCGGCAAGGTCACGGACTACGAGAAGCTGATCCTCGAGATCTGGACGAACGGGGCGGTGTCCCCCGACGACGCCCTCACGCGGGCGGCCCGCCACCTGCAGGGGCACTTCTCCCACCTGGCCCCGGAAGGGCGCGAGGAGGAAGAGGAGGAGGTGGAGGCGACCGGCGAAGGCTTCCTGCAGGAGAGCCTGGCCAAGCCGTTGGAGGAGCTGCCGCTTCCCGCGCGGGCGGTCAACGCGCTGAAGAATCACGAGATCCTCGTGGTGGCGGATCTGGTCCAGAAGACCGACGAGGATCTGGAGTCGGTCAAGAACCTCGGCTCGAAGTCGATCGAGGAGATCAAGGTCGCGCTCGCCGCGCTCGGGCTGTCGCTCGGCATGCGCATCGATCCGAGTCTGCTGGGTGCGCTCGGCCGCGGAGGGACGAAATGAGGCACGGCAAGGCGGGCTTCAAGCTCGGGCGCGTCACCGCGCACCGGTGGGCGCTGTTCCGGAACTTGCTCGTCGCGCTCTTCCGCCACGAGCGCATCATGACCACCGAGGCCAAGGCCAAGGCGGTGCGCGGGCTCGCCGACCACATGGTCACGCTCGCCAAGCGCGACGACCTGCACGCGCGGCGGCAGGTGCTGAGCATGGTGCCGGACGCGGTGGTGGTGAAGAAGCTCTTCGACACCATCGCCGCCCGCTTCAGCGAGCGTCACGGCGGCTACACCCGGATCATCAAGGCCGGCCTCCGGCCCGGCGATCGCGCACCGATGGTGGTCCTGGAGCTGGTCGACCGGCCGGAAGCTCCGAAGGAGAAGGGCAAGAAGGACGCCAAGGCCGAGAAGGCGCCCAAGGAAGACAAGAAGGCCGGCAAGGGCGAGGCCTCCGCGGGCGCGGCCAAGGGGCGGCGCAAGAAGGCGGCGGCCGCGGGGTAGCAGTCGTCTTTCTGCTTTTTACCGTCTAGTTCTTCAAGCTCTGTTGAAATGCGGGGGCCCAGAAATGGCCCCCGCACTCCCCCAGTCCGCGGACTCCCGTTTACTGCTTCCGCCTTCTCCGTGGTTTGCCTATTTCAGGGTTTTCTTGAAGAGGTCGAGGGTTCGGCGCCAGGCGTCTTCGGCCGCGGGCTTGTTGTAGACGTCGGCCCGCTCGTCGTTGAAGAAGGCGTGGTCCACCCCGGGGTAGATATGGATCTCGACCGGCTTGCCCGCCTTCTTGATGGCGGCCTCCACCTCACGCGCGGTCTGGGGCGTCACGAAGGCGTCCTTCTCCCCGAATAGCCCCAGGACCGGGCCGTTCAGCCGGCTGTAGTCCGGCTTGACGTTGGGGTGAACGCCGTAGAAGTCCACGACCGCCCCGACGTTCGCGTTGGTGCATCCGGCGAAGAGAGCGAGCTGGCCGCCCATGCAGAAGCCCACCGCGCCCAGCTTGGATGTCGAGGAATGGCCGGCCAGGTACTTGGCGGTTCCGGCGAGATCCTTCTCGGCTCGCTCGATATTGAGCGCCATGAAGAGCTTGCCCGCCGCGTCCGGCTCGCTCGCGGTCTGGCCGTGGTAGAGATCGGGAGCCAGCGCCGAGAAGCCGGCGGCCGCGAAGCGGTCGCACACGTTCTTGATGTGGCCCACCAGCCCCCACCACTCCTGGATCACGAGCACGCCCGGCCCCTTGCCGGAGGCGGGGGTCGCAAGATAGCCCTTCGCGGTGTGTCCGTTGCTGGGAAACTCGACCATCTTGCCGGCCATGAGGAGTCTCCTTCTAAGTAGTTGAACGACGGGCACTCTGGTTGGCGGTTTGGCCTCTTCGGGCCTTTGGCCCTCATCGGGGCGCCCTGGCTACCGCAGCTTCTTCCCGGTCTCGGCTGCCCCCGCAGTGTCGCGCTCACTTCCCGTAGGGGCTGATTGTCCGGCGACAGCGCCTCAGTGCGCAAGCGCCTTGTGGACGCTACGGTTCGGCTTTCTCGGCGGTGGGCTTCTTGCTGGTGGAGGCCGGGGTGACGCGGACGGTGAGGACGCGGCGCTTGTCGGCCTCGAGTACGGTGAAAGAGAAGCGCCCCACCCGGAAGACCTCCCCGACCAGCGGGATCCGGTGCAGGGTGGCGAGCACGAGGCCGGCGACGGTCTCGAAGTCGCCCTTGGGCAGGTCCCAGTCCAGCGCCTCGTTGACCTCGTCGAGGCTCGCGCGGCCCGCCACCCGATAGCTGCCATCGGGAAGCCGTTCCACCGTGTCGGGGGTGCGGTCGTGCTCGTCGCGGATCTCGCCCACGATCTGCTCGACGATGTCCTCCACCGTGACGATGCCGACCGCGCCGCCGTACTCGTCCACCACCACCGCGAGCTGCACGCGGTTCTTCTGCATCTCGCGCAGCAGCTCGTCGATCCGCTTGGTCTCCGGGACGTAGGTGGCCGGGCGCATCAGCGCGCGCAGGTCCGGGGCGTCCACCCCGCGGTTGAGGAGGTCCATGGTGGTGACCACGCCCACGATGTTGAGCACCCGGTCGGTGAAGACGGGAATCCGGGAGAACCCGCGCTCCTGGATGAGCCGGACCGCGTCGCCGGGTGAGGCGGTCTCGGGCAGGGCCGCCACGTCCACCAGGGGCACCATCACCTCGCGCACTGCAGTCTCCCCCAGGTCGAAGATCTTGTCGATCATCTCGGCCTCGGTGACGGTGACGTCGGCCTCCTCCGGCTCCATCTGCAGGAGCAGCTTCAGCTCCTCGCGCGAGACGAACTGGCGCGCGCCGGTGGGCTGGCGCCCCACCAGCGCGAGCGCCCGCCCCACCAGCCAGTTGGCACCCCAGGTGAGGGGGGCCAGCACCTTGCCCAGGGTCTCTACCACCGGGAACAGCACGAGGATCAATCCGGTCGCGCGCTCCCGCGCCACCGCCTTGGGAATGACCTCGCCGAAGACCAGCATCAGCGGGGTGAGGCATGCGGTGACCAGGACGGCCGCGCCGCCTCCCACCACCGGGATGAGGGACCAGGTGGCCACCGTGGAGGCGGTGATGTGGGCGATGGTGACGCCCATCATCGCGGTGGACAGGAGCCGCTCCGGGCTCCGGAACGCCTCCAGGTATCGGATGGCCGTCCGGTGCCCGCCCTCCGCCATGTGGCGCAGGCGGACGCGATTGGCGGCGATGAACGACATCTCGGCCGCCGAGAAGAGCGCGGTCACCAGCAGGGAGAGCCCGATGATCCAGACGTAGATCACGTGGTCTCCCGCCGCTCGGCGATTTCGGGCAGCGCGACCAGCACCTCGAGCACCCGCGTCCGCTCCACCTTCTCCACCGACACGCGGACGCCGTCCTCGGTCTGCTTCTTTTCCCCCTTGTGAGGCACGCGGCCGAAGAGATCGAGCACCCAGCCGCCGACCGTGTCGAAGGACTCGTCGGGGATCTGCAGCCCGGTTGCCGTGTTCAGCTCGTCGATCGGCAGCCGTCCCGAGACCCGGAAGCTGCGCGGGGTCACGCGCTGGATGAGACGCTCGTCCTCGTCGTACTCGTCGCGGATCTCGCCCACCAGCTCCTCGAGCAGATCCTCGAGGGTGACGAGGCCGGCGGTGCCGCCGTACTCGTCCACCACGATGGCCAGGTGGAGCTTCTTGGCCTGGAACTCCCGCAGGAGCGCGTCGGCCCTCTTGGACTCCGGCACGAAGTAGGGCGGGTGCAGATGCCGGTGGAGATCGAAGATGGGCGGCAGCCCCCCGAGATGCGGCAGCAGGTCCTTGGTGTAGAGCACCCCGACGATCTGGTCGATGCTCTCCTCGAAGACCGGCACTCGGGAGTGCAGCTGCTCGCGCAGCTGCGGCAGGATCAGCGAAGGCGGGGTGGCCACGTCCAGGCAGAACATGTCCGGGCGCGGCACCATGACCTCGCGCACCAGGGTGTCCTCCAGCTCGAAGACCTTGTGGATCATCTCGCGCTCGGTGCGGTCCACCACGCCTTCGCTCGCGCCTACGTCCACGAGGGTGCGGAGCTCTTCTTCGGAGATCTCGGGCTGCCCCACGCGTCGCTCGGATCCCACCAGCCGCAGCGTCAGCGCGGTCAACGCGCCCAGCCCGACGCGGATCGGCCGGAGCAGCACGGAGAGCCAGGCCACCGGCCGGTTGACCCAGGCCGCGAAGCGCAGCGGGTGCTCCACCGCCAGGGTCATGGGCAGCACCTCCCCGAACACGGTGAGCAGGAACACCATGCCCGCGATGGCGATGGCGAGCCCCTTCGACCCGAAGACCTGCTCGGCGATGGCGGCGGCGAGGGCGGAAGCTCCGATGTTCACCACCGTGATACCGACGAGGAGAGTGACGAGCAGCTCGTGGGGCTGCGCGAGGAGCGGCGCGAGCGGGCCGGGGGTCTTGCCCTGCTGCTCGGCCAGCTCCTTCAGGCGCGTCCGACCCAGGGAAAAGTACGCAGCCTCCGCGCCCGAGAGCAATGCGGAGACCAGCAAGAGCACCCCGAGGCCGATCAACTCGAGAAGGAGACGGCTATCCATGGAAGTGCTCGAAGCCTCCGGGCAATGCCACCGGGGCACCGGCGGTGTCCACGAAGACGATCTCGCCCGCGGGCCCCTCGATCCGCCCGATCACGGTGAGGCCGGTGCCGGTGGCCTCGGCGAGGCCCGCGGTCAGGCGCTCGGCCGCGGCGGGATCGCACGTCAGCAGGAGCTCGTAGTCCTCGCCGCCGCTCACCGCCCACTCGTGGGCGTCCGCCCCCAGGGCGCGGGCCGCTTCCCGCGCCGCCGCCGAGACCGGAACGCGCTCGAGCTGCACCCGGGCGCCCACGGCGCTCTCCCGGCAGATGTGGCCGAGATCGGTGGCGAGGCCGTCGGAGCAGTCGATCATGGCGTGCACGCCGGGCGCCTGCCCCAGCCAGCGCCCCTCGGCCACGCGCGCGCGGGGCCGGAGGTGGGCCCGCGTGATCTCGGCGAGCCGCGCCCCGGCCAGCCCCGCCTCGCGCGCGCGGTCGAGCCCGATCTCGAGGGCGTGGAGGCCGGCGGCGGAAGCGCCGAGGCTGCCGGTCACCGCCACCGCGTCGCCCGCCCGGGCCTGCGAGCGGAGCCGTGGCGCTCCCGGGTGGACTCCGAGCAGCGTGACGTTGACCATCCACCCTCCCGGCGAGTCCGAGGTGTCCCCGCCGACGACGGTGACGTCGTGGGGGGTGGCGGCCTCCGCCATGCCCGCGTAGAAGGCGTCCACCGCCTCCACGTCCGTGTCGGCCGGGACGGCCAGCGCCACCAGCGCCCACCGGGGGATGCCGCCCATCGCCGCGATGTCCGACAGGTTGACCGCCATCGCCTTCCAGCCGATGTCGGCGGGGGTGGCGGACGCCCGGCGGAAGTGAACGTCCTCGATCAATATGTCCGTGGTGGCGAGCAACTTGTGGCCGGGGGGGACCGCGAGCACCGCGGTGTCGTCACCGATGCCGACCTCGACCCCGGGCGCGCTGACGACCGCGGCCGCGCTCCTCCGGATGCGAAGGATCAGCCCGCGCTCGCCCAGCCCGCCCAGGCTCACCCGTTCGGGTGGCTCCGCGTTCATGCGGGGGCGGCAACCGGCGTCAGGGCGAGGAAGTTGGCCAGCAGCGCCTTGCCCTGGCTCGTGAGGATGGACTCGGGATGGAACTGCACTCCCACGACCGGGTAGCGGCGATGCCGCAATCCCATGATCTCTCCGTCGTCCGCCCGAGCCGAGATCTCGAGGTCCGCGGGCAGGCTCGATTCGAGTACGACCAGCGAGTGGTAGCGCGTCGCCTCGAACCCCGGCGGCAGGCCGCGGAAGACTCCCCGCCCGTCGTGCGTGATCGGGGAAGTCTTGCCGTGCATCTGCCGACGCGCCCGCGCCACCCTGCCCCCGAAGGCCTGCCCGATGGCCTGGTGGCCGAGGCAGACGCCCAGGATCGGCACCCGGGCATGGAAACGGCGGATCAGCTCGAGCGAGATGCCGGCGCCGTCGGGATTGCCCGGCCCCGGGGAGATGACGATGCCGTCGGGCGCCAGGCTCTCGACGTCGTCCACCGTGAGCGCGTCGTTGCGGGCCACGCGCATGGTGGCCCCGAGCTCACCCAGGTACTGGACCAGGTTGTAGGTGAACGAGTCGTAGTTGTCGAGGACGAGGATCATCGTGGCTGCTCCTGCGCCGCGATGCGGAGGGCCAGGATCATGCCGCGCGCCTTGGAGCCCGTCTCGAGCCACTCCGCTTTCGGGTCCGAGTCGGCCACGATGCCCGCCCCCACCTGGATCGACGCGCGGCGCCCGTGGCACACCACGGTGCGGATCGTGATGCACGAGTCGAGGTTGCCCGAGTAGGAGATGTAGCCGACGGCGCCCCCATAGGGACCCCGGCGGGTGGGCTCCAGCTCCTCGATGATCTCCATGGCCCGGATCTTGGGGGCGCCGGTGAGGGTGCCGGCGGGGAAGCAGGCGGCCAGCACGTCGAAGGCGTCCTTGCCGGGCTCGAGCCGGCCGCGCACGTGACTCACCAGGTGCATGACGTGCGAATAGCGCTCCACCACCATGAACTCCGACACCTCGACGCTGCCGAGGCGGCTGACCCGGCCCACGTCGTTGCGCCCGAGGTCCACGAGCATCACGTGCTCCGCCCGCTCCTTGGGGTCCGCCCGCATCTCGTCCGCCAGCCGGGCGTCCTCCTCCTCGTTCCGGCCGCGGGGATGGGTGCCCGCGATCGGCCGCTCTTCCACCCGCTCGTCCTCGAGACGCACCAGGACTTCGGGCGACGAGCCGACGATGCTGGTTTTGCCGAGCCGCAGGAAGAAGAGATAGGGCGACGGGTTGACGGTGCGCAGCGCGCGATACACCGTGAACGGGTCGGCCCGGAGCTCGGTGTCGAGCCGTCGCGAGAGCACGACCTGGTAGGCGTCGCCGGCTGCGATGAACTCCTTTGCCCGGCGCACGCCCTCCATGAAGGTGACCTCGTCCATGGTCGAGGTGAACCCCTCGTCCCCGAGGGCCACCAGCGCCTCCACCGGCGGCAGGGTGAGCGGGGCGGGGGAGCGGGCGGGCCGGCGGAGGTTGCCGATCAGCATGCCGATCTTGACCGCGGCTGCGTCGTAGGCCCGGTCGAGCGAGGCTGGATCGCGCTTCGTGATGTGGGCGTTGGCGATCACCAGGAGCCGGTGGCGCAGGTTGTCGAACACCAGCAGGCTGTCGGTGAACATGAACACCGCGTCGGGTAGCTTCTGGTCGTCGGTGGTGAGCGTCGGCAGCCGCTCGACGTGGCGGACCATGTCGTAGGACAGGAAGCCCACCGCCCCGCCCTGGAAGCGTGGCAGTCCCGGCACCGGGACGGGTTTGAACTGGGATAGCAGCTCCCGGAGCGCCGCGAAGGGGTTTGTGCCCAGCAGCAGCTCGGTGGTGCCGTCGGCGCGGCGGACGCTGATCCGCTTGCCCTTGGCGGTGAACACCATGAGCGGGTCTGAGCCCAGGAACGAGTAACGGGCCCACTTCTCCCCGCCCTCGACCGACTCGAGCAGGAATGCGTAGGGGCCGGGGCGGAGCCGGAGGAAGGCGGACAGCGGGGTGTCGAGGTCGGCGGCCAGCTCGGCGAAGACCGGGACCAGGTTGCCCCGGCCGGCCAGGGCGTGGAACTCCTCGCGCGTGGGAGAGAGCGGGGGGAGGCCGGGCCCCACCGTCGACATGAATGGGCCGCTCAGGCGTTCGCGTCCAGCTTCTTCTTGAGCTGCGCTTTCGGCACCGCGCCAATCACCTGATCCATCACCTTGCCGCCCTTCACGAACAGGATCGTGGGGATGGAGCGGATCCCGTAGCGAGCCGCGAGGCCCGGTTGCTCGTCCACGTTCACCTTGGCGAGGGTCACCGAGCCGTTGCCCTCACGCACGAGCTCTTCCAGGGTAGGCGCGATGGCCCGGCAGGGGGCACACCACTCGGCCCAGAAGTCGACCATCAAGAGCTCGGTGTGCTTGCCCAGTTCGGCGTCGAAGCTGGCCTCGGTGAGATGGAGCGCGGTCTCGGCCATCGATCCAGGATCTCCTTATGGTCGGGTCAGGATTGCTGCAGGACAGCGGGTGAGAGTTCCATAAAAAACGCAGTGCTACGCTAGCATACGGCCCCCACCATCGCAAGTTGGCCTCCTGGGGCTGAGGCGCCCTGCCTTGTGGGCAGGGCAGGGCGGCCGACGGTTCGGGGCACTCCTTCTGACAGTGCGCGTCACCCAACGGACGTCCACCCACTGTCATCTAGCCTTGCACGGGGCGAAAACGACCTCGGAGGGCCGGAAAGCCTTGAATCCATGGCGTTGACCGGTAGCCGCCGGGAATGGTCTCCAAGATGGCGGAAAACCTCGGTTGGTAGGGGCTTTGCAGTAGACCAACCACCCGCAAAGGCTTAGCGGATTGGGTCCGTTCGGATAACGAGGTGCACTCGCAACCGAGGAGAGGGCGCGTCGTGGGAAAGGTGATGGTTGTCGATGACGCCGTGTCAGAGCTGAAGATGATCGAAGGCATTCTCAAGTCGGCCGGCCACCAGGTCGTGTCCTACGAGCACGGCGAGCTCCTCGAGGATCGCGTCGTCGAGGAGCAACCGGACCTGCTGCTGCTCGACATCGTGATGCCCAAGCGGAACGGCTACGAAGTGCTGCGCGGGCTCCGACGCGATCCGCGTACCAGGGACACCCCGGTGGTGTTCGTCAGCTCCAAGAACCAGGAGAGCGACCGGCTGTGGGGACAGCGGCAGGGCGCGGCCGACTACCTGCCCAAGCCGTTCACCGCGGATCAGCTCCTCGGCGTGGTCCGCCAGTTCGTGAAATAGGCTCGATGACCCAGACTCCCGGCGCGATGAACGCCTCGCCGCCCGCCCCCGCGGCGGCCTCTCCGGAGCGGCGGGCCTGCCTGTTCGCCCTGGAGGGCTCCCGCTTCGCGGTGGACGTCCGGAGTGCGCGGGAGGTAGTGCTCTTCGAGGAGATCACCGCGGTACCCCTGGCGCCCCGATACCTCGTCGGCGTGGCCAATCTTCGGGGAACCGTGATGCCGATCGTGGACATCCGCGCCCTGCTGGGCCTGCCGGAGCCGCGTCCGGCGCGCGGCGTGCGCGCGCTGGTCGTTCGCGACGGCGGTGTACAGGCCGCGCTGGTGGTGGACACAGTGCTCGGCCTCGAACCCTTCGACGACGTAGTGCCGGCCGACGGCCCGACCACCGCCCGGATGCGGGGTCCCCGTCCCCTGATGGCGGGCTGGATCCAGTGGGCGGGGGAGACCCTCGCGCTGCTCGACGTTCCCAAGATCCTGGCCGCGCTTCGCCCCTCGATGCCCGCGGTCGCGGAGGAGGTGTCCCCATGAAGCGCAGAGACTTTCTCGGCGGCGCCCTGTCGGCGGCCTTCGCGAGCACGCTCCTGCCCGGCGCGGCCGCGCGCGGCCAGGCCGCCGAGATCCGGATCGGCATGAGCGCCGCGTTCCGGGGCGCCGCAGCCGGCCTCGGCAGCGAGCTCTACCGCGGCGCGCACGCGTACTACAGCGAGATCAACGCGCGCGGCGGGATCTCCGGGCGGCCCATCACGGTGGTGACGCTCGACGACGGCTACAACCCCGACCCGTGCATCCGCAACACGATCCAGCTGCTGGACCGGGAGAAGGTCTTCCTGCTCTCCAACTACGTGGGAACCCCGACGCTGACGCGCACGCTCCCGGTGATCAAGCAGTACGCGGACCAGCACGTGGTGCTGGTGGGCAACTTCACGGGCGCCCAGCCCCAGCGCGAGACCCCCTACGTGGAGCAGGTCTTCAACATCCGCGCCTCCTACCGGCAGGAAATGGCGGCCCTGGTGGAGCGCTTCTGGCAGACGGGGGCGCGGCGTTTCGGGGTCTACTACCAGATCGACGCCTACGGCCGCAGCGGCACCGACGGGGTCGCGCGGGCGCTCGCCGCGCGCGGCGCCAAGATCGTGGCGGAGGCTACCTACGTCCGGGGCGCCAAGTTCGAGGAGGACATGACCACCGCGGTCAAGGCTCTCCGCGAGGGCGGGAGCGAGGTCGTGCTCTGCACCGGAGCGTACCAGGGCTGCGGCGCCTTCGTGCGCTCGGCCCGCGACGCGGGCTGGACGGCGCCGATCTCCAACGTGTCCTTCGTCGGCTCGGACGCCATGCTCGCGCTCCTCGTCAAGCACGGCCGCGAGAAGGGTCGTGACTACACCCGAGCCCTGGTCAACTCCCAGGTCGTGCCGAGCTACGACGACGCGAGCCTGCCCGGCGTGGTCGAGTACCGCGCCCTGATGGACAAGCACAACCCGCAGGTTCCCGCCGCAATCCGGGACGCCACCTACGCGCCGCAGAAGTACAGCTTCATCAGCCTGGAGGGCTACGTCAACGCGCGGGTGATCGTCGAGGCGCTGCGCCGGGCCGGCGCCAACGCCGGCCGTCCGGCCCTGCGACAGGCGCTCGAGTCGCTCCGCGGGCTCGACCTCGGGATCGGCGCGCCGCTTACCTTCACGCCCGAGCGACACCAGGGACTGGACAGCGTCTACTTCACGCGCGTCGAGGGCGACCGCTGGGTCCCGATCGCGGACTGGTCCGCGGCGGTCAGAGCCTGACATGGGCATGGACGGTCTGAAGCGGGGCTGGAGGAAACACGCGATGAGAAAGCGCGCAGAGGGCCCCGGGCCCGCCGCGGAGACCGCGCCCGCCCGGGGAACCCGGGTGCGGTTCGGCCTTCTGGGCAAGATCACCGTGTTCCTGGTGCTGGTGATGGTGCCGGTGGCGATCGCGAGCTGGACCATCGCCTACCGGTCGCTGCAGGACAATCTCACCCGCGAGTTCACCGACAAGGGCAGCGCCATCGCCAACAGCCTGGCGAGCTCGGCGGCGGACCTCGTCGTCAACCGCGACGCCTCCACCGTGCAGGCCCAGGTCGACGAGTTCGCCAAGATCTCGGGCGTTGCCTACGTCATGGTCTACGATCCCCAGCGCGCGCTGATCGCGCACACCTTCGCCCCGGTGGTGCCGAAAGGCATCATCGACAGGAACGTGGTGCCGGGTCAGGCCACCAAGCCCCAGGTGCAGGAGCTGACCTATCCGGAGCCTCGCGGCGGCCGGGAGCGCGAGATCATCGATATCGGCGTGCCCATGCTGGGCGGCCGGCTCGGGACGGTGCGGGTGGGCATGGACAAGTCGATCATCACCGCCGCGGCGGTCGGGGCCGGCAACTTCCTGCTCCTGATTCTGGGCAGCGTCGCGACCGCCGCGGTACTCGCGGGCGTGATCTTCGCGCAGCGGATCACCCGGCCGGTCACCGCCCTGATGGCCGTGGCGGAGCGCGTGGGACGCGGCGACCTCTCTCAGCTGGTACCGGTGACCTCCCGCGATGAGATCGGCCAGATGGCGGTCACCTTCAACGACAGCATCGTGCGACTCCGCTCGCTGGTCCAGACCGAGGCCGATCGCGATGAGGAGCGGCGCAAGCGCGAGGAGCTGCAACAGAACATCATCAAGTTCCTCGACACGGTGGTGGAGATCGGCAAGGGCGACCTCACCCGGCGTGGGGAGGTGTCCTGGGACGTGCTCGGCAACGTGGTGGACGCCATCAACTTGATGGTGGAGGAGATCGCCTCGATCGTCGGGGACGTGCGGCAGGCGGCCCTGCGGGTGGCCTCGGGCTCGCAGGACACCATCCGGATCACCGGCGAGCTCGCGGAGGCCGTGCAGACCCAGTCCCGCGACGCGCTGAGCGTGACGCGCTCGGTGGCGGACATGACGGTGTCGGTGCGCCAGGTCGCGGACAGCGCCGACCAGAGCGCGAAGGCGGCGCGGCAGGTGCTCCAGGCCGCGAGCAAGGGCGAGGAGGCGGTGCGCGATAGCCTCGCGAGCATGCAGCAGATTCGCGGCGAGGTGCAGACGATCTCCAAGAAGATCAAGTCCCTCGGCGACCGCTCCCTCGAGATCTCCAATATCGTGAGCACCATCCAGGACATCGCGGCCCAGACCCACCTGCTGGCCCTGAACGCCTCCATCGAGGCGGCGGGTGCCGGCGAGGCGGGGTTGCGGTTCTCCGTTGTCGCCGACGAGGTCCGGAAGCTCGCAGAGCGGGCCAGCCAGGCCACTCGGGACATCGGCACGCTCATCAAGGGCGTCCAGGTCGAGACCCAGGATGCGGTCGTGGCGATGGAGTCCGGGACGCGCGAGGTGGAGTCCGGATACGAGGTGAGCCTGCGGGCGGAAGAGGCGCTCCAGGAGATCGGGAAGATCTCGCAGACCTCCGCCGAACTCGCCGCCGAGATCTCCCACGCGTCCCAGACGCAGGTCCGGGCCGCCGAGACCACCGCGGGCGCGGTTCAGGCGATCGCGGGCGCGGCGGTGAAGACGGAGCAGGGCGTGCAGCAGGGCCGCAAGAACGTCGAGCAGCTCGCCCACCTGGCGGAAGAGCTCACCGCCAAGCTGTCCCGCTTCAAGCTGGCGGACTGAGTATGGCGAGACCGGAGCGATCGGGCGGACGAGATGGCTGATCGGCGCGAGCGCGAGCTGCTGCTGGGCATCTTCCTCATGGAGGCCTGGGATACCGCCGGGGCTCTCGAGGAGGGCCTCGGCCTGCTCTCCGCGACGACCGCCCCCACCGAGCACGCTCTCGCGCCGCTGGTGGTGTTCGCGCATCGCCTGAAGGGCTCGGCGGCGCTCCACGGCTTCCCCGGCGTCTCGGATCTGGCCGCCGCCGCCGAGCGGCTGCTGGGGTGGGCCCCCGCGGCGCCTCCCGAGGAGCGGAGGCGGGCGGCCGGTTTCCTGGACGGGCTCGTGGGTCTCCTGAAGGAAGTGTTCGACGGCATCAGCGCCGTCGGGGTGGAGGATGCGGCGCGTCTCGGCGAGTTCAAGGCCCGCTACCCCGTGTTCTTCTCCACCGCACCCGCCGCGCCGCGGCCGCTGCTGCCGCCGGCGGCCCCGCCCGCCCCGCCCGCGATCCCGTCGTCGGTCTCGGCGCTCACCGTGGACCTGCGGCGGTTCTTCGTCGAGGGTGGCGAGGTCCTGGAGTACTTCCTGCCCGAGGCGGCCGAGCACCTCGAAGCGATGACGACCGCGCTGCTCGCGATCGAGGGCGGCGCCCGCGACGAGGACACCCTCGCGACCGTCTTCCGGGCGGCGCACACGCTGAAGGGCGCCGCCTACACCGTCGGCTGCGCGCCGCTCGGCGACGCGACCCATCAGATCGAGGATGTTCTCGTCGCGGTCAGCGAGCACCGGCTCCCGGTCACACCGGGGGTGACGGAAGGGCTCTTCGCAGGGGCGGCCGCGATCAAGCAGGTGCTCCAGGCCGGCGCGGCGGTCTCCGACGAGACCGCACGGGCCCTGGAGCGCGCGACCAGCGACCTGCGCGCCCTGATGGCCTCGGAGGCCCTGCGCGAGCCCGCGCTCGCGCCGATGGCGGTCGAGGCCCCGGCGCTCACGCTTCCGTCGCCCGGGGAGCTACCCGGCTTCGTCCGTCCGGAGTTCCTGGCGCGTCTCGAAGCACTGCCGCGTCCGGCCCTCCGCGCCCCGAGCGCGCCCACGGGTCCCAGCATCCGGGTGCCCGTCGAGCGGCTCGACACGCTGATGAACCTGGTGGGTGAGCTGATGATCGTGCGGAGCCGGCTCGATCGGCGCCTGGCGCAGCTCGATCAGGTGAGCGAGCTGCTCCTGGCCAGCCGCACGCGCCTGGGCCAGGTCGGCCGCGACTTCGAGTTCCGGCGCCAGGCTCCCACGCTGTCCCTCTCCGAGGCGGGCGTCGGGCGCGGCGCCGAGCGGGACGACGCCGGCGAGATGCGCGACATCTCGGAGCTCTTTGCGGAGCTCGAGTTCGACCGCTACGACGACATCAACATCCTGGCGCGCAGCGTGAGCGAGATGTCCGCCGACGTGGCTGAGGTCCAGAGCCAGCACGCGACCTTGCTCCGCGGCGTCCGGGAAGACACCGTCCAGATCCAGCGCCTGACCGCCGCCCTCCGGAAGGAGATCACGCGCGCGCGCATGGTGCCCATCGGCCGGCTCTTCACGCGGGTGGCCCAGCAGGTGCGCGAGGCGGCGCGGGCCACCGGCAAGGTGGTCACCCTCACGGTTTCCGGAGAGTCGGCCGAGGTGGACACCGGGGTCATCGAGCAGATCGGCGACCCGCTCCTGCACCTCATCCAGAACGCGGTCGCTCACGGCATCGAGCCCGCGGCCGAGCGGGAGGGCCGCGGCAAGGCCGCCCAGGGGCATCTGACGCTGTCCGCCTCCCAGGAGGGCGGCTTCATCATCGTGGAAGTCGAGGATGACGGGCGCGGCATCGACACCGAGCTGCTGCGCCGGCGGGCGGTGGAGCGGGGGCTGCTGCCCGCCGCCGAGGCCGCCGCATTGCCGGATCGTGACGCCTTGCACCTCATCTTCGTGCCCGGCTTCAGCACCGTATCCGCGGTGACCCAGACCGCCGGCCGCGGCGTCGGGCTCGACGTGGTTCGCACGAATGTCAGCCGGCTCAACGGCGAGATCCACGTCGAGACCGAGCCCGGCCGCATGACCCGCTTCGTCCTCAAGCTGCCGCTCACCGTGGCCATCGCGGATGCCCTCATGGTTCGGTGCGGACCGGAGACGCTGGCGTTTCCGCTCACCGCGGTGAGCGTGATGCGCTCCGTCTCCCCCCACGAGATCCTGGCTGCGGCCGGCCGGGAGACGATGCGCCTGGGCGACCAGGTGATCGACCTCATCCGGCTCGATCAGGCCCTGAGGCTCACCGCGTCCCCGCCACCCGCGCGGCTGCCGGTAGTCGTGATGCGGGGTGGCGGCAGGCCCTTCGGGGTGGTGGTGGACGAGCTGCTCGGCAAGGAAGAGATCGTCATCAAGAGCCTGGGTGCGCTTCTGGACGGCTTGGGCCCGTTCTCCGGGGCCACGATCTCAGGTGAGGGACGCGTCATCCTGCTGCTCGACCCGACCCTCCTGCGCGAGGCGGCGCGGCAGCCGCACGCCGGGGCGCGGGAGCCTCGGGAGGACATGGTCCGGCCGGCCGACCCGGCGGATCGTCGTCCCACCGTCATGCTGGTGGACGACTCGGTCAGCATCCGGAAGTTCGTGGGACAGATGCTGGAGAAGGCCGGCTTCCACGTCGTCACCGCGGTGGACGGCCAAGACGCGCTGCAGCAGCTCCTGGAGCTCGCGGTGGACGTGGTGGTCACCGATCTCGAGATGCCTCGCCTCAACGGGTATGCCCTGATAGAGGACCTGCGCCGCAGGTCGGCCACCCGGGAGGTGCCGGTCGTGGTGATGACGACGCGGGCCGGCGAGAAGCACGCGAACCTGGCCCGTCGCCTGGGCGTGCGCCACTACGTCGCCAAGCCGGTGGAGGAGCAGGGCTTCATCCGGCTCGTCGGATCGGTGGTGGCGGGTGAGCGGGCCCTCACCGCCGCCGGAAGCCTCGTGGAGTAGGGGATGAGCGACGCCAAGGTTCTCGTGGTGGACGCCAACCAAGACAGCCGGGCCGCGCTCGCTCACGCGCTGACCGAAGCCGGTTACGAGGCGGCGGTCGCGACCAGCGGCTCCTTCGCGCTCACCATGCTCGAGTGGGAGCAGCCCGACCTCATCGTGAGCTACGCCAAGGTGCAGGACATGGACGGCTACGAGTTGTTCACCATGGTGCGGCGCGACCCCGCCACCAAGGACACGCCCTTCCTGCTCCTCGCCGGCCGTGACCGGCCGATCGCGCTCGCCGCCACCGAGGCGGGCGTGGACATGACCGTCACCGGGGATTTCACCCTGGACACCGTGATGTCGCGCATCATGGAGCTGCTGGGCGACGCGCCGCCCACCGCTCCCGCGCGGCGCGCGGAGCCGGTGGCGACTCCCGCCAAGGGCCCGGCCAAGATGCCCGCTCGGACGCCTGCCACGCCGCCCGTCGCGGCCCCGCCCGCCAAGACCGGCGCGGAGCCGGCGCGCAGCAGCTTCCAGGGCTCGCTCGGCGTGATGGACCTGACCGAGCTCACCCAGGTCATCTCGCTCGGGGTCAAGACCGGCGAGCTCCTACTCTCGCTCTCGGGGGGCGAGGGGAGCATCCTCTTCGAGGCCGGACGGGTCGTCCACGCCGAATTCTCGGGGAAGGCCGGCGAGGCCGCATTCGCCGCGATGGTCGTCGCCTCGCAGCGCGAGGGTGAGGCCCGCTTCTGCTTCAACCGCGCCGAGCGTGACGCGCTGGCGGGACGGCCGCGAACCATCTCGCGCAGCGTGGAGCAGCTCCTCCTGAGCGTGGCGCAGGAGATCGACGAGGCAACCCAGAGTGCCGACGGGCGCCGGGAGGCCGCCGTCTCCCGGGGAACGCGGCGGGACGGATAGATCATGCCCAAGGTGCTGGTGGTGGACGACAGCCTGAGCGTTCGCAAGGTCGTGCAGCGGGCGCTCGAGTCCAAGCGCATCGAGGTGCTGTCGGCCGCCTCGGGCAGCGAGGCGCTGGAGCAGATCGCGCGCGAGGTTCCGGATCTCATCGTCTGCGACGTGATCATGCCGGACATGGACGGCTACCAGATCTGTGACTTCGTGAAGAAACATCCCACGCTCGGGCACACTCCGGTGCTCCTGATTTCGGGGATCGTCAACAGCACGGTGCTCGAGCGTGCCGCCAAGGTCGGCTCGGACGACGTGATGCGCAAGCCGTTCGCGGCCGACGAGCTGCTGCACCGAATCGAGAGCTTCCTCCCCGCGTCGGGCCGCCCGGCTCCGGCCGCCGCGCCCGCGGGGACGGCCGTGCCGGCTCCGCTCGCGCCGCCGGTGGTGGCGGCGCCCGCGGCCGCACCGCGGGCGCTCCAGACCGAGCGTCCGGCTCTGGTCGCCGAGCCGGCCGCTGCGGTCGCAGCTCCGGTCGCGGCCCAGGCGGCGCCGGACCTCAAGACGCTGCTCGCCGGGGTCGCGGAGCTGGCGGGGGTGTCTCTGACCGCGTTGATCGATCGTGAGGGAGCCCTGGTGGAGGTCGCGGGCGGCCTCCTTCCCGAGGCCGACCTCGTGGGGGCGCTGGCCGCTTGCCTGGTCGAGTCCACGGACGGCGTGGGTCGGGCCCTCACCCAGGGTCGTCTGCAGAGCTTGATTCTCGAGTACGACGCGGGGGTGGTGCTGCTGAACGCCGTCGGCACCGGCGCCATGCTTGCGGTGGTCCTCGGAGATCCGGCGGTGCTCGGGAAGGTCCGCTACCACGTGAAGAAGGCGCTTCCGGGCCTGGTCCGGGCCTTGTGAGGCCTCTGTCCATGAGAACGTCCTACCATTCCGTGTCCAGCGCGCGGCGTCTCGCGTCGTGGCTAATGGCCGTGCTGGGGCTGGCCGCGTACGTCGGCCTGGTGTACGCCCTGACCCTCGCGCCCATTCAGTTCGAGGTTCCGCTGCCGAGCTGGGGCATCGTGGTCATCCTCCCGGTGACCTATGGCCTTCTGGTCTGGCTGTGGGTCCGCCGCCCGTCGATCACGCGCTGGCTCGTGGGTACCGCGGTCCTCAGCGGTCTCCACGTGCTGCTCGGCATGTCCCGGGAGCCGCTCTCCGCGCTGCTCGATCCGGCCCTCGCGGGGCGGGCGCTGCCGTGGGTCCTGCCGCCGCCCCTGCCTGAGCTGATCGGAGTGATGCTGCTGCTGGTCCCACTCCGCGACGTGCTGCGCGCGCCCGTTCGCCTCGCCCGCGAGCGGGGGGCCGGTGTGGGGCGCCCGTTGCCGAGCCACCGGGCCCGCCCCGCCGCGGCTCCGCGGGTGCAGCCCGCCGCGGCGGTCGAGGGGAGTGGCTCCCTGAGCGAGAGGCTGCTCGCCCGTAGCGAGCCGGTGCCGGAGCCGGTTGTCACCGCCGCGCCGGTGGTGGTGCCGGCTCCTCCGCCGCCCGCCGCGCCGGCTGTAGAGGAGGAGCCCCGGCCGCGGGTCACCGCGCGGGCGGAGCGACGTCGTGAGGCCGAGCCGACCCGCCCGAGCCGACGGTCGGACGTGGTGCTGCGCATCGCGCTCGACCGGATCATCGGACAGCTTCCTCCCGGCACCTTCCTCGCGCCCGAGGATGAGGTGGCGGCAAGCCTCAGTGATCCGGGCTACCTGAAGATCTCGGGCGAGCTCGTGGTGACCCAGCTCGCGGAAGGTGTGGCGCGGGTGGCGTGGGCCGACATCGCGGACCAGTTCCCACGACATCTGATCGGGCTCGGCAACACCGAGATCAGCGAGCATCTGGGTGATGGGCTGCGCCTGCCGCTCGACGAGGTGATCGGCCAGCTCCCGCACGAACTGTTCGTCGCGGAGAGCCCGGAGGTCGAAATGCGCGGGCTCGACCGGATCCCGGTGCCTTTCCACCCGGTCGAGGCATCCGAGCCGGCCCCGAGCCCGGTGCGGGAGCCCGCGCCGGAGCCGGTGGTCCAGCGGGAGGTGGAGATCGATCCGCCGGCCGTGGTCAGGCCCGAGCCGCCCGTCGAAGCGGCCGTCGCCCCGCCCGCCGTGCCGCCTGCGCCCGTGGCCCCGGAGTCGGTCCGGCGGCCCGAGCCGGCCTCGATCGAGGTCGCAGCCGCGGTGCCCGAGATGGACGAGCCGACGGTACGCGTCTCCTTCGACCGTGTGGCCCCGGAGATCCCGGCCGAAGCCTTCCGGGTGCCGCTGGCGCAGGTGTCTTCGCTCATGCGAGAGCCCGGCGTGCTGCTGGTTCCGCAGTCCGTGGTGCTCCCGCAGCTCGGCGAGGGTCTGATCCGGGTGAGCTGGGACGCGGTCGCGCCGCAGTTCCCGCACGATGACATGGCGCTCTCGGACGCGGAGATGGCGGAGCGTCTCCCCGACGGAATCCGGCTTCCGCTCGACGAGGTCATCCGGCAGGTCCCGCCGGACCTGTTCATGGCCGCCGGCCCGGCGGCCGACGTCCGGGGCCTCGAGAGCTTCCCGGCTCCCTTCCAGCCGCTCCTGTCGGATCCGGCCCCCGAGCCGCAGCCAGCCGCGGCGGTCGCCGACCCCCCGGAGCCCATCCACACGGCTCCCGAGCCGATGCCCGCTCTCATCGGCCTCGAGGAGCCCGGGGAGACGATCTCCCAGGCGGCCGAGGAGGCGGCACCTGTCGTCGTCGCCCCGGCGGAGCCCGAGATCGTCACGGTCCCGGAGCCGGTATTGGAACGAGCGCCCGAGCCGGTCGCGGAGGCCGAGGTGGTGAACCCGATCGACGAGCTGGTCGAGCCGGACCCCTCGCCGGCGGTGGAGCCGGTCAAGGTGGTCGATGAGCCGGAGCCGGTTGTCGTCCCGTCCCCGGCCCCGGCCTATGAGCCGCCGCCCATTTCGGCACCGCGGTGGCCGGAGGCGCCGCCCATCGAGGCCATGCCGGCCTGGCCCGAGCCGGTGCCCTCTGCGCCGCTCTCCGCCGCGCCGATCGCCAGCCCGGCCGAGACCGCGGAGGCCCGGCGCATCGTCGCGTTGCTGGCGCCGATCGCCTCATTCGACGTGACCGTCCAGGCGGTCGAGGGGGTCACCGTCTTCGCGATGGCCTCACCCGCGGTGGCGCAGGAGACCGCGGTCGCGGCCGCCGGGCTGGCCCTCCCCCTGCTGATGGACCGCCGCCTGCCGGGACCGGTGGATCAGCTTACGCTGCGCGGCCCGGAGACCGCCCTGGTGCTGACCCCGCTTGGCGGGCCTCACGAGCGAGGGCCCATCCTTGCGGCGGCGGCACCCCGCGGCGGTGCGCTCGCGCTGCTCGAGATCCTTTGCCGGCGCGCCGCGGCCGACCGAGCCCGGCGTCCCGCGGCCCCGGCGCGCGAGGTGGTGCCGGCAGGCGGCCATGGTCTCGCTCCCGCGCCGGTGCCGAGCCGGGCGGCGGGACTGACGGCGGGCCTGACCGCGTTCGGTGACGTCACCGCCTCGGTCCTCCGGGATGCCGAAAGCGAAGCGGTCTTCTACTTCTTCCTGCCGGCGGGAGGCGATGTGCCCGCGGTGGGAGCGTTCGCGCAGGACCTCCAGGCCGTCATGCGGAAGGCGGCCGGGTCCGGCGCCGTGTTCCGGACCGCGATCCTGCGATCCGGCGACACGCTCCTCGTCATCCAGCCCGAGGAGATCGGGCATGGGCGGTCGATCGTCATCGTCGCGGGCGGATCCGTGACCCGGCCCGGTCTGGCTTACCGCCAGGTCGAGCGCGCGGCGGCGACGCTGATGTCGGCCTGAGGGACTCGATGTCGATCATCAACTACGCGCAGAAAGAGATCAGCTTCAAGATCGTCTACTACGGCACCGGTGTCGCCGGGAAGACGGCCAATCTCCAGTACATCTATCGCGGCCTGCCCGACGTGAACCGGGGCAATATGGTCTCGCTCGCGACGGGGGACGACCGAACGCTCTTCTTCGACTTCCTTCCCGTCTCCGCGGTGACGGTGCGCAACTTCGTGGCAAAGTTTCAGCTCTACACGGTGCCCGGTCAGGTCTACTACAACATGACGCGCAAGCTCGTTCTGCGGGGCGTCGACGGCATCGTGTTCGTCGCGGACTCCCAGTGGGACCGGCTTCGCGAGAACGTGGAGAGCTTCCGAAACCTGGAAGAGAACCTGAAGGAGTACGGGTACAATCTGGACGAGATCCCATACGTGATCCAGTACAACAAGCGCGATCTGCCCAATGTGGCTCCGGTGGAGTACCTCGAGTACATGCTGAATCGAAAGAGCCGGCGGGTTCCGTACTTCGAATCGGTCGCCGTCGAGGGCAAAGGGGTGTTCGATACGCTGAACACCGTGTCCCGCATGGTCCTCGTCGCCGGGTTCGGACAAGAACAGGGGGCGCTCAATGAGTCTAAATGACAACCTGGCCATCCACGAGGAGGACGCGCAGCGAATCAACGGCGTTCTCCTGCACTTCCTGGGCGAGTCGGGGGCGATGGAAGCACTCCTGATCGACCGAAGCGGGCAGCTCCTGGCTCGCGGCGGCGCCTCGCGATCGCTCGACACCGTGTCGCTCTCCGCGCTCGCCGCCGGTGCCTTCAGCTCGACGGCGGCGATGGCGCGGCTGCTCGGGGAGACCGAGTTCACGATGCTGTTCCACCAGGGCGTGAAGGAGAGCATCCACGTGGCCGCGGTGGACGAGCACGCGATCCTGCTCGCCATCTTCGACAGCCGGACCACCGTGGGCATGGTGCGCCTGTTCGCCAAGGAGGCGGGCACCGCCATCGGAGCGATCCTGGCCGAGACCCGCACGCGGCCGCAGCGCACCGGCGTGCTGGCGGCGCCGCTCCGCAAGGACGAGGTCCAGTCCTCTCTTCGGGAGCGTCCGGTCTAGCGACCGACACCGACCGCCATGGCGCAGACCGAGAACAAGACCTCGCTGTCTTCGGAAGAGAAGCGGTCCCTCGCCGAGTCGGCCCGCCTCTGCGAGATGATCGTGGAGGCCAACCCGTCCGACACCGGCGCGCTGGAAACCCTGAAGGAGATCTACACCAAGCTGGGCGATCGGGAGAACTTGGCCCGCGTCGTCGCGCGGCTCGCCGGCACGATGGGGGGGCGGCCGTCGGCCAGCGTGGCTCCGGCCCCCGAGCTCACCGCCGTCCCCGCCCCGGCCCCGGCCGCGCCGGCCGACGACATGGAGACGCTCGCGACCTCGTTCGACTCCGCGACGAGCCGCATGCCCGGCAAGCGCGGCGGCGCCTCCCCCGTCGAGCGGCGACAGGGCAACCTGTCGCGGCTCGGCGACCGGCTGGTGGCCGAGAAGCTCATCAGCACCGACCAGCTCCAGCGGGCGCTGGCCGAGCAGAAGGGCAGCGCCGACAAGCTGGGGACGATCCTGGTCCGGCTCGGATTCATCACCGAGGACAGCCTCGTGTCCTTCCTGTCCAAGCAGTACGCGATCCCCGCCATCACGGTCGCGCAGGTGGACCCCGACCCGGACGTGCTCAAGCTCGTGCCCGAGCAGATCGCCAAGAAGCACGGCGTGCTGCCGATCAAGCGGATGGGAAACACCCTCACCCTGGCGATGTCCGACCCGACCAACGTCTTCGCGCTGGACGACGTCGGGTTCATGACCGGGCTGCAGATCCAGCCGGTGGTCGCCTCGGAGGCGGCCATCCGCAAGGCCTTCGAGCGCCTCTACGATACGGGCGGCAGCGTCACCGACATGATGAGCGAGCTGGAGGAGGCCGACACCGACGTCGAGGTCGTCGAGGACGGCGAGCAGGCCTTCAGCAAGGCCGACGTCTTCGATCTCAAGGAGTCGGCCGACGAGGCCCCGGTGGTCCGGCTCATCAACATGATCCTGACCGACGCCATCCGGCGCGGCGCCTCCGACATCCATCTCGAGCCGTACGAGAAGGTCTTCCGGGTCCGGTTCCGCATCGACGGCGTGCTGCACGAGATCATGACGCCGCCCAAGCGCCTCGAGGCCGCCCTGACCTCGCGCGTG
>Ga0209640_10000724_pt1 | contig 26276 bp, 21 predicted proteins | sample RifCSP10_1_FD_184018 | JGI IMG/M metagenome (GOLD analysis project Ga0209640, IMG submission 184018) | Soil microbial communities from Rifle, Colorado - Rifle CSP2_sed 10_1 (SPAdes) (version 2) | ecosystem: Environmental > Terrestrial > Deep subsurface > Rock core/Sediment | place: Rifle... | reverse complement strand
TCGTCCGAGTCGATCCGCGCGACGAGCTCGTGCTCGGGGGCGAGGACGAAGAACGTCGAGCCGTACAGCGTGTCGGGACGTGTCGTGAAGACGGGGACGTCCTCGTCGAGCTCCTCGATCCGGAACAGGATCTCGGCGCCCTCCGACCGCCCGATCCAGTTGCGCTGGCGCGCCTTGATCGACTCCGGCCAGTCGACGGTCTCGAGGTCGTCGAGCAGGGCGTCCGCGTAGTCCGTGATGCGGAAGAACCACTGCTCCATGACCCGGGACTCGACCTCTGTGCCGCACCGCTCGCAACGGCCGTCGTGCACCTGCTCGTTCGCGAGCACCGTCTGGTCGTTCGGGCACCACTTGACCGGCGCGCCCTTGCGGTAGGCAAGACCGCGCTCGAGGAACTTCAGGAACTGCCACTGTTGCCAGCGGTAGTACGTCGGATCGTGCGTCGTGAGCGAGCGCGACCAGTCGTAGGCCCAGCCCACGCGCCGCATCGAGCGCGTGATGTGAGTGATGTTCCGTTCCGTGCTCTCGCGTGGGTGGACGCCCTCGCCGATCGCCGCGTTCTCGGCTGGCAGGCCGAAGGAGTCGAAACCCTGCGGGTGCAGCACGTGCATGCCGTTGCGGGCACGGAAGCGGGTGACGACGTCGCCGATCGTGTAGACGAGCATGTGGCCCATGTGCAGCTCGCCGGAGGGGTACGGGAGCATCTCGAGCACGTAGCTCTTCGACCCGCGACCGTCGAGCTCACCCGGCTCGGGATTCGGGACCTCGAACGCGCGCTCGTCCGCCCAGACGCGCTGCCACTTCTCCTCGATTGCCTGTGGGTCGTACTGCTCCATCGCCTGTCTCATTCGCTTCGGGGAACAAAAAAGCCTCTCGCGCGAGAGGCTTCACGAGAACGCCCGCGGCTCTCGCCGCGCCCGTTCCCTGGCCTACGAAAGAAGCTGCTTCACGAGCTGAAAAGCGTAACAGGCAGAATCGCCGGATGCTCGAGCTCTTCCCTGACTCCGCTCGGATCGAGCACGGCGAGCTCGCGCTCGGCGGTGTGCGCGTCTCCGAGCTGGCGTCCCGGTACGGGACGCCACTCGCCATCTATTGCGAGCCGACCCTCCGCGCGCGGGCTCGAGAGATTCGCACCGCGGTTCCAGACGCCCTCGTCCTCTACGGGTCGAAGGCGTTTCCCAACGTCGCCTTGATGCGGCTTCTTGCGGAAGAGGGCCTGGGCGCGGACGTGTCCACGCTCGGTGAGCTCGCCTTCGCGCGCAGGGCCGGCATCGAGGGGGAGCGCCTCGCCGTGCACGGCAACGCGAAGTCGGAGGAGGAGCTCCGCGCGGCCGCCGATGCGGAAGCGACGGTTGTCCTCGATGCGGAGGACGAGGTCGCGCGCGCGGACGCGGCAGGCGTGCAACGCGTGCTCGTCCGCGTGACCCTCGGGGTCGAGGCGGACACGCACGAAGCAATCCGGACGGGACATCACGGCTCGAAGTTCGGCCTCCCCCCCGATCACGCGTTGCGAACGGTCGAAGAGGCCGGCGCCCTCGGCCTCGACGTCGCCGGCCTCCACGTCCACGTCGGATCGCAACTCGCCGATACCGCGGCCCACGAAGAGACGATCGAGCTCCTCGCGACATTCACGGCACGCTGTCGCGACGAGCTGGGTTGGATCCCCCGCCTGGTGAACGTCGGCGGGGGTTTCAGCGTTCGTCACATCCTCGACGAGCCCGAGGCACGCTTGGGCGAGCTTGCGCGCGAGGTCGCGGAGGCCGTCTCGCGCGCCTGGAGCAAGCATGGCCTTCCGACGCCGCGACTGATGCTCGAGCCCGGGCGCGCACTCGTAGGCCAGGCGGGCATGACGCTGTACCGCGTGCGCTCCGTGAAGCGACTCGACGGGGTGACGTGGGTCGCCGTCGACGGAGGTATGTCCGACAACCCCCGCCCCGAGCTCTACGGCGCGCGGTACACGGCGCTCTCGGCAACTCGTGCCGACCAGCCGGCAACGGAGACGGTCAGCGTCGCCGGCCTCCACTGCGAGTCGGGTGACGTGCTCATCGACGACGTCGTGCTCCCTCCGCCCCGCACCGGCGATCTCCTGGCAGTCCCGGCCACAGGCGCATACACCCTCGCGATGAGCTCCAACTACAACGCAACGCCTCGGCCCGCCGCGGTCCTGATCAGAGACGGCACCGCACGGGTCATTCGGCGGCGGGAGACGGTCGACGACTTGCTCGCGCTCGAGGATCTCACACCTTGATTCCCAACACGGGGTCGGTCACGCTCCGACGGTCGAGGGGATCCGGACGGAGGGAGGGAACGACGACATGGCTCGCACACCGCTGATGCAAGAGCTGCAGCGCGCCGTCGCTGATGTCGCCGCGACGGAGACCGGTGCGCGATGGCAGCCGACGCGGGCGGGCCTGCTGAAGAAGGCTGGGCTCGCGGGGCTCGGCTTGACGGCTTTCGGCCGCCTCACACCAGCCGCGCGCAGCGCCTCGAACCCGACGATCGTCGTGGTCGGTGCCGGCCTTGCGGGACTGACCTGCGCCTACCGCCTCGAGCAGGCCGGGTACTCGGCGCAGGTGCACGAGGCGTCGAATCGGGTTGGCGGGCGTTGCTGGACCGGCCGTGGGCTCTTCGCCGACGGGCAGATCTACGAGCACGGCGGTGAGTTGATCGACCAAGGCCACAACCAGATCCGCAACCTCGCGCAGGAGCTCGGGCTCGACCTCGACAACCTCCTCCGGGCTGAGGTGAACGGCACCGAGCTGCTCGGCTTCTTCGACGGCGCCCCCTACACGTACGCGGAGATGACCGACGACATCAAGGGGATCTGGCAGAAGGTGCACAAGGACGTCTCCGCCGCGAGCTACCCGACGCTCTTCGACAACTTCACCCCGCGTGGGTTCGAGCTCGACCACCTGTCGATCATCGACTGGCTGAACGAGACGATCCCGGGCGGAGGTGCGGCCACACGCCTCGGACAGCTGCTCGACGTCGCCTACAACATCGAGTACGGCGCCGAGTCCGATCAGCAGAGCTCGCTCAACCTCCTCTACCTGCTCGCCTATTCCGGCCAGGGCCAGTTCCGGGTCTTCGGCCCCTCGAACGAGAAATACCACGTCCGCGGCGGCAACGACCAGATCCCGTCGCGGCTCGCCGACCAGCTCGCGGGGCAGATCACGACCGGCTCGGAGCTCGTCGCCGTCAAGAAGACGGCGACCGGCGGGTATACGCTCACCTTCAGGCAGGGGTCGCGGACGACGACGGTGAACGCCGACAAGGTCGTGCTCGCGCTCCCGTTCTCGATCATCCGCCGCTCTGTCAACGTCTCGAAGGCCGGCTTCTCGGCACGCAAGCTGCAGGCGATCAACGAGCAGGGAATGGGAACGAATTCGAAGCTCCACCTTCAGTTCACACGCCGTCACTGGAGCGATCTCGGCTCGAATGGCGAGACCTTCGCCGACACCGGCTACCAGAACACCTGGGAGGTATCTCGCGGACAAGCCGGAACATCGGGGATCCTGGTCGACTACACGGGCGGCAACATCGGCGCGAGCTTCGGCTCGGGAACGCCGACGAGCCGGGCACAGCAGTTCCTCGCGCAAATCGAGCCCGTGCTCCCCGGTCTCCCGCAGCACTGGAACGGGAAGGCGACCATCGACTTCTGGCCGGGCTACGAGTGGACGCGCGGCTCGTACTCGTACTGGAAGGTGGGCCAGTACACGGCCTTCGCGGGGATCGAGGGAAGGCAGGAGGGCAACGCCCACTTCTGCGGCGAGCACACCTCGATCGACTTCCAGGGGTATCTGAACGGCGCGGTCGAGACGGGCGAGCGCGTCGCCGGCGAGGTGATCGACGACCTCGGCTGATAGCTGCCGCAGGACTGGGATCCGCTCACGCGGATCCCAGTCGCGCGCAGATCCCCGAAGGCCGCTTTGCGGCCGCGGCGCTCGTGCTACATCACGCCGACGGTAGCTAGCGCGCGCGGGCGCCGACGAGGCCGGGCCGGACGAGCCGTGGCGGAGCGACGAGGCCGGCGTCCTTTACAGGCGGGTTGAGCGGCTCGGCGAGCGGCTCGGCGCCGAAGGACGTGCGGACGCGCTCCTGCGGCGGCGCTCCGTAGAGCGTCGTCCGCTGGCGCGGCACGCGCCCTGCCGAGCGAATCAGCTCCTCCATCTGCTCAGGCGGCATCTCCTGCCCGTACTCGGCCCCCGCGGAGCGCGAGATCGACTCGTTCATGAGCGTCCCGCCGAGATCGTTGACTCCGGCCTGCAGCGCCTGGCGTGTCCCCTCGGGCCCGAGCTTCACCCACGAGGCCTGGATGTTCGTGATCTCGGGATGGAGCGCAAGCCGCCCGACGGCGTGCACGAGGAGCGTCTCGCGGAACGTGGGACCGCGGCGGGCGCGTCCCTGGAGGTACATCGGCGCCTCCATCGGCACGAACGGGAGCGGTACGAACTCGGTGAACCCACCCGATCGGTGCTGCTGCTCGCGGGCGCGGAGCAGATGACGCGCCCAGCTGCGCGGCGTGTCGGCGTGGCCGAACATCAACGTGACGTTGGAGCGAAGCCCGATTCGGTGTGCCGCGTCGTGCACCTCGAGCCACTGATCCGTCGTCACCTTGTCCGGGCAGATGACTCGCCGCACCTCGTCGTCCAGCACCTCCGCCGCCGTCCCGGGAAGCGAGCCGAGACCGAGGTGGCGCAGCCGCGCGAGGTACTCCTCGAGCGAGAGCTCGAGCGTCGCCGCGCCCTGCCAGACCTCGAGAGCCGAGAAGGCGTGGACGTGGATGCCGGGGACAGCCTCTCTGATCGCGGACACGACGTCCGCGTAGTAATCGCCCGTGAACGCCGGGTGGATCCCACCCTGCAGGCAGACCTCGGTCGCACCACGCTCCCAGGCCTCCTCGGTACGCCGAACGATCTCGTCCAGCGGCACGACGTACGGTGCGCCGCGCAGGTTCTCCGCCAGCTTCCCTTTCGAGAAGGCGCAGAAGCCGCAGCGGAAGTAACACACGTTCGTGTACTGGATGTTCCGCGTGACGACGTAGGTCACGTCGTCGCCGCAGACCTCGCGCCGGAGCCGGTCGGCGGCCGCGAAAACACGTGCTGCGTCCTCGCCACGCGCTTCGAGCAGTCGCGCGAGCTCGTCCTCGCCCAGCTCGTCCCCCGCCAACGCCAGCGGGATCGCGTCCCGCCGGACGAGGAAGGGCACCGACCCGGGTTCGCCCGGTGCCCAGTCGTCGTCTCGGGCGAGCCCCATCGCGTCGGAGGCGCGGCGCACCGCTGGAGCAACCGCTGGGTCGCACCACCGCTCGAGTTGCGCCACGTACTCCGGGTAGATCGCGAGCCGGGGTGCGAGCTCGAGGCCGCGGCCGCGCGTCGCGTCAGCGAGGCGCTCGACCTCCGGCCAGGGCGCCTCGGGATTGACGTGGTCGATCGTGACCGGAGACACCCCGCCCCAGTCGTCGATCCCGGCGTCGAGCAGACGCGGGAAGTCGTCGAAGGACAGGTTCGGGGGCGCCTGCACGTGCCATGAGGGGCCGAGCAGGATCCGTGCGACCGCGATCGTCCAGAGGTGATCCTCGAGCGCTGGCTCCGGGTGCGACGCCATGCGCGTGCCGGGCTTCGCGCGGAAGTTCTGGACGATGACCTCCTGCACGTGCCCGTGCTCCTCGCCGAGCGCCTTCAGTGCGAGCAGCGCGTCGACCCGCTCCTCACGCGTCTCCCCGATACCGATCAGGATCCCGCTCGTGAACGGAATCGCGAGCTCGCCCGCGAGCCGGATCGTCTCCAGGCGGCGCGCGGGAGCCTTGTCCGGCGAGGCCCAGTGAGGCCCGCCCTTCTGCCCGAGTCGATCCGCGGTCGTCTCGAGCATGATCCCCATCGACGCGGAGACAGGTCGCAGGAGCTCGAGCTCGGAGCGAGACATCATGCCCGGGTTGAGGTGCGGCAGCAGGCCGGTCTCCTCGAGCACGAGACGGGCGCATCGCGCGAGGTACTCGAGCGTCGTCTCGCAGCCGAGCGCCCGAAGCTCGTCGTGGGCGACCTTGTACCGAAGCTCCGGCTTGTCGCCGAGCGTGAAGAGCGCCTCGCGGCATCCGGCCGCGGCGCCTGCGCGCGCGATCGCGAGCACCTCGTCCTCGGTCATGAACGCGCGCTCGCCGCGCCTCGGCGGCCGCGCGAACGTGCAGTAGCCGCAGACGTCGCGGCAGAGAGTCGTCAACGGGATGAAGACCTTGGGCGAGTAGGTGACGAGCGGCCCGGGTCGCAGGCGTCGAGCCTCGGCGAGGAGCTCCTCGAGCGGTGCGGCAAGAAGCTCACGAGTGTCTCGCGACACGGGTCGGATCAGTTCCGCTTCGAGGTCCAGAGCCCGCCGAACGGGACCCAGCGGCCCTTCGTCCAGCGCTGGAGCTGCCCCTGCTGGATCGGGAAGTTGTCCCCCTTGCCCGTCTTCACCGAGATCCCCGGAAGCAGGAACGGATTCCCCGCGCTCGTCATCGACCGTGCACGTGCCATGAGCGCTCCGCGCGTCGGGTTCGCACCGAGCAGCTTCAGAAGACCGACGGTCTCGTACGCCACCGCCATGCCGTAGACGTGGTAGACGTCGTTGACGTTGGTGCCGGCCGCGTACTTCGCCATGAGCGAGCGATAGAGCTTCATCCCGGGGTCGTTCTTCCAGCGCGGGTCGGTCGGGTCCTTGAGGATGGTGTTCGAGATCGTGCCCTCGACGGCCTTGTTCTTCCCGCCCTCGGATGCCAGCAGCATGATGTTCGAGGTCCCCGAGACACCGTTGTTGATCACGAGCGGCCGCCATCCGAGCCTGTTCGCGAACACGTAGGCCTGGATCGCGAACGTCGGCGTGGCGAAGATCGCGAGCACGTTCGCGCCGGAGGCCTCGAGCTTCGCGATCTGCGAGCCGACGTCGGTGGACGTCACCTCGTACGGCTCGGCCGCGATCACCTTCGAGCCCGAACGGCCGAGGCCCCGCTTCAACCCTCCGAGCAGGTCCTTGCCGTAGTCGTCGTTCTGGAAGAGGACGGCGATCTTGGCCTTCTTCTGTGTCTTCGCGACGTACTGGCCGTACACCCAGCCCTCGGCCGCGTAGCTCGGCTGGAAGCCGATCGTCCACGGGTACGTGGCTGCGTCGCGCCCCCACGTCGTGGCGCCCGAGGCGGCGAAGAGCTGCGGCACCTTGCTCTGGTTCAGGTACGAGCGGATCGCGAGGTTGTGCTCCGTCCCGAGGGTGTTGAAGACGGCGAAGACCTTGTCCTGCTCGACGAGCCGGCGGATCACCTGAACCGTCTGTGCCGGGTTGTAGGCGTCGTCGACGATCTTGTACTCGATCTTCCGCTTCGCCACCCCACCCTTGTCGTTGACGGAGTCGAAGTAGGCCTTCGCTCCTCGCGCCACGGACGCATAGGCGGCCGCGGGGCCGGTGAGCGGCGACGTTCCGCCGATGAGGATCGTGGTCGAGCTCACGCCGGGATCGGCTCCAGAGCCGGCGAACCCGACGGGGAGCGCCACGACCAGCGCGGCGGCGAGGGCGAGCGTCACGAGTGCGGACTGTCGTCTCATCGTCGGAGTCTCCTTGGGGATCGCGCTACTCCGGACGAGAGTAGCGGCGGCTCGCGATCAACTGCCCGATTCGCCGGAACAGACCGCCGACGCCGTTCGGGATGACGAACATGAGCAGGATCAGGACGACGCCGTAGACGATGGCGGGGCCGCCCGGCTTCTGGGTCTCCTCGATGATCCGTTGCGGCAAGTACGAGCCCAGGTCTTGCCCTTGTGCCCAGAGCGGCAGGAAGGCGATGAAGATCGCCCCGAAGACGAGCCCCGACAGGCCACCGAGGCCCCCGACGACGATGCCGACGAGGAGGTAGATCGAGAGCGCGATGGGGAAGGTGTCCGGATTGACGAACGCGCTGGCGATGGCGAACAGCCCGCCGGCGACGCCCGCATACGCCGCGCTGATCCCGAAGGCGAGCGTCTTGTACCGCGCGAGGCTGACACCCGAGGAAACAGCCGCGGTCTCGCTGTCGCGCACGGCGCGGAACGCACGCCCCGTCCGTCCACGGAGGATGAGCCACGCGACCGCGAACGCCACGAGCGCGATCGACCAGGACAGGTAGTACATCCAGTCGTTCGGAGTCAGTGAGCGGCCGAGGATCTCGACGTTCGAGATCGAGCCCGTGAGCTCCGGAATCCCGAAGAGCTGGATGCCCTGGCCGCCTCCGGTCAGCTCCTCGAAGCGCTTTGCCGTGGACGGCAGCGCCACGGCAATCGCGAAGGTCGCGAGCGCGAGGTAGAGGCCGGAGAGGCGCAGGGCCGGAAACCCGAACGCGAGCCCGACGAGGCCGGCGACGAGGCCGGCGACGGGCAACGTCCAGACGTCCTTCAGCCCGCCCGAGATCGGGCCGCCGAACTGCTCGTTGCCGGCCATCAGGATCGCCGTCGTGTACCCGCCGATCGCCATGAACGCCCCGTGGCCGAGCGATATCTGCCCCGTGTAGCCCGTAAGGATGTTCAGTCCCAGGAGCGCGATCAGGTAGATGCCGACGTACGCGTAATCGCGCGCCCTGAAGTCGCTGACGAACGCCGGGAGCACTGCGACGAACACCACGAACGCCGCGAACGCGACGAAGCCGACCATGCGGGTCTGGCGGGGATTCAAACTCGCTTCACCTCCGGCTTGCCGAAGAGGCCCGACGGCTTCACGAGCAGGACGATCAGGATGATCAGGAGCGCGGTCGGGAGACGCAGCTCCTCCGTGAACCAGTCGAACAACCCGTACTGGCTCAGGTAGCTCAGCATGTTGAGGAGCACGCCGAGGATCAACCCGCCGACGACCGCGCCGATCGGCGAGTCGATGCCGCCGAGCACAGCGGCGGCGAAGGCGTAGATCAAGATCGCCTGCATCATCTGCGGGTCGAGCCCGACGGTGGGCGCGGTCAGCATTCCCGCGACGGCGCCGAGCGTCGCCGCGAGCCCCCAACCGAGCGCCAGCATCCAAGTCACGCGCACGCCCACGAGGCGGGCCTCTTCGGGGTTGACGGCCGCCGCGCGCAGCGCCAGCCCCACCTTCGTGAACTGAAAGAGGAGCCAGAGGAGGAAGACGATCCCGAGCGCGACCGCGATCGTCCCGATGTCGTGCGCCGCGACCACGACTCCGCCGATGTCGTACGTGTCCGTCCCGAACGGGGGCTTGAGCTGCTGCGGCTCGCCGCCCCACTGCCAGATCACGAAGCCGTTGATGGCGACGAGGAGCCCGATCGTCACGATGACGATGCGCAGCACGCTCCCTCGCTCGACCGGGCGGATGACGACGCGGTGTATCCCGACGCCGCCTCCGAACGAGATCGCGAGCGTGGCGACGAACGCCGGCCAGTAGCTCCAGCCGTGGTTCACCGTCAGGGTCCACGCGATGTACGTCGACAGCGTCGCCATCTCGCCCTGCGCGAAGTTGATCACTCCGGTCGACCGGTGGATGATCACGAGCGCGAGTGCGAGCAGCGCGTAGATCCCCCCGGACGCGAGGCCGAACACGACCTGTTGCATGAAGTCCGAGAAGGCCGCGACGATCATGAGTGTCCCCTCAGGTGGCATCGCCACGTTCCTGGCGAGCGAAAAGCAAGCCAGGCAAGGACGCAGGGAGTGCCCATATCGAATCGAGATATGGGTGCGACTGAGGACGCAGCATGGCGCAGCTTTGCAGCCGCCAGGAACATGGATGATGTCGCCTGAGGGGACACTTCAATACCCCAGGTAGCTCCGACGGATGGACTCGTCGTCTCGGAGCTCGTGGCTCGTGCCCGTGAGCGCGACCCGCCCGACCTCGAGCACATACGCGCGCCGAGACGCTGCGAGTGCGATCCGGGCGTCTTGCTCGACGACGAGGACGGTGAGGCCCTCCTTCTCGTTCAGCTCTCGCACGATCCGGAAGAACTCGCGCACGACCATCGGCGCGAGGCCGAGCGAGGGCTCGTCGAGGAGGAGCAGCCGCGGACGGCTCATGAGCGCTCGTCCGAGCGCCAGCATCTGCTGCTCGCCGCCCGAGAGTGTCCCGGCGCGCTGCCCGCCCCTCTCGGACATCCAGGGGAAGTACTCGCCGATGCGGGCGATGTCCGCCTTGAGCGCGCGGTCCCGGCGCGTGTACGCGCCGAGCCTGAGGTTCTCGGTGACGGTGAGGTCGACGAACGTGCCGCGCCCCTCGGGGACGTGGGCGATTCCGGCCCGCGCCGCAACCTCAGGGCCGCCCTTGAGCGCCTTGCCGTCGAGCTCGATCGCGCCGGTCCGCGAGACCGTGCCGGAGATAGCCCGCAGCGTCGTCGTCTTCCCGGCGCCGTTCGCGCCGAGAACAGCGACGACCTCGCCCTCCCGGACGGTCAGCGACACGTCGTGCAGAGCCTGCACCGGCCCGTAGCGGGCCGCGACGGCGTCCAGCTCGAGCAGGGTCTTCACGACTCGCCGTTCGTGCCCGGCGGCGCCTGTGCCGGTTCGTCGTCGTCTTCCTCACTGCCAAGGTAGGCCTCGATCACGGCCGGGTCGGCCTGCACCTGCGCGGGCGCGCCGTCCGCGATCTTGCGCCCGAAGCTCAGGACGTTGACGTGATCCGAGATGCTCATGACGAGGTTCATGTGGTGCTCGACGAGCAGGACGGTGAGCTCGAAGTCGTCGCGGAGGTGCTGAATGAACGTGCCGAGCGCGGCGACCTCCTCGTGGTTCAGGCCGCCCGCAGGCTCGTCGAGTAGGAGAAGGCGCGGCTTGGCGACCAGCGCACGCGCGAGCTCCACCCGCTTCTGGATCCCGTACGGGAGCGCGGCAGCAGGGAAGTACGCGCGGTCGCGGAGCCCCACGACGTCGAGCACCTCGAGCGCCTCCTTCTCACCGACCTTCCGCCCGCGCCCGTGCGCCCCGACGAGGACGTTCTCGAGCACCGACATCGTTCGGAAGAGCTGGATGTTCTGGAACGTGCGGGCGATGCCCCTGCGCACGATCTTGTAGGCCGGTTGGCGCAGGATCGAGGCGCCGTCGAGCGAGACCTCTCCGGAGTCCGGCTTGTAGAGCCGGGTGATGACGTTGAACGCGGTCGTCTTCCCCGCTCCGTTCGGCCCGATCAAGCCGGAGATGTGCCCCTCCTCGACCTCGAACGAGACGCCGTCGAGCGCAACGATCCCGCCGAAGCGCAGAGTGACGTCCCGTACCTCGAGAAGGGCCATCGGCGACGAACCCTAAACCGGGTTCGTGTGCCCTGGCAATGACCGGGCGCGCGCGAACGCATTACGATCGTGACGATGGACTTGCGCGATACCCCGGAGGAGGCCGCCTTCAGGGCCGAGCTACGCGCCTGGCTCGAGGAAAACGTCCCCGACGAGCTGCGCGGGCATCGCGGCGGAGCGGCCCGCTTCGACGGGCCGGCGATGCGCGCCTGGAGCCGGGCGCTCTACGACGCAGGGTACGCCGGCCTCACCTGGCCCGAGGAATACGGCGGTGGCGGAGCGTCCTACGTGCACCAGGCGATCTTCCTCGAGGAGATGGCCCGGGCCGAGGCGCCGCCGCACGTCGGCGTGATCGGCCTCGGCATGGCCGGGCCGACGATCATGACCCACGGCACCGAGGCGCAGAAGGCGCGCTACCTCGCGCCGATCCTCTCCGCCGAGGAGATCTGGTGCCAGGGGTTCTCCGAGCCCGGCGCAGGCTCCGACCTGGCCGGCGTGCGTACCAGCTCGCGCCTCGAGGACAGTCACTTCGTGGTGGACGGGCAGAAGGTCTGGTCGTCGTTCGCGCACCTCGCGGACTGGTGCCTCCTCCTGACGCGGAGCGACCCCTCCTCGACGCGCCACGCCGGGCTCACGTACCTGATCGTGGACATGCACGCTCCGGGCGTCGAGGTTCGACCGCTCACGCAGATCACCGGCGAGGCGGAGTTCAACGAGATCTTCTTCACCGGCGTCCGCGTCCCGGCGGAGAGCCTCCTGGGCGAGGTCGGTGGCGGGTGGCAGGTCGCGATGACGACGCTCCTCCACGAGCGCGGGACGCTCGGCTTCGCGCTCCAGGCCGCGCTCGAGGTGCAGGTGCGGAAGCTCACGGCGCTCGCACGCGACCGCGGCGCCAATCTGCTGCAGCGCGACCGCATCGCGCGCGAGTGGATCGAGATGCAGGCGCTCCGGTTCACGAACTACCGCGCGCTCTCGCAGCTCGTGAAGACCGGCATTCCCGGGCCCGAAGGGTCTATCTCCAAGCTGGTGTGGTCAGAGGCCAATCAGCGCGTGACCAAGCTCGCGCTCGAGATCCTCGGCCCGGACGCCGCGCTCGGGGAGGACAACGCCCCGTACGCCGGCTATTGGCAGTACCAGCAGCTTCGAAGCCGCGGCAACACCATCGAGGCCGGGACGTCGGAGGTTCTCCGCAACATCGTCGCCGAGCGCGTTCTCGGCCTCCCCAAGTCACGCTGAATGGACTTCACCTTCACACCCGAGCAGAACGCGCTCCGCGAGCAGGCCAGAGACTTCCTGACCGCCAACCCGGAACCCTCGTGGCGGCAGCTCGCCGAGCTCGGCTGGACCGGCGTCTCCATCGCAGAGGAGGACGGCGGTGCAGGGCTGACCTTCGTCGAGGAGGCGGTGCTCTTCGAGGAGCTGGGCCGCGCGCTGTACCACGGGCCGTACTTCTCGACCGTCGCCCTCACGCTCCCTGCGCTTCCAGCCGACCTGCGCGCCGAGGTGGCTGCGGGAGAGGCCAGCTGGACGCTCGCGGTCGGCCCACTCGTACCCGATCTCGACACGGCCGAGCGAGTCGCGATCGTCGGCGGCGACGGGATCTACGAGCTCGAGGGAGAGGAGCGCGAGATCCTGACGACGACCGACGAGACACGCCCGCTCGGCGTCGTCCGCGGCGGAGCGCCGAGCCGCCGGCTCGCGGATGCGACCGTGCTCTCCGAGATCGAGTCCCGCTCCTTGACGGCACTCGCCCTCGAAGCCTGCGGTGTCGCGCGGCGCGCCCTCGAGCACGCGATCGAGTACGCGGCGACGCGCGAGCAGTTCGGAAAGCGAATCGGCGTGTACCAGGCCGTCTCGCATCCCCTCGCGGACGCGTACATGCGCCTCGAGCTCTCGCGATCGCTCGCGCTGTGGGCGGCCTGGTGCGTTGCATCGGGTGACGGTCAGGCTCCGGTGGCCGCCGCCGCGGCGAAGTCCTACGCGGCGGAGAGCGCCGTCGCTGTGTGCGAGACGTCGATCCAGGTGCTCGGTGGGATCGGCTTCACCTGGGAGCACGTGCTCCACCGGCTCTACAAGCGGGCGCTCGGGATCGAGAGCTTCGGAGCGTCCGGCACCCGGCTTCGCGCCGAAGTCGCGGCGACGCTGCTGAACGGAAGGACCAAATTGGAGCAGGGCGTCGCGCTGGCCGTGGCCCCGGTCGAACAAGGAGGCTGAGAGTGGAAGGCCTGATCATGGACTACGAGCTCAACATCCCGGCAATCCTCCGCCGCGGCGAGCAGCTCTTCGGCGAGCGGGAGATCGCGACCCGGCTTCCGGACCGGAGCTGGCACCGCTACACGTACGCGGAGTTCGCGCCGCGCGCCCGCCGCCTGGCGGCCGCGCTTCGCAACGAGCTCGGGCTGGGCGACGGCGACCGTGTCGGGACCTTCTGCTGGAACCACTACCAGCACCTCGAGACCTACATCGGTGTCCCTGTCGGCGGCATGGTCACGCATACCCTCAACCTCCGGTTGCACCCCGACGACCTCACCTACATCGCGACGCACGCGGGCGACCGCGTTCTCATCGCGGACAAGGTGCTCTGGCCACTCGTCGAGAACTTCCGCGAGCGAGTCGGGTTCGAGCACGTCATCGCGGTGGGCGACGGGCCGACCCCGGACGGAGCGATCGAGTACGAGGATCTCATCGCGAGCGCTGAGCCCGGCGACCTTCCCGATCGGGAGATCGACGAGCGCACCGCGGCGGCGATGTGCTACACGAGCGGCACCACCGGCCAGCCGAAGGGTGCGCTCTACTCCCATCGCGCCATCGCCGTGCACTCGCTCGCATCCGCGATGGCAGGTGTGTTGTCAGTGACGGAGGGGGACTCGGTCCTCCCGGTCGTCCCGATGTTCCACGCGAACGCCTGGGGCTTCCCCTTCACCTGCACGCTCGTCGGCGCGAAGCAGGTGTTCCCCGGTCCGTTCCTCGACGGCGAGAGCCTGCTCGAGGCGTTCCAGCAGGAGCGCATCACGATCACCGCAGGCGTGCCGACGATCTGGATGGGGATCCTCGCCGAGCTCGACGCGAATCCCGGCAAGTACGACACCTCGACCGTGCGCGCGATGGTCGTGGGCGGCTCGGCCGCGCCGCAAGCGATGATCGAAGCCTTCGAGAAGCGCCACGGGCTGCGGATCCTGCACGCGTGGGGAATGACCGAGATGTGCCCGCTGGGGACGGTCTCCGAGCTGACGAGCCGTGAGCTGGCCCTCTCGGAAGAGGAGCAGTTCCGCTACCGGGCCAAGCAGGGCATTCCGGCTCCGTTCGTCGAGATGCGCGCGCGCGGCGCCGACGGGATCGTCCCCTGGGACGGACAGACGATGGGTGAGCTCGAGGTCCGGGGCGTCTGGATCTCGTCCGCGTACTACGAGACACCCGAGGGTACCGACCGCTGGACGGACGACGGCTGGTTCAAGACCGGTGACATCGTGACGATCGAGCCGCACGGCTACATCGAGATCCAGGATCGCTCGAAGGACCTCGTCAAGTCTGGGGGCGAATGGATCTCGACCGTGGCACTCGAGAACGCGCTCATGGGCCATCCCGCGGTGGCCGAGGCGGCAGTGATCGCGGTTCCCGACGAGAAGTGGGCGGAGCGGCCGCTCGCGGTCGTCGTCTTGCGGAACGGCCAGACGACGACGGGCGACGAGCTCCGCGAGTTCCTCGCCCCGAACTTCGCGAAATGGTGGCTGCCGGACCGCTTCGAGTTCGTGGAGGAGATCCCGAAGACCGCGGTCGGCAAGTTTCGCAAGACCTCGCTCCGCGAGATGTTCTCGGTCGGGCAACCTGCGGAGACGACGTAGTGGGGTTCATCTCGACCGAGCAGGAAGGCGCCGTCGCTGTCGTCACGATCGACCACCCGCCCGTCAACGCGCTCTCGGCCGCGCTGCTCGAAGAGCTCGAAGCCGAGCTCGAGCGCCTGGACGCCGACGACGCGGTGCGGGCAATCGTGCTCAAGGGGGCGGGCGAGCGGGCGTTCGTGGCCGGGGCCGACATCTCGGAGTTCCCGTCGCTGCGCGAGGCGGCGAAGGACGAGGGTGGCTCCGCCCGCGGGATCCAGAGGCTCGGGGCCCGCATGGACGCCTCGCGAACGCCGTTCATCGCTGCGATTCACGGCTTCTGCCTCGGCGGCGGGCTCGAGCTCGCGATGTGCTGCGACATCCGGGTCGCGTCGGACGAGGCCCAGCTCGGCCAGCCCGAGATCAAGCTCGGCCTCATTCCCGGCGGCGGCGGCACGCAGCGGCTCCCGCGGCTCGTCGGGCTCGGACGGGCGCTGTTGCTCAACCTCACCGGCGACTTCGTCGACGCACGCACGGCGTGCGACTGGGGTCTCGTCGAGAAGGTCGTGCCGCGGGAGGAGCTGCTGGACACGGCACTCGAGATCGCGCGCTCGATCGCCGCGCGCTCACCGCATTCGGTGGCCGTGTTGCGTGAGCTCGCGCGGACGACGCGCGACCTCCCGCTCGAGGAGGGTTTGCGGCGTGAGGCCTACGCGTTCCGCCAGTGTCTCGAGAGCGAGGACGGCGCGGAGGGCGTTGCCGCGTTCCTGGAGAAACGCGAGCCCCAATTCACCGGACGTTGAGCCTCTACGCGACCGCGAGCGCCCGGATCTGCACCTTCTGCGCAAGTTACAACTTGTAACTTGCTCTCTTCTTTGGCAGCGGATACGCGGACAGCGATGATCTCTCGCCAAGTCACAACTTGTAACTTGGCACTTCCAACGTCGCCGACATCTGCGGGCCCGCCGTGAGAGCGGCGGTACTCGAAGGCATTGGTGGGCCGGAGCGGCTCGTCGCGCAGGAGGTGCCCGAGCCGGAGGTGGCCGAGGGGCAGGTGATCGTCGACGTCCGCGCCTGCGGGATCAACTTCGCCGACGTCCTCGTCAGACTCGGACGCTACCCCCAGATGCCCGTGCTACCGACGGTGCTCGGCTCCGAGGTCGCGGGTGAGCTCGACGGGGCACGAGTGATGGGCTTCGTCCGAAGCGAGGGCGGCGGCTACGCGGAGCGGGTCGCCGTCGACCGGCGCTGGCTTCTCCCCCTTCCCGAGAGCGCGAGCTTCGCGGAAGGTGCCGCGTTTCCGATGGCGTTCCTCACCGCCTGGATCCCGCTCACGGAGCTCGTGCGAATCGCCTTCGGCGCACGTGTGCTCGTGACGGCGGCGGCCGGAGCCGTCGGGACTGCTGCGGTCCAGATCGTGCGCGCGCTCAACGGGCAGCCGGTGGCAGCGGTCGGCAGCGAGGAGAAGCTCGAGCTGCCGCGCTCGCTCGGCGCGGTCGAGGTGGTCACCTACGACGACCTCGGCGAGCTCGACCCGGTCGACGCCGTCTTCGACCTCGTCGGCGGCGACGTCTTCGCCGCGTCGCTCACCCTGCTGAAGCCGATGGGAACCGCGATCGCGGTCGGGTACGCAGGCGGGCTCTGGCAGGACGTGAGCCCGACCTGGCTCGTCGGCCGCAACATCGGCGTGCACGGCTTCTACCTCGGCCGGCTGATCGGCCGGAACCCGGAGCTCGTCGAGCGGGCCGGGAAGGACGTCCTCCGCCTCTGGGAAAGCGGGGTCGTCCGGCCGATCGTCGGGGCAGAGTTCCCGCTCGACCAGGCGAGCGAGGCGCATCGCCTGATCGAGGAACGGAGATCGACCGGAAAGGTGGTGCTCGTCCCTTGACCGCGCTCGTCACCGGCTCGGCGGGTGGAATCGGAAGCGCAATCGTGGCGAGGTTGCGCGCGGAGGGCTTCGAGGTGAAGGAGCTCGACCTCGTCAACGGATTCGACGTCGCTGACCCCGAAGCGTGGGAGCACATCGGGTCGGTCGACCTCGCCTGCCTGAACGCGGGCGTCCTCACCGGCGGTGGAGACATCGCCAATCTGACGGACGAGCAGTACCGGCGCGCGGTGGGCGTGAACGTCGATGGCGTCGTCTTCGGCGTGCGCCGGCTCGACCGCGTCATGCCGAGAGGGAGCACGATCGTCGTGACGGCGTCGCTTGCCGGGCTCGTGGGAATTCCGGACGATCCGATCTACGGGCTGACGAAGCACGCCGTCGTCGGCTTCGTGCGCTCGGTTGCCCCGCAACTCGCGGAGCGCGAGATCCGCATTCAGGCCGTCTGCCCTGGCTGGGCAGATACGGGGCTCCTGACGGGCGAGTTCAGAGAGGAGCTCGGCACGCGCGGCTTCCGTCTGCTGCGGCCGGAGGAGGTGGCCGCGGGCGTGTGGGCGGCGTACAAGAGCGAGGGCACCGGCGAGGCCTGGATCGTCCAGCCCGGCCGCGAGCCACTTCTCTACGAGTTCAAGGGCGTCCCCGGCCCTCGCTGAGTCACCAGACTCGGTGATCGAGTACGCCCAGCGTTCTCGCCGTCGGCGCCACGCTTGCGATCCCTGAGAGCCGAACCCTCGGAGAGGCATGCAATGTGTATCTTCGAGTGACAAATCGTCACAGATGAAGGCAGTCCCTCGCCGAGCAACGCGGTGATCGACCGGCAGCAACCGATCCCTCTCTACTTCCAGCTGAAGACGCTCCTGCTGGAGTCGATCTTGCGCGGCGAGTACGGCCCGGGAGACAGGCTGCCGACGGAGCACGAGCTCTGCGAGCGCTTCGGCATCAGCCGAACGCCTGTCATCCGCGCCCTCACCGAGCTCGCCGAGGAAGGCGTCGTGCTGCGGCACCGGCGGCGCGGCACGTTCGTCAACCCTCACTGGATCCCACGTCGCTCCGGTCTGCGGGAGGTGCGCATAGTTGTCCCGGAGGGGCCGTGGGAGCCGATGCTCCGCCAGGCGACTCCGGACGACATCGAGATCAACGTGGTCACGGTCCCACGACCAGATCTCCACCGAGTCGTCACGCACGCGGTGGCGGAAGGACAGGCCCCGGATCTCGCGGTCATCGACTCCGTTTGGATCGCGGAGCTCGCAAGCGCAGGCTTCCTCCTCCCCCTCGAGGAGCTGGACGAGAGGTGGGTTCGCGAGGAGCTCGAGACCGACTTCCTCGAGCCGCTCGTCGAGGCCGGGCGCTATCACGCTCGCACGTTCGGAGTCTCTTCCGTCGCCGACGTCGCCGGGCTCTGGTACCGGCGGCGCGAGCTCGAGCGCGTGGGCGCCGAGCCGCCAGAGACGTGGCAGCAGCTGCGGAGTGCGGCCCGCGCACTCGCGGCGAACGGCCTGCCGCATCCCTTCGTGTTCCCGGGTGGCTCGAGAGGCGGCGAGACGACGACGTACTGCCTGCTCTCCTTCCTCGGCTCGAACGGCGTCACCGTCCTCGGCGCAGACGGAGTCGGCCTAGCGTCGAAGAAGGCGGGCCAGGCGCTGACGTTCCTGCGCGACCTCGTCGCTGAGGGCCTCGCCCCCACCGACGTGGTCGCCTACGAGTGGGACCAGCCCGCGCGGATCTTCGCGCGCGGAGAGGCGGCGTTCAGCCTCGGGGGAAGCTACGAGGCCCGGTGGATCGCGGAGACGCTCGGTGCCCCGGTCGAAGAGCTCTTCGAGCACGTCGGCTTCACTGCAGTGCCCGCGGGGCCTTCGGGAGCCTCGGCGAGTCTCGCCGGAACGATGATGTACGGCGTCTTCCGGCAGGCCGGGAACCCGAAGCTCGCCATGCGCGTTCTGAAGGCGGTCGTTGCTCCCGACGTGCTCGTTCGGATTGCCGCGGCCACAGGCCGTATCCCGCCGCGGCGCTCGGCGATCGCCCTGGCCGCCCCGACCTCGCCGCTCGTGTCACTCACGGCGGCCATCCTGGCAGGCGCCGCGACGAGGCCGGCCACTCCGCTCTACCCCCGAGTCTCAGCACAGCTTCAGGTCATGCTCGAAGCCGTGCTCACGAGGCGCCTCAGCCCGGCCGCCGCGGCGTCGCGTGCGGCGGAGATCATCGCCGGCATCACCGGCGCCCCGCTCGCCGATGCCTGAGATCGACACGGTGGAGCAACGTGTAAGTCCTAAGCACGTTGTTCCATCCGGCCTCCTTGGAGGCTGGGGGTGTCGAAGCCACCAGCCGCAAGGAGGTGCCCGGATCAAGCTCCACCGTCACGCGAGAACCTATCCACACAGCCGCAGGCTCACGATCTCACGACTCAAGCAGGGATGGTCGAGCAGCCGCACCAGGCAAGCCGCCGCGCCATCGCAAGCGCCGCCTCCACGTGGCCCGTGGGGGGAGGCTCCACTCGACTTCGAAGGACTCGCCCTCCGAGAGGAAAGCGCTCGCCCCGCAGGCAGCGGCGAATCAGCTCCACCAGCTCCTCGGGCAGGTGCGAGACGTCGCCGACGGTCTCGTTTCTGACCCTGCCGCCCCCGTGGTACCGCAGCCGTGATTGGTGAGGGAGCTCCGGTCTAGCAGATCCTCTGGCTTCTCAACCACGGAGTGGCTGCCTCGCGTGGCGCCGAGCAGCGATCCGGGATAGGCTCCCGCAGAGATGACCGCCCGCTCGGAGGCGGAAACGGTGGCGACCCGGTACACGATCGCAGAGGCGAGCAGGGTCACCGGGCTCTCCAAGCGCGCACTCGCCCGGCGGATCGAGCGTGGGCGGCTCCCTGCCGCCAAGATCGGACGGCTCCGCTGCATCGAGGCTCGAGATCTCGCCGAGGCGGGATTGCTCAATCTCGCCACGGGGCAGCCGCCCGAGTGGGCGAAGCACAAAGCCCCGCCCGAGACGATTGCCCGAGAGCTCGTCCAGACGCTCGTCCGCCAGGGAATCGAGCTGCACGACCTGCAGCTTGCCTTCCGGGCGCTTGGCGAGGAATCGCGGCGTGACGACCGCGAACTCCGCGAGGAGATCACACGCGCGCGGGTCGAGCGGGAGGAGCTCCGCAGCGAGTTGCGCGATGCCGAGGCGCGAATCGCCGAGCTGCGGCGGCGCGTCGAGCGGATGAAGTAGGTGACCTCACGACCACGCAGCTCTGCCCCACGTGGTTCAGAGGGTTATAGTCGGCCTGCATTGAAGCGGAGGCTCCCGTGGCAGGCGTGACGTTCGAGCGCGTGGGGAAGATCTACGCCGACGGCACGCGGGCCGTATCCGAGATGCACCTCTCGATCGATGACGGCGAGCTAATGGTGCTCGTAGGCCCTTCGGGCTGCGGCAAGACGACGGCGCTCCGGATGATCGCCGGCCTCGAGGAGATCTCGGAGGGGATCGTCAGGATCGGCGAGCGCGTCGTCAATCACGTCCCCTCACGTGACCGCGACATCGCGATGGTTTTCCAGAGCTACGCGCTATACCCACACCTCTCCGTGTTCGAGAACATCGCGTTCGGTCTTCGCCTCCGCAAGACACCCAAGCGGGTCGTCGAAGAGCGTGTCAGGGAGGCGGCAGGTCTGCTTGGCCTCGAGGACTTCCTCGACCGCAAGCCCCGTGCGCTCTCCGGTGGCCAGCGCCAGCGCGTCGCCATGGGCAGGGCGATCGTGCGAGAGCCGCAGGTCTTCCTCATGGACGAGCCGCTGTCGAACCTCGACGCGAAGCTCCGTGTGCAGATGCGGGCAGAGATCAGCCAGCTGCAGACCCGGCTCGGGGTGACGACGATCTACGTCACACACGACCAGGTGGAGGCGATGACGCTCGGCGACCGGGTGGCCGTCATGCGGAAGGGAGAGCTGCAGCAGGTCGGTCCTCCGCACGAGCTCTACAGCCGCCCCGTCAATCTCTTCGTGGGCGGTTTCATAGGTAGTCCCGCGATGAACATGCTCGAGGCACGGCTCAAGGCGAACAACGGCCGGCTGGCAGTCGACGTCGGCGACCAGCAGCTCGAACTCGACGACGAGCTCGTGGCCGCCCGGCCCGGCCTTCGCGCGAACGTGGGCAAGACCGTCGTGCTCGGCGTTCGGCCCGAGAACATGGAGGACCCTGCCCTTCTGCCGGACCACCCTCGCGAGCGCCGCCTTCGTGGCACGGTGGAGCTTCGCGAAGACCTCGGTTCAGATGTCGTCGTCCACCTCGGCGTGGACGCAAAGCCCGCGCTGACGGAAGACCTTCGCGAGCTCGCGCGTGATGTCGGCGAGGAGCAACGGCTTCGCGAAGCCGCTCACGCGACGATTGTCGGGCGATTCGGTGCCCGCTCCGCTCTCGAGACCGGTGAGACGGTCGATGTCGTGGTCGACACGAGCGCCCTCCACTTTTTCGACCTCGAGACAGGAGACGGAATCTACGGCCCAGTGTGACCGAACGAAAGGAGTTCGTATGACCAAGTCACGACTCTCACTCACAGCAATCCTCCTGGCGCTCGTCTTCGGACTCGCGCTCGTCGCCGCGGGCTGCGGCGGCGGGGATGACGAAGCCGCAGGCAGCGAGGACGTGACCGGCTCGATCTCGATCATGGCGATCTGGGGCGGCACGGAGCAGGAGTCCTTTCAGGCGGTGATCGACGGCTTCACCGCTCTGTACCCGAACGTGACCGTGCAGTACACGTCCGGCGGGGACAACCTTCCCCAGCTCCTCTCGACGGCTGTCGAAGGCGGCAACCCACCCGACATCGCCGCAGTGGGCCAGCCAGGCCTGATGAAGGACTTCGTCGACAAGGGCGCGCTCCAGTCGCTCGACGATCTTCAAGGTGCCGTGGTCGACAACTTCGGCGAGTCCGTCGCCGAGGTCGGATCGGTCGACGGCACGCTCTACGGGATCATGTTCAAGGGCGCGAACAAGTCCACGATCTGGTACCACGTGCCGTCCTTCGAGGATGCGGGCGTCGATCCGCCCGAGACCTGGGACGACCTCCTCACCGCCGCCGGGACCCTCGGCGACGCAGGCGTCCCCGCGTACTCCATCGGGGGCGCGGACGGCTGGACTCTCACGGATCTATTTGAGAACATCTACATCCGAACGGCTGGGCCCGAGCTGTACGACCAGCTCACGACCCACGAGATTCCCTGGACCGACCAGTCGGTGAAGGACGCACTCTCGCGGATGGCCGAGGTCGTCGGCGCGACGGACGAGATCGCAGGTGGGAAGGACGGGGCTTTGCAGACCGACTTCGCGACCTCGGTCGGCAACGTACTCACTGACTCGCCGAAGGCCGCGATGGTGATCGAGGGTGACTTCGTGCCGGGAGTCGTCGAGACGACGCTCGAGCCGGAGACCGGGTACAACGTGTTCACGTTCCCGTCGATCGACGGCTCCGCTCCCGCGGTCGTCGGTGGCGGTGACTTCTTCGTCAATTTCACGGAGAGCCCCGCTGCCACTGCCTTCCTCGAGTACTTGACGACGCCCAGTGCCGCGGAGATCTGGGCGTCACGTGGCGGGTTCTCGTCGCCGAACAAGAACGTCGACTCGAGTGTGTATCCGGACGCGCTCACGATGGCGACCGCCGACGGGCTGGCGCAGGCCGAGACCTTCCGGTTCGACCTCTCCGACCTGCAACCGTCGGCGTTCGGGGGCACGGTCGGTCAGGGCCTGTTCAAGCTCTTCCAGGACTTCGTGGCCAACCCGGGCGACATCGACGGGATCACGCAGCAGATGGAAGACGCGGCGAACGAGGCGTTCGGCTAGACGTCGATGACGTCGACGACGAGCGCGGTGGAGCCTCCAGCAACGGAGGCTCCACCCGCTGCCTCACCGGAAGGTCGCCGACCGGTGGTCGTCGCGGCTGGCTTTCTCGCGCCCGCTTTGATCCTGCTCGGCGTCTGGATCGTCTACCCGACGATCTGGACGATCGTCCGCAGCTTCTTCGACCGGAGCGGGGACGAGTTCATCTGGTTCGAGAACTACCAGACGCTCTTCACCGACGAGACGCTGATCACCGCCGCCAAGAACAACGTGCTGTGGGTGGCGGTCGTCCCGGCGCTCGTGACGGCGGTCGGGCTCATCTTCGCCGTCCTCACCGAGCGGGTGCGCTTCTCGGTCGCTTTCAAGGTGGCCGTGTTCATGCCGATGGCCATCTCGCTGTTCGCCGCCGGGGTGATATGGCGTCTGATGTACGAGAAGAACCCGGAGCAGGGCACGATCAACGCGGCGATCGCCGTGGTGAAGGACGCGATCGACCCGCCCGGCGTCCTTTCTGCTGCCCGGCCGTCCACGGACAGCCTTCAGGGCACTCCGAAAGGCGGCCTCCTCCTCGCCGACACACTCACCGCCGGGGGTCTCGCCCGGCTCGGCCTCACGGGCATCAGGACATCCGACGTTCCCGAGAGCGCGGAACAGGCCTTCGTTCCCGAGCCGCTCCAGGGCGGCATCACAGGTGTCGTCTGGCGCGACTTCACGCCGGGAGGGGGCGTGACCGGCCAGATCGATGAGGGTGAGCTCGGGCTTCCAGGTGTCACCGTCGAGTTGCGCGACCAGGCTGGCTTGAGCGTTGCCGAGACCCAGACGCAGACCAACGGAACGTTCGCATTCGACGATGTCGGGCGCGGCGTGTACCGGGCGGCGATCGGACGGGAGACGTTCACGGAGCCGTACGCGGGTGTCTCGTGGCTCGGCGCGAGGTTGATAACGCCCGCCGTGATGATGTCCTACATCTGGGTCTGGGCGGGGTTCTCCCTCGTGGTCATAGCGGCCGGCCTCGCCGCCATCCCCCGAGACCTGCTCGAGGCGGCGCGTACGGACGGTGGTACCGAGTGGCAGGTATTCCGGCGCGTGACCGTCCCGCTGCTTGCGCCCGTGCTCACGGTCGTCTTCATCACGATGATCATCAACGTCCTCAAGGTGTTCGACATCGTCATCTCGGTCGCACCGGGCTCCGTGCAGGACGACGCGAACGTGATCGCCCTCGCCATGTGGCGGACCTCGTTCGGCGGCGTGAACGACTTCGGGCTCGGATCGGCAATCGCAGTCTTCCTGTTCCTGCTCGTGGTCCCGGTGCTGGCCCTCAACATTCGACGCTTCCGGAGGGAGATCCAGTGACGACGGACTCCGCCGAGGTCGGAGCACCTCCCGTCATCCTCGAGGAGAGCACGGGCAGCCAGCTCATCCGGCTTGCTGCGAAAGCGCCTGTCTACGTCCTTCTCGTCGCGGTGGGTCTCTTGTGGCTCGTCCCGACGTTCGGGCTCTTCCTCACATCGCTCATCGTGCCGTCGCAGATCAACAGCGCAGGCTGGTGGGAGGTCGTCTCGACACCGAGCCTTGCCACGCTCGAGAACTACAGCACGATCTTCGAGAACGACGCGATCCCGTCCGCGCTCCTGACAACCGTGTGGGTCTCGCTCGGCGGCACGGTCCTCCCGATCATGGTGGCCGCTCTCGCGGCGTACGCCTTTGCGTGGCTCGAGTTCCCCGGGCGGGACTGGCTCTTCCTGGTCGTTGTCGGACTGCTCGTCGTCCCGTTGCAGATGGCGTTGATCCCGATCTTCTCTCTGTACGCAGATCTCGGGCTCTTCGACACCGTGATCGGCCTGATCCTCTTCCACACAGCCTTCGCGCTACCGTTCGCGATCTTCCTGCTCCGCAACTTCTTCATCGGGATCCCGCGCGACCTGCTGGAGGCGGCGCGGATCGACGGTGCGTCGGAGCTAAGAATCTTCATCCGCGTGATACTCCCGCTCGGCTTGCCCGCAATCGCCTCGCTGGCGATCTTTCAGTTCCTCTGGGTTTGGAACGACCTCCTCGTCGCGTTGACATTCGGGCGCAACACACAACCGATCACGGTGGCGATCTTCTCTCAGATGCGCGAGTTCAGCGCGAACCTCCAGGTGATCGCGCCGGCGGCCTTCATCTCACTTGCCATCCCGCTCGTCGTGTTCTTCGCGTTCCAGCGCTACTTCGTGCAGGGGTTGCTCGCGGGGTCGGTGAAATGACGGCCGACAGCGACCGGAGGCTGATGCGCCTGTCGCTCTTCTTCACGCTCCTCGTAGCCGTCATGGCCGGGCACGAACTCGAGCACGTGGTCCAGATCCTCCAGAAGAACGCCGTGGGAGCGGCTTGTCCGAACGATTGCCGGGGGCTCCTCGGATTCGCGTTCGACCTCGAGTGGGTGCACTTCGTCTACAACACCACGATCTTCGCGGCGCTCGTGGCGATCTACGTCGTCGGTCGCATGTGGCGTTCCGCTTGGCGCGCGCGGTTCGGCTGGGTCCTGCTCTCCGCGGGTCTAGCCCTCCAGGGATACCACGTGGTCGAGCACGTGAAGAAGCTCGACCAGTGGCTCATGAATGGGCACAACTCGCCGACGCCAGGCTTCCTCGGGCAGCGGTTCAGCCTCGTCGAGCTGCACTTCACGCTGAACACGCTCGTCTTCCTGCTCGTGCTGGGCGGCTACTTCGGGCTCGGCTTCCACCGGCGTGCCTGGGCGGACCGGACGCCCGCGAGACTCGCGACCGCGGTCGGATTGACGCTCGTGGCCCTCACGGGAAGCGCCTGGGTCTGGACGGAACGCCCGCCGACCGTCCGCCTCGCCGCGGGAGTGCACCCCGGGCCGATCGTTATCGACCGCGCGCAGCGGCTCGTGGGAGAGCCGGGTGCCATTGTGCAGGACGGCATTGTCATCACGGCCGACGACGTCGTCGTGCGCGATCTCGCGGTCAGAGGCGGCGACTACGGGGTCATGGTCGAGGGAGCGAAGAACGTGCTGCTTCAGGACATTGCGGTCTCGAGGGCCAGGCTGGACGGGATCAACACCCGCCGCTCGCAGGTGACGATCCGCCGCTGCCGGATCGAGTCGCTCGTGAGCCCGCTTGCGCAGGGGATCGACATCTCGTTCGCCTTCGACCTTCCGCCGAGCCGGGTCGCGGGCTGCACCATCGTCGGAGGGCAGGAGGGGATCGTCTCACACATGGCCCATGTGGACTTCCGGAGGAACCACGTGCGCGAGACGACCCTGCGCGGCATCGCCGTGACCGAGATGTCGATGGGCACCGTGACGCGAAACGAGGTGGAGAACACCGTCGGGGTCGGTATCTACTGCGGCGATTACTCGCGGTGCACGATCACTAGCAACATGGTGCACGACATACGGCCGGACGTCGATTCGGACGACGGTCTCCGTCAAGGAATCGGCATCCTCGCGCACTTCGGAGCCGATGCCGTGCTCGTCCGGAACCAGGTGCGCGCAAGCCCCGGCGGCGTCCGCGCATGGTACGACGCGACAATCGAGTACCGCTAGACCGAAGTTCCCTT
>Ga0209640_10000723_pt1 | contig 26282 bp, 28 predicted proteins | sample RifCSP10_1_FD_184018 | JGI IMG/M metagenome (GOLD analysis project Ga0209640, IMG submission 184018) | Soil microbial communities from Rifle, Colorado - Rifle CSP2_sed 10_1 (SPAdes) (version 2) | ecosystem: Environmental > Terrestrial > Deep subsurface > Rock core/Sediment | place: Rifle... | reverse complement strand
GTAACTCGTATCCGGCAAGTACCCCCATCAACGCGAACGCCATTGCCGGGGCGGCCGGAAACGACCAGTTCATCTCCATACCGGTGTGAAGCCAGAACGCACCCACGCCAAACACCGTGCCAGCAATCCATGGAAATTCCGGAGTCCCGATCGAGCGGCGAACCACTCGGACGCCCAGCGCGACAAATGCGACCATCAGCCAGATCAACGCCCCCAAGCCTACGATCCCTGATTCCGCCGCCATCTGCGCAAACAGATTGTGCGGATCACGAGAGTAGAATCTGACATCGCGTTGATATTGCGGGTAGACGTACGTGAAGGTCCCTGGACCTGTCCCCACCAGCGGATGATCTCGGAAGATTTCGGCCGCCCCTCTCAAGAAGTGCAGTCTTCCCTGCAGCGAGTACTCGGTGAGGTCGGCGGTCGAGGTTGCTCGGGCGAGGACGCCGGCAGTTGGACTGCGGAAAGCCCGTCCCCCCGTCATGATGAAGACGACAGCGACCACGGCGATCAGGAGCGCTGCCGCGCGAACAATTGCGCCGCGGTGCAATGAGGTGCGCAGGACAGTCACGGCCACGGCCGCGCCCGCGGCGATCGCCGCGGCCACCCAAGCCCCGCGCGAGAAAGTGAGGACAAATGCGGTTCCCAGCAGCACCGACATCGCACCGTGCGTCAGCACCGCGCGGCGTGACCCTGCGAGGATACATCGCAGGACTTCCACGGGGAGCACCAGCAACAGAAATCCCGCAAAGGGGTTGGGCCAGTAGAAGGTCGAGTACCAGCGCGTCATCGGATTGCCTGCGCCCCAAAACCAGTACAGACCGATCAGGCACAATGCGCCGCCGCTGAAGACGGCGGCATCAACGAACCGCCGGGCCGTCTTGAGGTTGGAGATCGTAGAAGCGACGACCAGGAAGGTGGCGGTGTAGGTAATCCAGATGATGAACTGGTCCACACTCGATTGCAGTCTGACCGAGGCGATCGACGTCACGGCGACGGCGACCAGCACGCCGGCTAAGGAATAGGTGAGTGCCGTTCGGCGAAGGCCGACGACGACGAGAGCGATGGCCATCAGGCCGAGCATGACCAGCCGGAATGCCGTCCACGGCAGCAGGTCGCGCCCCCCACCGGACAGCGCCAGCGTGAGCAAGAGAACGGCAACGATGGCCAGGGTGATCCCGGCCATCGCGGCCTGAGGACTACGGCGCACGCCTCCGGCAAGTTGCCGCCATGCGGCGAGGCTAGCGGCCGCCACTGGTTACCTCCCACCCTACGACGGATCCCGCCAGCAGCCAAACGAGAGGTGTCACCTCAACAGCACTGAACGAAAATTGAACCTGCACAAGGTACCCAACTAATCCGGCCAGAAATCCTGCCGAAAGAATCCGCGCCTCGCCCGACACCCTTCTCGTTAGCCGTGTGCCCGACACCAGGACGAGAATCCAGAACGTTACATAGGCCAGTGCGCCAGGGATCCCGATGGAAACCGCAACTTGGAGCACATCGTTGTGCGCTCGGTCAATGATAACAGGACGCAAACCAAAGACGCGCACGAGTTCTTGACGCTGATACGGGAACACTCGCCTCAATGTTTCCAGCCCCCATCCCAGCAGTGGGCGATCCCGAATCAAATCAAAGGTTTTCCCCCAGAGATACAGGTGTTGAGCAGTAGATCCTTCATTCAGCTCGAATGTAGCTGCCGCGCGTTGCCCAATTTGCCTGGGCTGTACTACCGTGGCCAATACCAGGAGCAAAGCAATAACCGTACATCCAAGGAACACGAGGAGTCGTTGGCGATAGGTCGAGACTACTCTGTTCCCCAGCACAATCAGGAAGACCAGGGTTCCAAGGAACATTCCGATCCAGGCAGCTCTTGTGAGTGTCAGGACCGTGGAAACAACCGCAAGAACTCCGGCCAGCAACCAGACCGCGGAAGTCATCACTTGCCGGCTAGCAAGATACAATCCCACCAAGATCGGCATGACGAGGGACAAGTATGCGCCATATGTAATGGGGCTCCCGATTGTGGACAGGATCCGTGTAAGACCCATCATTCTGTAAAAGTCTCGCTTTAGTGCTTCACCGAGGAAGGGTGGAGGCAACCAGATCTGCAGAATCCCATATGCCATAACAGGGATGGAGATTATTGCCATCAACACCGCAAGGCGACGGAACCCCGGCTCAGACCCGAAGAAATGGACGCCCACAAGATAGAGTGCAGTGTAGGCCAAAAACACAAGAAGACCCTCGTTCCTTCCAAGCGTCCCCGGGTAGGTGGGGAATGAGCCAAGGAACGACAAGCGGGAGTCCACAGACATCCAGGTCGACAGCAGCAACGCAAGTACAAAGATCCACAGAGGGAATTCCGGTCTGGTGACTTGCCATTGGGGCTGGCGCGCAACCAAGTAGCTGGCGAGCCATCCGAGAACCATCAACCCTGTGAGCGCGTACAGCACGAACGCCTTCGGCTCGCTGTACGCGTCGTAGGCCCAGAACGATACTACTATCGGTAGGGAAATTAGTAGGGAGAATGCGGAAATTCGCACCCATGCTTCGCAGAATCGGGCAAACTCGTCCCGATGAGCGCGCACGGTCTCTAGTCTTGAGGCACTGCGTCTAACTCTCGAAGCCGGTCCCTGGCGGGCTGAAAGCCTGGATTCAGTTCGAGCACCCGTGTCCAGGCATCCCGGGCTCCCGCGAAATCCTTCAACGCCGCCAAAGTGTGCCCAAGAAGATGAAACGCTAGCACGTCACCAGAATCAAGCGAGACGGCCTTAAGTAGGTCTGCGCGGGCGGCGCGGAACCGTCCGGCTCGTAGCTCGATTAGGCCGACATTTCGATACAGCACTGCGTTGTACGCATGCGGGTAATCTCTCAAGATGTGCCGGTAGGTGGCTACTGAATCGTCAATCCGACCGAGGCGGGACTGCGCCATAGCCAAGATCTCGTACAGTTCGGGATCCAAATCAGCATAGCGAACTGCTGTTTGAAATGCCTCGACGGCCTCGGCGAGCCGGCCGGAGGCCTGCAGTTGCTGTCCCTGGTCAAACGCAGCAACCACCAGCTGCTCATGCCATAGGGCCTCGCGGACATCGCCCAAGCGCCATAGCGCGGGAAGCGATGCCAGCAGAACCGTGGCGACGAGCAGACGACGCCAGTGGGCTAGCGAGACCGGCACCACCGAAGACGGGATACGGCCCGGGTTCGGGCCGTATCCCAGAATACGCCTCAGCAGTCTACGTAACTACGGACAGACCGCTACCTGTTCTGCAGTCCGCCGGAAGGCGTGTAGTAGATCCCTGGGACGACGTTCTTGCAGTTAGATGTCCAGGGGTTGGGCTGCGACGATAGGCTGAAAGTAGAACCGTCAGCGTCTACAGCGTATGAGTAGGCGGTGGCCGAACACGGATCGGGGGCAATAGACCCAATGTAGGTCGCCACGAGGTTGGGAAGTGTGGCTGGGTACCTTAGTTTGTCGGCCTGATAGGCTTCGAGCGCCGTCGCCAGGTTCCTCATATTGCTCTTCGACGCGGCCACCGACGCCGACGCGCGCGACTGCAGGAAGTTCGGGATCAGGATCGCCGCCAGGATGGCGATGATGGCGACCACGATGAGCAGTTCAATCAGCGTGAAGCCCCGCTCACGTGGGCGCCGCTTCGAGAGAATCCGAATCATAATCTGTATTCCTCCTTTTTGGGCCTCGCCGCCCCCACCTTATTTGCTTCTGTGCCTAGTTGATGCCCACAATCTTCTACCTTTAGACCTCCCCCTCACCCTACCCTCTCTCCCGTCAGGGGGGAGGGAATTAACATTAAGGGCTGGACTGCAACCCGCCCGCGGGCGTGTAGTAAATACCGGTGATGCCAGTGGCGGTACAGAATCCGCCCCAGGGATTCCCACCGTTGGACTCGAGCCGGAAATCGGACCCGTCATCCAGCTGCGTGTACTTGAAGACGCCGCCGCACGGATCATCACCGATCGTTCCGATGTACGTCGGCACCAGGATCGTTAGGGTCGAGGGGTAGTCGCCCTTTGCCGCCTGATACGTTGCCAGCGCCGTCGCAAGATTCCTCAGGTTGCTCTTCGAGGCCGCCACCTGGGCGGACGCCCGCGTCCGGAAGAAGTTTGGGATCAGGATCGCCGCGAGAACCGCGATAATCACCACCACGATCAGCAACTCAATCAGCGAAAAACCCCTCTGGCTGGACCGGTCGGAGGAGAGAAGACGGGTCGATGCCCTGCCTGCGGCCATTGTTGTGTGATTGTAAATATGCCCGGACGGTCTCGCTTTTAGACCTCCGGCCGCTCCCGGAGGGCTCCGAGGGCATGGCGCAGGCGTGCCAGCGCGTGGTGCATCGTGCGCGACACGTGTTTCTGCGAAATGCGCAGCCGCCGCGCGACCTCCGTCTGCGTGAGGTCCATGTAGAACAGGTAGTAGATGACCTTGCGCTGCAACTCTGACAGCCGTTCAATCGTGTCGGCGAGCAGGATCGTGTCCTCCACCGGCAGGTGGAACGTCTCGTAGCGGCGGTGGACAATCTTCTCGCGGCGGAGCGGCCGGCCGCTGGGCATCTCCATCAGGGCATCCAGCGACTCCACGTGGACCACTTCGCGCCCGCGCAGCACCTCGAGCACGCCGTCTTCCGCGACGTTGATCTCGCGGGCGATCTCCTCCAGCGTGGGCGGCCGGTGCAGCCGCTGGGCGAGTTCCGCGACTGCCCGGCGGACGCGCCCGTCGAGTTCGTACAGCCATCGGGGCTTGCGGATCGGCGATCCGCCGTCCCGCAGGAAGTGCCGAATTTCCCCGGCGATGAAGTGGCGGGCGAACTGTTCGAACGGCACACCGCGGTCCGGGTCATACAGCGAGGCCGCGGTCATCAACCCCACGTATCCCAACTGCTGGAGGTCCTCCCGCGGCACCCCGGCCCGGTCGTAGTGCGAGACGACCCTCGGCACCAGCGGCATCAGGTCCACGACCAGGGCGGACAGCAGGGTGGGGTCCTGGGTCGCGCGGTAGGCGCGGAACCGGCCATCGACGTCGCGGGGCCCCGCGGATCCGGGTCGCCCTGCACCACCCTCTCCGTTCGGGTCCAGGGCAAGTTCTGGTGGCTCGCGAAAAGACAACATCGCGTGGACACTACGACGGCGGCCGAGCCTCCCCTGCCGTCGGCAGCAGGAAAGCCGCCGGGGCTGGAGAAGGGATTTCCTTCGCAATTGTCATTCGCCGTTTTGACATTTGGGAGGTCGAGTCGTCATGCGGTTCGTGAAATGGGCCTGCCTGCTCATCGTCGTTCCGGTATTCCTGCTGGGGGTGCCCCTGGCGGTTCTGGCGCAGCAGCCGCCGCCTGTGCCGCCCCCCGCACCAACGGCGCCCGTGCCGGCGCAGCAGGCGCCGGCTCCCGCCTCGTCGCTGTCTATCGTTCCGGGAAGTAGCATGGCCGGCGTCAGCGTCGGGGACTCCGTCCGCCGGATCCTGACCCGGTTCGGCGGCGCGTCGGAGACCCGGACGACCCGCATCGACCTCGTCCACATCTTCGGACGGTTCGGCCTTGCCGTGTACTCCCGGAATGAAGCCGTGACGGCCGTGTCGACGACCAACAGCCTGCTGAAGGTCAACGATGTCCTCGGGGTCGGGTACCGGGTCGAGAGTGCGATCGCGGCGTTCGGGCGCGCGTTCCGCCAGACACCCGTCGAGGGCTACCCCGGCATCGTCTATGAGGACAGGGGGATTGCCTTCGGCCTGGACGGCAACGCCATTGCGTTGATCCTGGTCTTCCGTCCCGGTACGTCGGCCTCGGTCTCCGGGCTGCAGCCGGACCGCCTCTTCGTCGTCGCCCCGCCTATCGCGCCGCCGCTGCTGCCGGCCGGATTCCCGGACGTGTCGACCTTGAAACCGTTCACGCCCCAGACGAACTACATGTCGCTCCCGGGGTACCTGCGGTGGGCAGTGTACCAGACGACGGGCATCTGGATTACCTACGCGGAAGCGGCGCGGGTGCTCGCGGAGCAGCGCTCAGCTCTTCCGTAGTCGAGTTACCTCAGCAATGCCGAACGGGGCCCCGGTCGTGGGCCCCGTTTCGTTTCCGCGCTGAAAAACCTCAGTTCTGAGATTGCTTCGCTCCGCTCGCAATGACGGTGTGCGATTGAGATTGCTTCGCTCCGCTCGCAATGACGGAGGAAGAGCTGAGAATGACTCAGTTGGTCATTGCGAGGAGCGGAGCGACGAAGCAATCTCAGAACTGATGAACCAACGATCCTACTACGTGTACATACTGACGAATCGGCGAAACTCCGTGCTCTACACGGGTATCACGAACGATCTCCGCGTTCGTGTGTGGCAACACAAGGAGAAACTCATTGGAGGATTCTCTGCACGATACAATGTGACAAAGCTTGTCTACTACGAGGTTTTCGAGGACCCTATCGCGGCAATCACCAGGGAGAAGCAAATCAAGGGCGGCTCCAGAACTCGGAAAAAGGCACTCGTCTCGGCGATGAACCCCGCGTGGGAGGATCTATTCCATCAACTCTGAGATTGCTTCGCTGCGCTCGCAATGACAGTGGGGGGACGGAGATTGCTTCGCTGCGCTCGCAATGACAGTGGGGGGACGGAGATTGCTTCGCTGCGCTCGCAATGACCATGGTGAGCTGAGATTGCTTCGCTCCGCTCGCAAAATGACAAGCTGAGGGCTCGCAATGGCAAGTGAGGACGCGGTTTTCCTTATCGCTCGTAGGCGGAATCGTGATCTGGGTGGAGCGAGATCAGCCGCAGGAAGTCGCCGTCACGGTAGGCAATCGCACGGACTTTGTTGCTCAGGCGAAGAGAATGCACTGTGGCACCGTTGGGCGCCCTGAGGTGTTGGACCGCTTCCCAGCGGAAGCCGCCGTGCCGATACAGTGTGTTCCAATCGAGCTGGCGAAGCCGGCGCAGCGAGGCAACGACCTGCTTCATCTCAACCTCCTCGAGCTCGAAGAAGACATCCTGGAACTCGGGGCTGTTGAGGTCCAGGCGGATGCGCCTACCGGCCGAGGCCACGCTTGGGTACGCGACGTTTCGATGGTTTCTTCAGCAGAACACTGGGATCAGTCTCTTTGGGTTCGGTCCGGGCCGCCCAGGCCAAGCCACGCTCGATTCGAGTCCGATGCGGAGATTCCAGCGTCCAGAGTTGGCTCTCCGGCACCATCGCAACGGCGGTGAGTAGGATGCTTCCATCCGCGCGCCGCTCCAATCGCAAAGCCTTGCCCACATAGCGTTTGCCGAGAGAGATCTGCCCGCTCTTGCCGACTACCTTGACTTCCGCGGCACCCAGGATTGGCATCGCTAAACTCCTTTCATGCTCTCATGCTATCATGCACCGCAGCTTGAAGCAAGCCCCTGTTCCTCCCGGTTACGGAGCGGAACGCTCTGCGAACCGGGATGGACTGATCGCCACTGCCGGAAACTCCTTGAGCACGCGACGATCTGATGTCACGAACAACGCGCTCAACTGGCTGGCCAGGGCGACGAACTCGCAGTCGTACGCGGAACAGGTCGACGACGCCACGAGCCTGAGTACCCGCTCAGACGGCACAACATGCTCGCGGCCCGCGAGCAGCGCTTCGGCCTTCTGCTGCGCCTCGATGGCGTCGTCAAGGCGCAATCTGCGTCCACGAAGATAGCCGGCCAGAACACTGCGGAACTCGCTTCGCCACAGCAGCGGGGCGGTCCACACCGGGTCGCGGAGAAAGACGGCCTCGGCGGCCGCCGTGCCGGTGCCCCCCAGCAATAGGTAGGCGAGCAGATTCGTGTCCGCGACGATCATGGCCGCCCAGCGGTTTTCGCCCGCCGGAGCCGTGCGTCGCTGAGGGGGGGAAGATCCAACCGCGCACGCAGCGCTCCCGCGTCTGCGAGCCAGGTCTGAGGGTCAACGACCGGTGCGGTGGTCGCCTCTTCCAAACAGACAATCACCTCACGGTTGAGGCTGCGGCGGTGAGCGTCGGCGCGTTCCTTGAGGCGGCGATAGAGAGCATCGGGCATCCCCTTGATGGTCAGCGTCGGCATAGGTAACCTCCAGAGTGGTTCCATTATGGCACCATACTACCCGCCTCTAGCGATTTGGGGCAAGGGGGAACCTCGGTCCTGAGATTGCTTCGCTACGCTCGCAATGACGGTGGCGGGCTGGGATTGCTTCGCTGCGCTCGCAATGACGGAGGTCGAGCTGAGAATGACTCTATTGGTCATTGCGAGGAGCGGAGCGACGAAGCAATCTCAGATCGGCATGACTACGTTTGCAGGAAAAGCAACGAAGCAATCCCAGGTCTGGGATTGCTTCGCTCCGCTCGCAATGACACTATAGGACGGGCGCAATGACCCGAATTAGGGTCTACCCGCCGACCGATGTGATCAACTGGTACAGCGGTAGGTAGAACGAGAGCACGATGAATGCGATGATGCCGCCGAGGAAGACGATCAGGATGGGCTCGAGGATCGACGTCAGCTGGTCGAGGGTCGTCGTCACTTCCGCCTCGTAGAAGTCCGCCACGCGGCCGAGCATCTCGTCCAGCCGTCCGGTTTCCTCTCCGACGGACGTCATCTGCACGACCAGCGGCGGGAAGAACCCCGACGCCTGCAGCGGGACCGTGATGCTTTCCCCCTCGCGGATGCTGTTGCGGACGTTGTCGACCGCCTCCATGATGACCCTGTTGCCGGTGGCGTGACCCACCACCTCCAGGGCCTGCATGATAGGCACGCCGCTGCTGATCAGCGTGGCGAAGGTCCGGGAGAACCTGGCGATGACCACCTTACGCACCAGCGCCCCGAAAATCGGGACCCGGAGCTTGAGCCGGTCCATCGTCCATTGGCCCTGCGTGGACCGGATGTACCCCCGCAGCAGGTACACCCCGACGGCAGAGGCCACGATGATCAGGTACCAAAAGCGCGTCAAGAACCGCGTCGAGCCGATCATGATCCGCGTCGGCAGCGGCAGCACCAGCCCCAATCCCTCGAAGAAGCCGATGAACTGCGGCAGGATGAAGAAGACGAGGAAGAAGATGATGCCCATCGCGAACACGAAGATCGCCAGCGGGTAGGTCACCGCCGCCCGGATCTTGTTTCGCAGCTCCACGTCCTTCTCGGTGAACACCGCCAGCCGCTGCATGACCTCGTCGAGCACGCCGCCCACCTCGCCGGCGCGTACCAGGCTGACGTGGAGGGTAGAGAACGCCCGCGGGTGCCTGGCCATGGCTTCCGAGAGCGACGTGCCTTCCTGGACGTCCGTCCGCACCTGGCCGACGATCTGCTGCAGCCGGGGGTTCTCGGTCTGGGCTTCGAGGACGCTCAGCGCGCGGATCATCGGCAATCCGGCGTTGACCATCGTCGAGAACTGCCGGAAGAACACCGCCAGATCGCGGAGGCCGACCCCGCGCACCTGGCGGAGCAGCGTCGACAGCGAGAACCGGGGCGCCTGCTCCTCAACGTTGGTGACGTAGTACCCCATCTCCTGGAGCTTGGCGATGACGCTGACCTCGCTCTCGGCCGTCGTCGAGCCGGTGATGACCCGGCCGGTGACGTCGCGGGCGGCGTATCGAAACGTTGCCATGGGCTATCCCCCCTACAGACCTCCGGAGATGCCTCCGCCGCGCGAAGCCTCGCCGCGCTCCATGATGTTGCGTAGTTCCTCCGGGTAGATCGCCCTCGCCAGCGCCTGCTCCATTGTGATGAAGCCGCGGGCGTAGAGACTGGCCAGGGCCTGGTCCATCGTCTGCATGCCGTACTGAGACCCGGTCTGGATCGCCGACTGAATCTGGTGGGTCTTCCCCTCCCGAATCAGGTTGCGGATGGCAGGGGTCGCAATCATCAGTTCCACCGCCGGCACGCGGCCGGTGGTCTCGACCTTGGCACGCCCTCCGCCGTCGCCCGTGGCGGCCCGGGCCCCGACCGCTACAGGGTGGCGTTCCCGGCGCCCTTCCGCGAACTGCATGTTGGCGAGCAGCTGCTGGGAGACAACCGCCTCCAGCACGCCGGAGAGCTGGACTCTAATCTGCTGCTGTTGGTGGGGCGGGAAGACGTCGATGACGCGGTCGATGCTCTGGGCCGCGTTGGCCGTGTGCAGCGTGGCGAAGACGAGGTGGCCGGTTTCGGCGATCGTCAGCGCTGCCGAGATCGTCTCCAGGTCTCGCATCTCGCCGATCATGATTACGTTGGGGTCCTCGCGCAGCACGGCGCGCAGCGCGTCGGGGAAGGAGTGCGTGTCCACTCCCAGCTCGCGCTGGTTGATGATGCTCTTCCTGTGCGAGTGCAGGTACTCGATCGGATCTTCGACGGTCACGATGTGCTGGCTGCGGTCGTTGTTGATGAACGCGATCATCGCGGCCAGCGACGTCGACTTCCCCTGCCCCGTGGGGCCGGTCACCAGGACGAACCCCCGCGGCAGCCGGCACAGATCTCGGAGCTTGGCCGGGAGGTTGAGGTCTTCGATGAACGGGATGGATTGGGGAATCACGCGGGCGGCGACCCCGATGGACCCGCGCTGACGGTACAGGTTCACCCGGAACCGGCCCACGCCCCCGACCCCGTAGGAGAAGTCGAGTTCCCAGTTCCGCTCAAACTGCTGCTTCTGGAACGTATTGAGCATGCTGTACGCCAGCTGGAACGTATCCTCGGGGGTCAGCGGCGGGTAGTCGAGCGGCTGGATCGTCCCAACGACGCGAATCATCGGGGGCACGCCGACGGTCAAATGCAGGTCGGATGCCGTGCTCTCGACGGCCTCCCGCAACAGGGTATCGATGTCCAGTTCCATGTCCGTCCTCCTTGACGTTACTGGGTGCCTCGTTCGGCCTCGATGACCCGCACGACTTCGGAGAGGGTGGTGATCCCGCGGGCGGCCTTCAGCAACCCGTCCTGGTACATACCGGTCATGCCCTTCGCTTCGGCCGCGTTCTTGAGTTCGTGGTGCGGCGCCCGCGACACGATCAGGTGCCGGATCTCGTCGTCGATGGGGGCAACCTCAAAGATCGCGATCCGGCCGCGGTACCCGGTGTAGTTGCAGAATGTACACCCACGACCCCGGTAGAAGGTGGCATCGGCGGGGATCTCGCCGAACCGCCGCCGCAGCTCTTCGAGGTCAGGGTGGTCCGGCTCCTTGCACTGCGGACACAGCACCCGGACCAATCGTTGGGCCGCCACCCCTTCCAGCGAGGACGCGATCAGGTAGGGCTCGATCCCCATGTCCAGCAACCGCGTGATGCCCCCCAGCGCATCGTTGGCGTGGAGGGTACTCAGTACGAGGTGCCCGGTCAGCGCGGCCTGGATGGCCACGCGCGCGGTCTCTTCGTCGCGGACCTCGCCGACCATGATGATATCGGGGTCCTGCCGGAGGAAGTGGCGCAGGGTCGAGGCAAACGAGATTTTGGACCGCCCGCTGACCTGGACCTGGTTGATCCCGGGGATCTGGTACTCGACCGGGTCCTCGACGGTCAGGACGTTCACTTCCTCGCGGTTCAGCCGGTTCAGGACGGCGTACAGGGTCGTGGTCTTGCCGCTGCCCGTGGGCCCGGTGACCAGAAAGATACCCTGCGGCTGCTCGATGACGTTGAGCAGCCGGGCCTGATCTTTTGGCGCCAACCCCAGCGCCTCCAGCTTGTAGTTCGCCTGCGAGCGGTCGAGCAGCCGCATGACGACCTTCTCCCCGAAGATCGCCGGAATCGTGGACACCCGGACGTCGATCTGTTTGCTGTCCGACTTGAACCCGAACCCGCCGTCCTGCGGCGCGCGGCGTTCGGCGATGTCCATGTTCGCCAGGATCTTGATGCGGGAGACAATCTGCGGATGCACGCGCGTCGGCAGCTGCGACTTGGTCATCAGCAGCCCGTCCACGCGGTACCGCACGCGGAGGCTGTGCTGCTGGCGCTCGATGTGGACGTCGCTCGCGCGCTGGCGGACCGCCTCATCCAGCATCTGCGAGACCAACCGCACCACGGGAGCCTCCTCCGCCATGCGGCGGAGGACCTCCAGGGACATCTCTTCCTCGCCCGGGGCCACCTGTACCAGGGGCATGTCCTCGAGGACCTGCTCCATTGTGGCCTCGAGGGCGGGATAGCGCTCGACGGCCGCCTGGAACTCCTCGGGCGTGGTGATGGCCGTCCGGACATCCAGCCCCGTCAGGCGGCGGAGGTCGTCGACCGCGATGATGTCCAGCGGGTCGACCATCGCCACGGTGAGCACGCCGTTGTCTTTGGCGACCGGAATGGCCTGCAGCCGCCTGGCCACCGACAGCGGCACAAGGCGGAGCACTTCCTCGTTCAGCGGCTGCGCCGAGGGTTCGACGAATTCGATCCCCAGCTGCTCGCCGATGCGGCGCGCCACGTCGGCCGACGGCACCGCGCCCATGTCGACAAGGATGCGGCCCAGCCGCCGTCCGGTCGCCTCGTGGATCGCGATCGCTTCGTCCAGTTGTTCCTTGGTGATCAGGCCCGCCTGCAGGAGCATTTCGCCCAGATACTGGCGCCGGCGGCCCTGCGTGACGGTTGAGGTTCGCTTATCAGCCATGCGTTCTGGGTTCTCCCATAGAGCCGCCGCCGGCAGTGTGCACGGCGGCGGGCGGCGCCTCTGGCGTCACTACGTCAGTTCCCCCACATCGTGTTCCTCAAGTACGCGCATCATCGCCTCGACGACGGTCGGATCGAAATGCTTCCCGCGGAGCCGGTTGAGTTCGGCGATGACGTCTTCGACCGGCCACGCTTCCTTGTACGGCCGTGCGTGCGTCAGCGCGTCGAACACGTCGGCGATCGCCATGATCCGCGCGGCCATGGGAATCGCCCACTCCTTCAAGGACAGCGGGTAGCCGCTGCCGTCCCACTTCTCGTGATGGCCCAGGGCGATCTGTTCGGTCATCATCATCAGGATCGACCGCCCGCCGGACAACAGCTTCGCGCCCATCGTGGTGTGGGTTTTCATGACCTCGAACTCGTCCGGACTCATCTTCCCAGGCTTGTGCAGGATGGAATCGGGGATCGAGATCTTCCCCACGTCGTGCAGCGGCGCCGCCCGCTCGATGAGCATGACCTCGTTCTCGGGCAGTCCCAAATCCATCGCGACGAGTTTGGAGATGTTCGACACGCGCTGGACATGCTTGCCGGTATCGTCGTCCCGGTGCTCGACGACCATCGCCAACCGTTCCAGCAGTTCGAACTGCGCGTTTTCCAGTTCGCGGTTCCGAGACGACAACTGCTCTTCCAGCAGCTGCCGCTTCTTGTGCATCCTCAGATACAGCGCGCGCGCCTCCAGGTACGCGGCCACGCGCGTGGCCACTTCAAACCGCTGGATCGGTTGCGTCAGGAAGTCTTTGGCCGCCTCCGACAGCACGCGCTCGCGCGTGTCTTCCGGAATGTCCGGCCCCAGCATCGTGAGGACCGGGAGGTACGCGTCGGCGGGCATGCTCTTCTTGAGCTGCTGGATGACCTCGACGACGTCGGCGTCAGAGATCTTCGGACTGACGATGATGATGTCGGGTTTGAGTTGCTTCTCGAGGGTCGGGAGGCCCTCGGCCTTGTCGACCTTGTGGATGTTGGCGTAGCCGGCGCCGCGCAGCACCGATTCGATGGCGCTGGCCTCCTCCTGTTTCTCTTCCACAATGAGGATCTTCGACTTCACATTCGTCGGATCAGCCATCGCTTCGTCTCCGACACTTTTCCCCTGCCGCGGAGAGGTCTGTGCAGGTTCGTCATAGTATACCACACTGGGTCTCGTACTCCTGGCGCGGGCTCTGTGGAGCTTTTCGTGGTTGGAGGGCTGTAGTCTCTCATGCCGTATGCATCATTGATCTGGGCCGGTCGCCGCCGTCAGCGAAACACCGACCCCCCACACGAGGTCCCCGTTGACGCCTGCATCGGGGAGTTGGGGCTCGCCCAACGCCATTACCTGGGCGCGACGCCGCCGTTCATCAAGTCCCCGAATCCGGCGCTCGACGACTACCGCGAGGCGTTCGGTGTGGCCGTCCACCTGACCGAGGCCGAAGTGCCCGACGGATGGCAGGCGGGATGGTACGTGATCCCATCGACCGACCTGACCGTCGATGCCGCGCGCCGGGTCCTCGGCCAGTACCCCCTCACCCCGCGCGATCCCTGGATCGCGCCGTGGCAGCGGCCCGAGAAACGGTAACTAGTGCCGTACCAACTTGATTGCCGCATGTGCTTTCTCTTAGTACCTTTGGAATCGCTCGGAAGGTAGGCTCACATATCAAGTTGGTACGGCACTAGCCGCCGCGGAAGTGCAGGTACAGCACCATCACGTTGCGGACGTACCACTGCGTCTCGCTGTAGGGAGGAATCCCGCCGTAGCGCTCGACGCTCCCTTTGCCGGCATTGTACGCGGCCAGGGCCAGCATGGTGTTCGACCCGAAGCGTTCCAGATTGCCGCGCAGCACCCGCACGCTGGCGTAGATGTTGGCGACCGGATCGGCCGGATGGATCCCCATCGACTGCCATGTCGCCGGCATCAGCTGCCCCAGACCAAACGCCCCCGCCGGGGACCGCGCGGTGATCTGAAAGCCTGACTCGACCGCAATCAGCGCCATGACCAGCTCAGGCTCCACCCCGTAGAGATGGGAGTAGTACAGGACGCTGCGCACGATGGCGTCAACCTGCGCGGCGGTCAATCGCGGGTTGTACCAGCGCACGATATACGCATAGGCCTCGGGCCGCGGGGGTTTGCCCAGCACGGCCGTGACGCGCTCGCCCTGAAGCGTTCGCAGCCAGCGTACGGCAACAAACACGGTCTGCGGCCGCCCCGTGCGCGACACGTACACGAATGCGGTCCGTGCGTGATCATTCCGCCCCAGGAGCGCGTAGACGGCGCCTTGCCACAACGCGACGTCGGCGGACGGCCCCAGCGACTGCGCGCGCCCGAACGCGGTGAGCGCGGGGCCGTACTGCGTGAGGTGGTAATACGACGCGCCGAGCCACACCCAGGCCGTGGTATCGCGCGGCGATGCGGCGACGTGCACGCGGAGTAGATTGACGGCCTCGGCGTGGCGTCCGGCGAGGGCGGCCTGGCGGGCCCGCGCGAACAGCGACGGCGCGGCCGCAGCGTGCGGCACCGCGGCGGCCAGCACGACGGCTACGGCCACCGCCGCGCCGAACATGAACAGCCCCTGTCCTCGCGGACTCACGCACGGCATCATAGCACAACGGACGGAAACCCGGGAACGCATCCCACCGTCATTGCGAGCGTAGCGAAGCAATCTCAGAACTGGGATTGCTTCGTCGCTGCGCTCCTCGCAATGACAAGATGGGTTGCTGGCCTCGCAATGACAGACTACTGGGATTGCTTTGTCAAAGACCTGATGACTCTGGCACGAATTGTCCGCTCCAGCGCCCGGACCACTTTCGTGGTGAAGAATTCGCTGCGGGAGAGGGGCTCGACGAGGATCGTGTGGACGCCGACCAAATTCCCCCCAAGGATATCGGTGAAGAGCTGATCACCGATGAGCGCGGTGGTCGCGGGCGTCGAACGCATCAGTGCCATCGCGCGCCGCAAGGCCCAGGGGGCCGGCTTGATCGCACCCACCACCACCGACACCCCCAGGGATCTGGCGATGATCCGGGCGCGGCCGGTGAGGTTATTCGACACGATACACGCCGACAGGCCCGCCGCGTGCAGGCGGACGACCCAGGCGGCGACGTCCGGGGAGGGCGACTCGGCATGCCAGGCGACGAGGGTGTTGTCGAGATCGAGGATGACCGCACGAATGCCGGCCGCGGCCAGGGCCTCAACGTCGACGTCCGTCAGCGCCGGCACCGCGCGGTCTGGCGTCACCCACCTTAGCACTAGTGCCGTACCAACTTCGTAGTCTGTCTCATCTTCCGGGCGATTCTGGAAGTTCTGAGAAGAACAAATGTGGCGCACGAAGTTGGTACGGCACTAGCGCCCCCGGTACTTCCTGATCGCGATAAGGTGTTCGTCGAGCGTGCGGGAGAAGACGTGCGACCCGTCCGCGCGCGCGACGTAGAACAGGTACGGCGTCTTCGCCGGGTCCAGGGCCGCCATGATCGCTGCGACCCCCGGGTTGGCAATCGGCCCGGGCGGCAGTCCAGCGTAGCGATAGGTATTGTAAGGTGAGTCGACGGTGAGATCGTCGAACGTCACCGTGTCTTTGTGCCGACCCAGCGCGTAGAGTACCGTCGCGTCGACTTCCAGCCGCATCCCGCGCGACAGGCGATTGTACAGCACACTTGCGATCAGCGGCCGTTCCGCCGGGAGTTTGGCCTCGCGTTCAATCATCGAGGCGATGATGACAACGTCAAACAAGGACCGCGTAGGTGCCGCGGCCTGCCACCGCGGCACGACGACCTCCGCGAACCGCTTCAAGAACAAGGCCACGATGTCGCGGTCGGCCAGATGCCGCGGGATGAGGTACGTGTCGGGGAACAGGAAGCCTTCCAGCGAGCCACCGGGGCTCCGCCGGAGAAAGTCGTACGCGTAGCGAGCCGCCCCGTGGGTGACCAGTTCGCCCAAACCCTCTCGTGTCCCGATGCCGGCCGCCGTCAGCGTGGTCACGATGTCCGCCGCGGTGTAGCCCTCCGGAATGGTCACCCGTCGCAGTACCACATCACCGCGTGCGAGGGCGTCGACGATGTCCAGCAGCGGCATCGCCGGCGACAACCGGTACTCGCCCTCCTGAAGGGTGCCGGCGACTCCCCTGATCCGGGACGCCGCCGCAAACGCCCACGGGCTGCGCACGAGCCCGGCTGCGTGGAGCAGCCGTCCGATCTCCACGGACGTGGCTCCACGCGGAACCACCACGGTCCGGGAGGCTCCCGCCCGGTCCACTGGAGCCAGACTGTACGCCACCGCGGCGGCGGCGGTGGAAGGAATCAGGAGCAGCGCGAGCAGGAGACTGCGGCGAGCCAAGAGGCGCACGCGGGCGTCAGCACGCCGTCCTACAGCGATCCCTCGTCGTCGTCCTTGTCATCGAGCTCGTCGTCGGCGTCGTCCTCGTCGTCATCGTCATCCTCATCATCATCCTCGTCGGTCAGGGCGACGTCGTCGAACTCGTCCGAGGACTCGATCGCGGCAAGGACGCGGTCGAATTCGTCGTCATCCTCAATGGCGACCAGGGTGTCGTCTTCGACGCGGTAGACGACGGCGGACTCGGCCTCATCGGCCGGCTGGAGGATGGCATACCGGCGGGCGTTGACCTCGATGACGTCGACGATGCTGAACTCGTGGGACTCTCCGTCCGCATCCACGAGCGTAATCGCTTCACCTGGCTCGGGCACACTGCACCCCCTTCACTGACCGGTCACCGGAAGCCGGTAACCGGAAGCCGACATCTTGTGCCGTTCCTATTCTCCCTTGTCGTTTTGGGTCAGTCTACCCCTCAGCCTCAGGTCGTGGCTTCCGGCTTCCCGTTTCCGGTTGGGCCTCCGTCTTTCGCGTATCGAGGTAGCGTTGCAGCAGCAGCGCCGCGGCCACGGCGTCTCTGCGTTCACGGCGGCGCGCGCGGCTGGCGTCGGCTTCGAGCATTGCGCGCTCCGCTTCCGCCGTCGAGAGGCGCTCGTCCAGCAGTTCGACCGGGAGACCGATCTCCTGCTGCAGCGCGGCGGCAAACTGCCGCGCCGTTCTGGCTTCCGCGCCCTCGCTCCCGTCCAGCCGGATGGGCAGCCCGACGATGATGCGGACGACGTCGTGGGTCTTCACCAATTGCGCCACGCGGGCGAACGTGCGCGCGCGCCCCTCAGCCGCAAGCACGTCAAGGGCCGACGCAATCGTCCCCGTCGGATCGGAAAGCGCGGCGCCGATCCGGCGCGTGCCCAGATCGAGTGCGAGCACTCGTCCCGACCTCACGAGGATCGCAAGGACCGCACCAGGCCGGCGGCCAGTTCGAGCGCACTGTCCAGACGCGCCGGATCTCGGCCGCCGGCCTGTGCCACGTCGCCGCTGCCGCCGCCGCTGCCGCCGACGTGTGCGGCGACGGCTTTGACGAGTTCTCCCGCGTGGACCGCGGCATCCTTGGTGACCATCGCCACCAGATGTACCCGTTCATCGGCGACGCTGCCCAGGACCACGACCGCGGGAGCAACTTTTGCACGCAGCCGGTCACCGATCCCGCGCAGGGCATCGGGCGTCAATCCGTCAAAGCGCCCGATGATCACCTTCAACCCGTCGACCGTCGCGGCCCGGCGGATCAACTCATCGAGGTCCTCCTCGCTGCGGACGCCGGGACCGGAGAGTCCCCGCCGTTCCAGCTGCCGCACCCGTTCCGCCAGCCGCGCGACGCGATCGGCCAGTTCCTCCGGAGTGGTCTTCAAGACCGCGGCGCTGGCGCGCAGTGCCTGCTCCTGCTCGGCCACCCGCGCGAACGCCCCCCGTCCCGTGACCGCCTCAAGGCGCCGGACACCGGCAGCGATGCCCTCTTCGGAGGTGATCTTGAATAACCCGATCTGGCCTGTCCGCGACAAATGGGTTCCGCCGCACAGTTCGCGGCTGAAGTCGTCAACGGTGACGACGCGGACCTGCTCGCCGTACTTCTCTCCGAACAACGCCATCGCGCCGGAGGCCAGTGCGTCCTCTTGCTTCATCCAGGTCGCCCGCACCGGCAGGTCGGCCAGAATCTGCTCATAGACGCGCTGTTCAACGGCCGCCCGCTGGTCCGGCGTCAGCGGGGACAGGTGCACAAAGTCGAACCGGAGGCGGTCCGGCGCGACCAGCGATCCGGCCTGCCGCGCGTGCTCACCAAGGACGCCCTGCAGCGCCCTGTGGAGCAGATGCGTAGCCGTGTGATTGCGCATGATGTCCCAGCGACGGGATTCGTCGATCTGCGCGCGGACGGCTAACCCCACCGCCAGCCGGCCGCGGACGATCGATCCCACGTGGACGATGACGCCGCCGGGTGTGCGCTGCGTGTCACGCACGGCGACGTCGACGCGGGCGGCAGACAGGGTACCGCTATCGCCCACCTGCCCTCCGCCTTCCGGATAGAACGGCGTGCGGTTCAGCACGATCTCGACGTCTGTGCCCGCGACTGCATCGTCGACCCGTTCGCCGTTCACCAACACCGCCTGGACGGTTGCCCGCACCGCATGGCGGCGGTAGCCGACAAACTCCGTCCCGGGAAGGTCGGCCAGCGCCACGGAGCGGCGGTCCGCCGCGGGGCGAAACGCCGCCGCCGCCCTGGCCCGGTCACGCTGTTCCGCCATCGCCTGCGCGAATCCGGCCTCATCGATGTCCATCCCCCGCTCCCCGGCAATGTCCCGTGTCATTTCCACAGGGAAGCCGAACGTGTCGTACAGCTGGAAGACGTCCGGGCCCGGGACGACCCGCTCGCCGCGCGCGGCGAGCTCCTCAAGGAGGTCCTCGACGCGGGTGAGCCCGTTGGTCAGCGTCTGGGTGAAGCGTTCTTCTTCGGCGGCAGCCAGCGACGCGATGAGCCCGCGGTGCGTGATCAGCTCGGGATAGCGGTCTCCCATTTCCGCGATCACCGCGCGGGCCAGATCAGCCAGAAACGGCCGGGTGCTGCCGGCACTCCGGCCAAACCGCATGGCCCGGCGCATGATCATGCGCAGCGCGTAGCCGCGACCCTCGTTGCCGGGAAGGATGCCGTCGGCCATCAGGAACGTCATCGCGCGGCCGTGGTCGGCCATCACGCGGTAGGCGAGACGGTACACGGCACGGTCCGCGTCGGTGTGTCCGAAGATCGCCTGCAGGCGGTCCATGATCGGCATGAACAGATCGGTCCCATAGTCATCGTTAACGCCCTGGAGCACCGAGGTGATGCGCTCCAGCCCCATGCCCGTATCCACGCCCGGCGCCGGCAGGGGGGTCCGCGTCCCATCCGGGTGCTGATCGAACTGCATGAACACGAGGTTCCAGATCTCCAGCCACCGCCGGCAGTCGTTATCCAGCGCGACGCCGCAGTCCGGGCGCCCGCAGCTGCAGTGTTCCGGCCCCCAGTCGTAGTGGATCTCGGAATTGGGTCCACACGGTCCCGTGTCGCCCATCATCCAGAAATTCGTCTTCTCCCCCATCCGCAGGATGCGGTCGGCTGGGACTCCCACCCCCCGCCACGCCGCAGCACTCTCGTCGTCGGTTTGGAAGATCGTGATGTAGAGCCGGTCCGGATCGATGCCGTAGCGCCCGGTGATCAGTTCCCACGCGTACTCGATCGCTTCACGCTTGAAATAGTCGCCGAAACTGAAATTTCCGAGCATGAAGAAGAACGTGTGGTGCCGCGGGCTGGGCCCGACGTTGTCGAGGTCGTTATGCTTTCCCTGGACCCGCATGCACTTCTGCAGGGAGGCGGCGCGCCGGTACGTGCGCGGCTCGCGTCCGAGGAAGGTATCCTTGAACTGCACCATCCCCGCATTGACGAACAGCAGCGTTGGATCGTCCGCGGGAATGAGCGAGGAGCTGGGCACGACCGTGTGGCCCCGTTCCCGGAAGAACTCCACAAACGTGTCGGCGATCCGCTGCCAGGTCGGTTGGTCCCTCATCCGTCACCTCGTCGCAAAACAAACACGCCCCCGTCCCAGGGACGAGAGGCGTGCTCCCGCGGTACCACCCACGTTCCGCAGGGTCACCCTGCGGCTCTTCGTGCGCGATAACCGGCGCAACCGGCTCCCGTTAGCGAAATCGCGGAATCGGAAATCGTTCCGCGTTCTCAGGGTCCAGGGGGCTCAGGGGTGGCGAGTCCCGTCATGGCTTGGTTTGATTCTAACACTTCTTTGGCCCGCCGGACGACCTCGCGAGTCTCCTTGTACTTGATACGATCGAGGGCGTCGTCGATCGATGCCCATTCGCAGGTCACAAACCCCTCTTCCGTCTGCGGAACGGGTTCTTCGCCGCCGAGGAACTCCAGCAGAAAGTAGTGTACGGTCTTGTCGTAGTACGTGTCTTCCGAGCGCCAGAAGAAGAAATACCGTTCCACGCCGAGATCGGACACCAGCCGCACATTGGACAGCCCGGTCTCTTCCCGGACTTCGCGCAGGGCGACTTCCTGCGGGGTCTCGCCGGCCTCGATGGTCCCCTTCGGCAGCATCCACTTCCCGCTCTCGTGCCTGAGCAGCAGCACCCGCGGCACGGAACCCAGGGTAAACACCACGCCGCCCGCGCTGCGCGCCTGTTTCACCGGTTTGCGCCCGCGCCGCGCGGTCACGGCGTAAGGACCTCACGGACGATCCGGTTCACCACCGCGCCGTCGGCCCGGCCCTTGACCTTGGGCATGACCGCGGCCATCACTTTCCCGACATCGCGCTCGCTGTCGGCGCCGACCGCGGCGGCGGTCTCGGCGATGATGGCTTTCAGGTCCTCCTCGGTGAGTTGAGCCGGCAGGTATTCGGACAAGATGGCCAGTTCGAGGGATTCCTTGCGCACGAGGTCATCGCGGCCCCCTCTGGCGAAGGCCTCGATCGCTTCCCGGCGCCGCTTCGCTTCGTGTGCGACCACCGATTCGAGCTCCGAATCCGTGAGTTCCCGGCCGCGTTCGATCTCCAGGTTGTGGGCGGCGGCCCGGACCAGGCGGAGCGTCGAGACGCGAAGGGCGTCGCCGGCACGGAGGGCCCGCTTGAGATCGTCTTGGATGCGCTGCGCGAGCATCATGGTGGCGGAAGCACTGAAGGGGGACCACCGTCCCCCTTCAGAATCCTGCGCCGGGATGTGGCGTCTACGCTCCCCGCCTCCGGCGGCGTGCGATCTTACGCCTGCGCTTCGCCGACGGCGACTCATAGTGCTCGTGGCGCTTGGCGTCTGAAAGAATGCCGGACCGCTTGACCTGGCGCTTGAACCGGCGCAGGGCGCTGTCCAGCGTCTCGTCTTTGCCGACGCGAACCTCGGTCATGCCTTCCCACCCCCTTGTCACACCACCGGCGCGGGGCACCCCAACGCGGCGGCGTCGGATCCACCGGATCCGAAACTCCTGTCATTATAGCGCGATGCGGGGTGGCTTCGGTAGCGCCGTGACTCCTCTACTGCTGAGCTGAGGGAGACTGCCTCGTTGTCCTTCTATGAGCGTGGCGGTTCGCGCGCGGCACGACAAACTTGTGCGCGGTGTGGGTGCCGAGTGCGAATGAGGCGGTGCCGCCGCCAAACCGGACGGTCAGGATTCCGTCCGACGCGCGCACCGAGGTCATCTCTGCATAGGGAATCGGAGACCTTCCGGTTCCATCGCGCCGTGCACGTCGCCTGGTGACCCACGACGCTATGGGTTGACGACTTTGCGGACGGTCACGGTCCGAATCGTGAGATCCTCACGCCGATTTCCGCCGGCGTTGATGGCGAAGTCCCAGCCCCACGTGTTGGCGAAGTTCGCGTCGGTAATCCTGAAAGTGTAGGTGACCCACGCCTGCGCGGGCTCCACCCAGTGCCAGGGTGTGAACCGGTACCCGGTCGTGGAATCGTACAGCAGGTTGAAGCCGAGCTGCTGGGGCGCGCCGGCACCGCGGACCTCGATGGACACCTCCACCGCGGCGCGGTTATCCACGAAGAACAGGAACGTGTCATCGACGTCAAAATAGACGAACACGATATCCTTCGAGGCGTTGGTCCGCACCGCCTCGCTGCCGTCCACGTCGACGACCTCGACCGCACCGTTGCGGCGATCGCGGAAGGGCATGTTGTACAAGCCGTTCTCCACATTCGCCCGGCCGAGTCTGGCCGACACTTCGGCGGCGGCGGCGAAACTCCGTGTCGAGGGCGGCAGCGGCAGGCCGCGGGTCTGGAACGTCGCCTTGGCCGCCGCGGCGATGGCGGTCCCGGCATCGGTAATGAGCAGGGGCTCGGCCGTCAGCGTGACGGTGAGTGTGTCTCCGGCGGCCGCCTGCGGCCGGTTTTCCCCGCTGGGGGCAAAGATGGATGCCGCCGGCTCGACGTCCACCTGCGTCTCCGCCCCGGTGCGCCACGCGACCAGGGAGGTCGGGGCTTCACCAAACGCCAGGACCACCGCACCGGGCCGCTCGATGTACCCGACGAACGGCCGGCTGCCGACGCGTTCCTCAAACGTCCTGCGCGCGGCCTGGATCTCAGGTGACGGCGGCGCGGCCCAGAAGACCTGATCAACCCCGAACGCGCGGGAGACCGCGAGCACTTTCGTCATCTGGCTCGCCCACGTGGAGGCGTCCCCGACCGACCGGGGATCCCATTCCATCCAGATCTGCTTCGGGGACGGCCCCAGCACTCGCTCGCGGAGAACGGCCAGGTACCGCATCATGGCCTCGGGGCTGATGCCCTGCGGGTGCAGCGACACGGCGTCAAACGCGCCGCCCGCGGCCGCCAGGGCGCGGCGGACCGAGGCCAAATCCACGCCCAGCGGCGTCGACAGGACGATCCGGCTGGCCGGATCCGCGGCCTTGCTTCTCGCTCGGGCCGCGCGCAGCAGCGCCAGGTAGTCGGAGGTCGTTCCGCGATAGAGGGGCAAACTGAGCGCGGTCCAGACCTGCCAGTCCCTCACTTTGGTCTTGTACCGGCCGACGATCGCGGTGACGAACGCCTCCCAGTCGGCGATGCGCTTGGCCGGCTGGTGGCTGTAGATCTGGGGATTGTTCAGTTCTGCTCCGGTCGCCAGCGAGGCCCATTTCGGCGTATAGGTCAGCACGATCACAACCCGCAGCCCGGCCGCGGTCGCCCCCGCGATCGCATCATCGAGCGGCTTCCACGCGAACCGCCCCTTGGTGGGCTCCAGGCTCGACCAGTCTGCGATCAGCTTCACCGAGACCGCGCCGCTGCTGCGCAGCGCGGCGAAGTTCGCGCCGGCGCTGGCAAACCCGAGTGCGGGACCCCCGGCAGCCGCCTGGGCGAAGGCCAGGGATGGGAGGGCGAGCGCCGCAATGAGAAGCCAGGCGAAAGGTCGAATCATCCATCGGCTCCTAACTTCTTCCTTATATACCTTGCATAGCATATCGCACGGCGGAGGTGTGCGCACCGATGTGGGAACGGCCCAAAGCGCTGTCGGTCGTCGCCGGCAGCGGAGAAGGACGCACCGAACTCACCGCGTTCGACCGGGCGTTGATGGACGCCGGTATCGCCAACCTGAACTTCCTCCGGGTCACCAGCATTCTCCCTCAGGACGTGCGCGTCGTGCCCGTGCCGCCGTTCATCCCCGGGATGTTGACGCCGGCGGTGTACGCGCGGATTACCAGTCATACGCCGGGGGAGCGGATCGCCGCGGCGGTCGGGCTCGGATTTTCCCGGGAGAGCTACGGGGTCATCATGGAGTATCAGCACACCGGCACCGGAGAGAATGCCGAAGCTATCGTGCGCAACATGGTCGAGGAGGCCCTTGAGGTCCGCGGGCTGGCGCCGGAGAAGATCATGGTCGCCAGCCGGGAACACATCGTGCAGCGGACGGGCTGTGTGATCGCCGCCGTGGTTTTTTGGGGCGATCCCGTGATCCCATAGTGGGAGGTTGGATATGACCCAATGGGTGTCCGACATCGTCGGCCCGGGCTTCGCGCAGAACACGCAGATCGACGAGATCTTGTTCGACCGGCCGTCGGCGTTCCAGCGGATTCAGATTGCGCACAGCACGCTGTTCGGGCGCATGCTGATCCTCGATGATGCCGTGCAGACGACCGAGTCGGACGACTTCCTCTACCACGAGATGTTGGTGCATCTGCCGCTGCTGACCCATCCGCGGCCGCGGCGTCTGCTAATCATCGGCGGCGGGGACGGCGGAGCCCTGCGGGAAGCCCTAAAGCACCCGCTCGACCACGTCACGATGGTCGACATCGACGGCGACGTGATCGCGGTCAGCCGCCGCTACCTGCCCCAGATCAGCGCCGGTGCGTTCGATGACCCTCGAGCGGCCGTGCGGGTTGAGGACGGAATCGCGTTCGTACAGACGACCGGCGAGCGGTTCGACTGCGTGGTGGTCGACTCGACGGATCCGAAGGGTCCCGGCGTAGCGTTGTTTACCCAGGCGTTCTATGCCGCCTGCGCGAGGGTGCTCACCGATGACGGCGTGCTGGCGGTGCAAAGCGGCTCGCTGCTCTACCAACAGTCACTGGGCGCGCAGGTCCGTGGCGCGCTGGAGAGCCTGTTTCCCGTCGTGGTCCCCTACTGGACGCCGGTGCCGTCGTACCCGGGGGTCTTGTGGGGACTCACGTGCGCATCACGCCGGGTCGACCCCCGCCAGGTTCCCAGCGACATCATCGCGGAGAGACTGACCCGTATCCCGACACGGTATTACTCGGCCGCGGCCCATCACGCCGCGCAGGTCATTCCCGCGTTGCCCGAGTTCGATCACCCACGCTGACCGTGCCATTCCTGGCGGCCCGACCCTCTGCCCGCCCGGATGTCGTCGTGTTAGGCGTCCCGTACGACGCGACCTCAACGTTTCGACGAGGCAGCGCGCACGCACCCGACGCGATCCGGTGGGCGTCTGAGAGCATCGAAACGTACAGCCCCGTCCTGCGGGCCTCTCTGGATGGGATCGCCTTAGGCGATCTCGGGAACGTCGAGTTTCCCGATCGCTCGCCGGCGGGCATGATCGCGGCGACCAGGGATGCCGTGCGTACCGCCGCTCCCGCCGTCCCGATCCTGCTCGGTGGTGAGCATACGATCACGCTGGGCGGAATCGCGGCAGTCTTGACCACCCATCCCGATCTCGCGGTCATCCAGCTCGATGCGCACACCGATCTGCGTGACACGTATGAGGGCATCGCGCTCTCCCATGCCACGGTGATGCGGCGCGCCGCCGACCAGATTGGAGGGGATCGCATCGTGCAGCTGGGCGTGCGGGCGGGGACCGCCGACGAGTTCGCCTTCGCGGCCGCGTCCGTGCGGCATCACAGCCGCGGGCTGGGCCTTCCCTCCGCAACGTGGACGTGGCTCTCCCAGCGGCCCGTGTACGTCACGCTTGACATCGATGTCCTCGACCCGGCCGACGCGCCGGGAACCGGCAACCCGGAACCTGAGGGAGTGAGCGCGCGAGACCTGCTGGCGTGGGTCCGGCGATTGGGGCAGCTGCCCGTGGTCGGGTTCGACCTGGTCGAGGTCTCGCCGCCCTACGACCCGTCAGGCCGCACCGCGGTCCTCGCGGCGACCATCGTGCGTGAGGCAATTCTGGCGATTACGCTCGCGAGAACCAGGAAATCTGATTGAGGCGGCGGTCATGCTCGGGGGCCGCGAGCGGCGCGGCGCGTATGCTCGGGGCGGCCCCTCGCTTCGAGTCGGGCGGCTCGGATTCACTCGCAGGCCTCCCGCTCCCTGCCGCGCTCGCCTGCCAAACGCGTCGGATGACTACGGACCTGGGTGGTTCTCGCCGCTCCCTGGGTGCGTGACATCCCGCTCGTCACGGCCTGCGAGGTGGTTG
>Ga0209640_10000720_pt1 | contig 26350 bp, 25 predicted proteins | sample RifCSP10_1_FD_184018 | JGI IMG/M metagenome (GOLD analysis project Ga0209640, IMG submission 184018) | Soil microbial communities from Rifle, Colorado - Rifle CSP2_sed 10_1 (SPAdes) (version 2) | ecosystem: Environmental > Terrestrial > Deep subsurface > Rock core/Sediment | place: Rifle... | reverse complement strand
CCATCAGAGGCGAAGACCGCGAGACATACTACCGCCACATCCACCAGGCTCTGGATGGACGGCCGCACATCACCATGGACGACGGGGCGGACCTGGTGTCGACGATCCATCACGACCGTCCCGACGTGATGGCCGACATCCTCGGCGGGACCGAGGAGACGACCACCGGGGTGATCCGGTTGCGGGCGATGGCCAAGGCGGGGGCGCTGAAGTACCCGATCGTCGCGGTAAACGATGCGAAAACCAAGCATCTCTTTGACAACCGCTACGGGACCGGCCAGTCCACCATCGACGGCCTGCTGCGGGCCACTAACCTGCTGCTGGCCGGGAAGACGCTGGTGGTCTGCGGCTACGGCTCGTGCGGCCGCGGGCTCGCGCTGCGCGCGCGCGGCATGGGCGCACGCGTGGTCGTCACCGAGGTGTCGCCGCTGCCCGCGCTGGAGGCGGTCATGGAAGGGTACCAGGTGATGCCGATTGCGGATGCGGCGAGAATCGGCGACGTGTTCATCACCGTCACCGGCGACCGGTCGGTCCTCCGCCGCGAGCACTACGAGGTGATGAAGGACGGCGCGATCCTCGCCAACAGCGGCCACTTCAACGTCGAGATCGACATCCCCGCTCTCGAGGAGATGGCCGTTTCGTCCCGCACCGTCCGCGAGTACGTGCAGGAGTACCGCCTGTCCGGTGGGCGGCGCCTGTACCTGCTGGCCGAGGGCCGGCTGCTCAATCTGGCGGCGGCCGAAGGGCACCCGGCGGCGGTGATGGACATGAGCTTTGCTAATCAGGCGCTGACCGTCGAATATCTTGTGAAGAACGCGGCCTCCCTGCAACCCCAGGTGTACGCGGTCCCAGTCGAGATCGACCAGTGGGTCGCCCGGCTGAAACTCGAGGCGATGGGCATCCGCATCGACGAATTGACCCCCGAGCAGCGCAAGTACCTGTCTTCCTGGGACGAGGGGACGTAACCGCATGTCCGTAGTCCGTCATTGCGAGCGCAGCGAAGCAATCTCGAGATTGCTTCGGCCCTGACGGGCCTCGCAATGACACAGGGGATGATCGATTAGCCCACCTGAGGGAATGACACCGGCCCGTGCCTCCCCTAGGCTCGGGCCGTGTCGCTACTTCGCGGCGTCGTCGACCTGCTGTTTCCGCCGGCGTGCCAGGTCTGCCGTACGCCGGGACCAGATGTGCTCTGCCGGGTCTGCGCTGATCGCTTCCGGTTGATCCGTCCGCCCGTGTGCATGCGGTGCGGCCGTCCGCTCCGCGGTCCGCCGGATCTCGTGTTCACCTGCGTCCCCTGCCGCCGCCGGCGGCTGTACTTCAGTCAGGCGCGGGCGGTGGGCATCTACGACGGAACACTGCGCGATGCCGTCCACGCACTCAAATTCCGGGGCCGCGCCGCTTTGAGCGAGCCGCTGGGACTGCTCATGGCCGCCGGGGCGCAGGCCGATCCGGTCGCGCGGGCGTGCGACGTCATTGTACCCGTCCCGCTGCATCCCCATCGGCAGGCGGCGCGGGGATTCAACCAGTCCGAACTGCTCGCGCGAAAAATCGCCACCGCCCTCGGCCGCCCCCTGGATGTGCAGGTCCTGCGCCGCACGCGAGACACCCCCGAGCAGGTCGGACTGCCGCGGGCGGACCGCAGGAGAAACGTGCGCGCCGCGTTTGCGGCCGCGACCCTGATGGCTGAGAGGATTCTGCTTGTGGACGACGTGCTGTCGACCGGCTTCACCGCGGCGTCGTGCGCCCAGGCGCTGCGGGCTGCCGGCGCCAGCGAGGTGGCCGTGCTGGCACTCGCCCGGGCGGTCCTCGACTGACAATGGAGGAGCCCCGAGGGCGATTCCGGGGCTCCTAGCATCACGAGGAATTGTCTCAGGCTACGGTTTCTGTTCTGCTACCGCGTCCTGATCCTTGGCGGTGAGGCCAAACAGGGTGACGCTCTGTCGCATGTCGGTCCACGTGGACCAGATGCTGAGATCCGGGCCGGCGGTGATCTGGAAGTAGTCGCCGATGAACCGCGTGTTGCCCGGCACCGCGGTGGTCGGCGATCTGAACCAGCGGCTGTTCGAGGCCACAGAAACGGCGCTCTCCTGCGCCGCATGCGTGAAACCGGCAGCCGGCGAACTGGTGGCCGACGAGAGCGTGAACCCATAGACACACGGCTGCCCCGCGACAGGAGCTCTGTCCCGGTCGATGTACCCGACGTGGAGGATGCCGTTTCCGTCGACCGTCGCCCAGGGGTAGATCTGGTCGGCGGCGCTGGTGTTGACCGTCAAGGGGCCCGTCCAAGTCACGCCACCATTATCCGACCGCACCACCATGATGTCGGTCTGCGTGTTTGCCCCGGGGGTGGTGTTCTCGGTGTAGACATAGTACAGCCGGCCGGCGGTGGTGGGATCGGCAGCCACCGCGCCTCCGGCGTGCGTTCGGAACGCGCACCCGGTGAGCCTCTGACGACCGTCGGTGTTGAGTGGGTAGTCATTCGCGCCGTCGTGGATGACCCCTGAGGCGGCATAGGGACCCGTCCACGTAGTGCCGCCGTCGGTCGACTTGACGACGAGCACCTGATCGCGGAAATCCGTGCTGGCCGGATTCTGCTCATTGAGGAAGGAGACGTAGAGCGTGCCGTCTGGGGCGACGACCGGTTGGCTGAACTGGTTCTCGTCGCAGCGGTTCGCGGCCCCGGAGTTATTGATCTGTTGGGTGCACAGCGCGGCGCTGGTGCCGCTGATCTCCTTTGGGGTACTCCACGTCTTCCCGCCGTTGGTCGACCGGCTGAAGTAGATAGGCGACTCGATGTACGATCCCTGGAAGAAGAGGAACCGCGTGTAGGTCACGTACACCCAATTGTTGCGCGGTCCTCCCGTGGTGTCGGCGGTCGCCCAGGGCTTGTCGTTGAAGACCAGGGGTCCACCCGGGCCGAACGCGATGGCGCCTTGTCCCTTCGCGACGGTGACCGGGTCGGTCCAGGTCAATCCATTGTCGGATGAGCGCTGGGCGATGATGCTCACCTGGGTGAATGGACCGCCCTGTCCCTCGTGGTCGGCGAGATTCACGTAGTACAGGTGGTTGCTGTCGTCAAAGAACAGGACCGGGTCGCCGGTGAACTGCCATCGCCCCAGCGGGGGATGGACGTTCGTCCACGACGCCCCGCCATTGGAACTGACGTAGGCGGCGGCAATGACGTGGAAGTTGAGGAACCCTCCGGTCTGCTCGATGAGGTAGGAATGGGACCCCGCGGCGATCTGGGCCGCGTTGTTCGGATTCACCGCGATGGTGTTCTCGTTGTGCGGCCCGATGCCGTCGCAGTTGAGCAGCCAGTTCCCGGCGAATTCCGCCGGCTGGGTTCCCGGCGACTGGGTGCAGACGATCCCCGCGATCGTCCCGCGGCCGGGGCCGCTCGTTCCGCTCGGGAGGCTCACCCGGAATGTTTCGAACGAGTAGAATCCGGACCGCTTGTCGATGGGCTCGGTCGCGTCACGCGGAGCGGCGAGCGTCAGGCTGGTCGAGAGCAGGGCAGAGACGAGCAGTACGGCAACAGCCAGCAGTACACGGCGCATACGTACCCTCCAGTCAACATGGATACAGCGTTGGGATGTCATCAAGTGTGCGTCCTATCTCTTTTCGTGGCCACCCTCCGGCGTCCCTTGTACGCATTGTCCTTTGGTGTGCCAATCGGGGGCAGGAGGGATGTTTACCATGGTTACTTCACTAGACGGAGAGAACGCCTCGTGGCGGTATCAGGGCGGCCGGGAGTTCGATCGCGGTGACCAGGCCGGGCGGAGCCGCAAGCAGGCGGGGCAGGGTGTTGGCGACGATCGCACACGTCGCCTGATCGCCCTGCACGCCGCCGTGAATCGTCGCGTGGATGGGTGGCACGCCGTCGATGCGGATCTCGTCCCGCGGGTCGTCGGCGCCCACGGCCATCGTGAGGTCGAGCATGATCGACGCCGTCTGTCCGTGCATGATCCCGCGGCAGATCTGGTGCAGGCCGCGGACCACCCCTTCCGCATCGAGGACGGGATCGATGGTCTCGGTGATCGAGTCAACGGCCCATCCCACCGCCGCCGCGAGCATTGCGACCGACTCGGGCAATCCCACGTGCGCGATCCGGCCGGCGGCGACCCCTGCGGCAAATTCGTCTGGGCTGAGTCCCGCGCCGACCTTACGCTGCAGTGGCAGGCGGCGCTGCCGGGCATCCACGACCCGCGTCACAGTAATCCGCCGAACCTCCCGGCACGGCATCGTCAGGACGACCGGCAGGAGATCCATGACAAACCCTGGATTCACGCCCGTGCCTAACAGCCTCACCCCGTGCGCGCGTGCGCTGCGGTCGAGGTCGCGCGCGTCGTCGGGGTATCCGTACCAGGGATACGATAATTCCTCGCAGGTCGAAATGACGTTCCACTCCGCCTCCAGCAGCGGATGTAGCTGTGGGAGGACGTGGTGCAGGCGCGACTGCGTGGAGTGCACAACCACGTCTGCGCGGTGGCCCCGCAGATCGCCGATCGACGGTGCGACCACCACGCCGGGGGACACGCCGGGCAGGAGTTCGCGCAGCGGGCGGCCGGCTTTCGCGGGATCGGTATCGACGGCCCCGGCGAACTCATAGCCGCGCTGCAGCAGAATTTCGGCGACGCCCAGGCCGATCGGACCCAGGCCGTAGGAGACGACGCGAGGGCGGCCCACGGCTTCAGATTCTACCGGAAAGACGCGCGCGAGGAAACGCAGACCCCGGCACGAACCACTCCGGCGTGCCGGTCGCCGTGGTGGCCATAGGCGGCAACTCCCTGATCCGCGATGAAGCGCATGCCGATGTCGCCGGAGAGATTGAAGCGCTCCAAGAGACCTGCGCGCATCTCGGAGCGATGATCGCCGCCGGATGGGACGTCGTGATCACCCACGGCAATGGGCCGCAGGTCGGGTTCAACCTCCTCCGGTCCGAACTGGCCGCCGCGGTGGCCCCGCCGCTGCCGCTGGACGTGCTGGGAGCGCAGACTCAGGGCTCGATCGGCTACCTGATCCAGCAGATTCTCGGAAATGAGCTGCGCCGCCGGGACATCCGCAAGCGCGTGGTGACGGTCGTCACGCAGGCGGTCGTCGATCGCGACGACCCCGCCTTCCGCCGTCCGACGAAGCCCGTCGGACCGTTCTATGAGCCTGACGAAGCCGAACGGCTGCGGCGCGACCGGCGGTGGGAGATGGTGGAGGATGCCGGCCGCGGCTGGCGGCGGGTCGTCGCGTCGCCGATGCCGCTGGAAATCGTCGAGCGGCTGGTGATCAAAGGGCTCGTCTTCCAGTCGATCGTCGTCATCGCCGCGGGCGGGGGAGGGATCCCGGTCGTGCGCCGGGGCGACGGGGACCTCGAGGGGGTCGAAGCCGTCATTGACAAGGACCTGGCGACGTCGCTGCTGGCTCAATCGATCGGCGCGGATCTCCTCCTGATTTCGACCGCCGTCGAGCGGGTGGCGCTGAACTACGGGAAACCCGACCAGCGCGATCTGGCGCGCATGTCGGTGGACGAAGCCAGCCGGTACCTCAGTCAGGGCCACTTTCCACCGGGCAGCATGGGCCCCAAAGTGCTGTCCGCGATCCGGTTCATCGAGGCGACAGGCAAGGAAGCGTTGATCACTTCCCCGGAAGGCATCAGGCGGGCGCTCGATGGGCGGACAGGCACGCGCATTGTACCCTAGGACAGGTCGCAGGTCGTAGGTCATAGGTCGTAGGTCATGGGTAATCGAATAGAAGACTGCAGCCACGACCTACGACCCACGAGCGACGACCCAGGTATTTGAAGGTGGGGGAGAGAGCGATGAGTGAGCTGAGATTGGCCGACCGCATGGCGGGATTAGGCACCGAGACGGCGTTCGAAGTGCTGGCCAGGGCCCGGGAGCTGGAACGCCAGGGGAAATCGATCGTCCACCTCGAGATCGGGGAGCCGGACTTCGATACGCCCGAGCACATCAAGCAGGCCGCCGAGAAGGCACTGGCCGATGGTTATACCCACTACACGCCGTCGGCAGGGTTGCATGAGGCCCGGGAAGCCATCGCCGAGCATGTCGCGGCCACCCGCGGCATCCCCGTCGACCCGTCCGAGGTCGTCATCACGCCCGGCAGCAAGCCGATCATGTTCTTCGCGATCCTCGCGCTGGTCAACCCCGGCGACGAAGTGATCTGCCCCGATCCGGGCTATCCCATTTATGAATCCGTGGTCCAGTTCGTCGGCGGGGTGCCCAAGCCGCTGCCGCTGCGTGAGGAGCGCGGATTCCGTGTCGATCCGGACGAACTGGCGGCCCTGGTGACCCCGAAGACCCGGCTGGTGGTGCTGAACTCCCCGCACAACCCGTGCGGTTCCGTGCTCACGCGGGATGATCTCGTCGCGATCGCCGGGGCACTGTCCCGGTCCGCTGCGCTCGTGCTGGCCGATGAGATCTACTGGCAGATCGCCTACGATGCGACGCACTACAGCCTCGCCGCGCTGCCGGGCATGCAGGATCGGACCATCATCCTCGACGGTTTCTCCAAGGCGTACGCTATGACGGGCTGGCGGCTGGGCTTCGGGGTCATGCGGAAAGACCTGGCGGCCAAGATGGCGCGGCTCATGGTCAACGTGGCCTCGTGCGCCGCGGCGTTCACGCAGATCGCCGGGATCGCCGCCCTGCGCGGGCCGCAGGAACCGGTGCGCGCCATGGTGAGTGAATTCCGCCGCCGCCGTGACGTCATCGTGGACGGGCTCAACGCCATCGACGGCGTGACCTGCACCCGGCCCCACGGCGCATTCTACGCGTTTCCGAATGTGACCCGCATCGATCCAGACAGCAAGCGGCTGGCCGATTTCCTCCTCACCGAGGCCGGGGTGGCCTGCCTGTCCGGGACGGCGTTCGGCCGGTACGGCCAGGGGTACCTGCGATTCTCCTACGCGAACAACGTCGAACAGATTCAAGAGGGCCTGCGGAGGATGAAGGAAGCGCTGTCGCGCTATCCGGCGGCGGTCGGATAACTGCAGAGTCGATCCCGATCTTAGTCCAGTTTTCCCGGCTGAAACGTGCGGACGACGTCATCGCACTGCTTCTGCCCCTCCCGCCACCGGTCAAACGGCTTCGCGCACACGACCAGATACGTCGCTGCGGCGCCGGAGACGACGACGCCGACCGAGGCCCACTCCTCCCCACCCGAACTCCCGGTGACGTCGAATCGGTCCCAGCGCGCATCTGACGTGCTGCGGGGATCTTGCAGAAACGCCGAGACGCCGTGGATCGGAAGGGAGGTGAACACCAGCCGTCTCACCCCCGGCTCGTCCAGAGGGCCGGGCACCTCGTTGACAAACACGGCAATGAACTCGCTCGCCGTCTCCGGCGCGGCGCCCGGCGGGACATAGCGCGTCGCGCGGCCGTCGCCGGTCCTCGCAGCGGTCCAGTCGGCGGGGACCCGCACGACAAACCCGGTCGCTTCGTCGCGCTGCTCGACGAGAGGCGCCGGCCCCGACGTCTGGCACCCCGCCGCGGCGAGTACCGCGGCGAGGAGCGCGACCGCCGACCCGAATCGCATACTGTCGCTTTTCGCGCCCGCGCCCGTCGCTCCCGCCGCCAACAGGGGCGCCTCCTCACCCTGCGGAAGTGGAACCAGATGCACGGCATGGTGCTGCATCGTCCGGACCCCGAACTGGCGTCGCCGCTGCATCGGGAGGATCTTCCACTGCCGGCTCCCGCCCCGGGCGAGATCCTGTTGAAGGTCACACGCTGCGGCGTCTGCCACACGGACCTCCACATCGTCGGCGGCGAGCTGCCGGTGCACAAGACGCCGCTGGTGCCCGGGCATCAGGTCGTGGGCCTGGTCGCTGAGGTCGGACCTGGGGTGCGCCGCTTCGCGCGCGGCGACCGCGCCGGCGTGGCCTGGCTGTATGATGCGTGCGGCCGGTGCGACGCGTGCCTGCAGGGCCGGGAAAACCTGTGCGCCGAGGCGCGGTTCACCGGGTACGATGTCGATGGGGGCTACGCCCAGTTCATGGTGGCGAAGGCGGACTACGCCTATCGTATCCCCGGGCGGTTCAGCGACACCGATGCCGCGCCGCTGCTGTGCGCCGGCGTGATCGGGTACCGCGCCCTGCGGTTGTCGGGCATCGAACCCGGCCAGCGGCTCGGCCTGTTCGGCTTTGGCGCGTCGGCGCACCTGGTCATCCAGGTCGCGCGGCATTGGGGATGCGAGGTGTACGTGTTCACGCGCAGCGAGTCCCATCGCGCCCATGCCCGGGAGTTGGGCGCGGCGTGGGCCGGAGGCGGCGACGACCGTCCGCCCGCCCGTCCGCACGCCGCGGTCGTGTTCGCGCCCGCCGGAGCAGTCGTGATCCAGGCGCTGGGCCAGCTCGAGCGCGGCGGGACGGTCGTGGTGAATGCCATCCACCTCGACCGGATCCCGGAGTTCGACTACGCGCTGTTGTACGGGGAACGCGTCCTGCGCAGCGTGAGCAACGTCACGCGGCAGGATGCCGAAGAATTTCTGGACCTGGCGTCGGCCATTCCCGTGGAGACGACGGCGACGGTCTACCCGCTGGCCGAGGCGAACGCCGCCCTCGCGGCGCTGCGCACGAGCGCGGTCTCCGGGGCCGCGGTGCTGGACGTGGAGCGGATATGAGGGTTGGGATCTTCACCGACGCCTACAAGCCTCAGGTGACCGGGGTCGTCAATTCGGTCGTGCTCCTCCGTCGGAGCCTGGAAGCCGACGGACACGAGGTCGCCATCGTGGCGCCGGTGTGTGCGGGCTACGTCGATACCGAGCCGCGCGTGTTTCGCTACCCGGCCATCACCCTGCCGGCCCGCGTGCCGACGCCGCTGGCGATCCCCGTGGCGCCGCGCGTGTTTCGGAGGATCGCCGCCCTGCAGCTGGACGTCATCCACTCGCAGCATCCGTTCTCGGTCGGGCGCGCCGCCGCCGCGATTGCCGCGAGATTGAGCCTGCCCCTCGTCTACACGTTCCACACCCAGTACGAGCAGTACGCGCACTACGTCCCGCTCAACCAGACGCTGGTGCGGTGGATGGTCCGGCGGCTCGTCGCCGGCTACGCCGAACGCTGCGACGTCGTGGTCTGTCCCGCTCCGTCCGTCGTTGGGTTGCTGCGGTCCTACGGGATCCGCCGGCCGCTCGAAGTCGTGCACAACGGCATTGACCTGTCGATGTTTGCCCGTGCGTCTGCGGGCACCCTCCGGGCGCGATTGGGGATCGCCGCCGCCGCCCCGGTCGCCATCTTCGCCGGCCGGTTGGCCGTGGAGAAGAATCTGGACTTCCTGCTGCAGGCCTTCCGCCTCGCGGCCCCGATCGTCCCCACCGCGCGGCTGTTGCTCGTAGGCGACGGCGCGGACCGCGACCGCCTGCGCCGGCTGGCCGGCTCGCTGGACCTTGACGGCCGCGTCCACTTCGCCGGCGCCGTGCCGTACGCGGAGATTCCCGCCTACTATGCGGCCGCCGATCTCTTTGTCATGTCGTCGGTGACCGAGGTGCGGCCGCTGGCCATTCTGGAGGCAATGGCGGTGGGACTTCCGGTGCTGGGCCTGGATGCGCCGGGGGCCGCGGACACCGTAACGACCGGCGTGGACGGCGTCCTGGTCTCGCGTGATGCGGGAGCGTTTGCGCGGGCCCTCGCCCACCTGCTGGACACGCCCGGGACCCGCCGCGGCCTGGGAGCCAACGCCCGCGTGACGGCCGGGCAGTACTCGATCGCCGCGACGGCCCGCCGGCTTGCCGGTATCTACAGCGCAGTCCGCGGACAGCGGGCGGCGCGCCGGACGGCCGGTTGATCCCTATTTCTTGCAGGTCCAGCAGTGGTTGGCGAAAGTCAACGACGCGTCCCCGGTGACGCGTCCGAAGCCGGGGACCTCGCTGGCCACGTCGGAGTCCAGCTGCTTCCAGACCCAGTTCCCGCTGGCCTGCACCCAGGTGATCCGCGTCCCGATGCGGCCCCAGTCGAACAGCAGGTACTGCTCATAGACCCGTCCCAACTCGTCGACGACGAAGATCGCGGCGTACGCGCCGCCGGGGGCCGCCAGGAACTCCTTCATCGACGGCGAGGTGTAGATCCACCTCGCCACGGCGCGGCGGTCGTTGACGTCGTCCTTGTTGAACTTGTCGCGTCCGAACTGCTTGATGGCCTGGTTGACCCGGTCGCGGCGGACGCCCACCACCACGTACCGCCCGCCGGCCCGCTGCTCGAGGATGAAGAAGTCGTGGTCGGTCCAGTCTTCCGGGTTCTCGGAGTGGAGCTCGCCCCGCTCCTGGATCAGCCGGCGCACGAGGCCGGAAAATGGACGCAGCAGCACCGGCAGGTCCAGCTGCTTGATCTCGATCTTGCGGCGGATGGGGCCGCCTTTCTGTTCGCGGAACTCGGCGAATGACCCCGAGCCGGTGGCGGCGAGCCGCATGCCGCGGACGTTGAGCGTCAGCCGCGCGGCGAAGTCCGCCGTCTCGTAGTACGGCTCGGTGCCCTCTGAGCCGAAGATCCGCAGGAGCAGCTGGTCGACGGTCGGGCCCTGCGCCGCTGCCGCCGCGGGCGCGAGCAGCACGCCGACGATCCCAATCGCCATCCACACACGCACGTGACGCATGCTCGATCTCTCCTAACGACTCTCCTAACGACGATTCCCGAATCGCTCCCAGGACACCATCGACGCCAGCGGCCGCCGGCCTCTGCCGGCCAACACCCGCAGCACCGCGCGCTCGACCGTACCCCGCCCTCGTGAATGAGGGTAGCCAAACGACAACGCAATCGCAATGGGCATCCCGTCGGGGAGTCCCAGAACCGCCCGCGCCCTGCCGGCATCGTGCAGGGTGGCCGGACACGATCCCACGCCCATCGACCACGCCGCCAGCATCATATTTTGCGCGCAGCGCCCGGCGTCAAACGCGTAGCGCGCGTCGTCGAGCGCCACGACGACGGCCACGGCCGCGGTGGCGAGGTGCTGAGCGAACCGGCCGCACCGGGCCAGGGCCGTCAACTGTCGACGGTCCTGTATGACTACGAAATGCCACGGCTGCCGGTTCCGGCTGCTCCCGCTTCTCCGTCCGGCCTGCAGGATCTTCTCCAGGGACCCGGGATCCACCGGGCGGTCGGCGAACGTGCGGAGTTCGCGCTTGCTCGTAATGCAGATGTACGCGTCCATGCCTGCTACATTCCACGGGACGACTCCGGCTTCCGTTCGGCTGGCGGGTGTCTGGCGGATCGGGTCGGGCCGGCATTAGAATGGGACGTATGGCGACGGCAGCATCGGCGGTGCCGCTGGCATCCCCGACCCACCGGATCCCCGCGCGGTGCAGGCACTTTGGCATCTGCGGCGGCTGCCTGTGGCAGGACATGGACTATGCGGGTCAGACGGCGGCGAAAGACGCCGCGGTCGCCAGACACCTCCGCGACGTCGTGCCGCCGTCCGTCCTGCGGCCGATCGTCCCCGCGCGCGATCCCTGGTTCTACCGGAACAAGATGGAATTCGCGTTTGCGCCGCCGGCGCAGCTCGGGCTGCACGAGAGGGGGCAGTGGCGGCGGATCGTGAATCTTGAGGAGTGTTTTCTCCAGTCTCCGGCGTCGGCCGCGATCGTTCGGGACGTGCGGGCCGCCGTGGCCGCGCGCGGTCTGTCCTGCTACGATGCGCGCACGGGGAAGGGGCTGCTCCGAACCCTGGTGATCAGGGAGGCGGGGGGGAGCGGGGAAGCGATGGTCGGCTTCGTTACCAGCCGCGGCCCGTTCCCCGGCGCCGCCGCCCTCGCCGCGATGCTCGCCACCCGCTACCCGCAGCTGACCTCGATCGTGCGCGGGATCGTCGGCGAGAACACGTCGGCGATCACGGACGTCGAGGTCCTCCACGGCCGGGACGCCATCGTCGAACGGGTCGCAGGGCTGAGGTTCCAGATCGGGCTGACGACGTTCTTCCAGGCGAACACGGCCCAGGCGGAAGGGATGATCGCCCTCGTTGACGAATTCGCGGCGCTCAACAGCGCTGCGCGCGTGGTGGACCTGTACTGTGGGGTCGGGACGTTTGCGCTGGCCCTGGCCCGCCGCGCCCGGCAGGTGGTGGGGATCGACGTGGGAGTCGCGGCTATCCAGGCGGCACGCGCCAACGCGGCACTCAACGGCATCCGCAATGCCGACTTCTACGCGGCCAGCTCGCGCGCGGTGCAGGTCCTCGCCGGCGACGTGGACCCGGACGTCGTGGTCCTCGACCCGCCGCGGGCGGGGGCGGGTCCGAGGGTCATGGACCGCATCGCGTCGCTCCGGCCGGATCGGATTGTGTACGTCTCATGTAATCCGGCGACCCTGGGCGCCGACCTGCGGATCCTGACGGCCGCCGGCTATGCCGTCACGGCCGTCCAGCCGGTTGATCAGTTCCCGCAGACGCCGCACGTGGAGTGTATTGTGCAAGTGAAGGAGCATGCCGCGGCATGAGTGACCAAGAGGGCGTCAGTCACGAGGTCCAGATCGAGACCGCGCCGGCCGCAGATCGGCTGGAATCGCAGGGCCTGCGACCCGGCAGCATCTGGTACCGCCTGGTCCAATACACGATGCGGTTCCTGCTGTGGGCGTGGCGGCTGCGGCTGTACGGCAGGCACCACCTGCCGTCGAGGGGGCCGTTTCTCATCTGCAGCAACCATCCCAGCGAACTCGATCCCGTGGCGCTGGGGGCGGCCCTGCCGTTCCGGCCGTCGTTCCTGGCCGGACACGAACTGGAGCGCTATCCGGTCATCTTCTGGCTGCTCAACCGCTTCGATCCGGTGCTGGTGCGCCGAGGGGCCACCGATATCGGGGCCCTGCGGGCGTGCCTGCGGCGGCTCCGGGCCGGCGATGTCATGGTGATCTATCCCGAAGGGGGAGTGGTCCAGGACCGTCCGCTGGGTGAGTTGCAATCCGGTGCCGCGTTCCTGGCCATCCGGACACGCGTGCCGATCGTGCCGGCGGCCATTACCGGGATCGCCGAGGTCTGGCCGCTGGGCGCGCGGTTCCCCGCGCGGTGGCCGTGGACGCGTCGGATCACGATCCGGCTGGGCCCGCCCCTTCATCCGAAACCCGGCGAGCGGCCCGATGAACTGACCCGGCGACTGGAAGAGGCAATCCTGGAGTTGCTAAGTGACGGTGCGCGTGCAGGACGGAATCAAGCTCTCAAGGGATCAGGGGATCATGCGACCGCTGGCAGGCACTGAAGTCGGCTGATCCCTTGATCCCTTGATTCCGTGATCCCATTTGTTCAAAGGATAACCCTTCACCCGGCGGGAAGTTCACCCCCGTGGCGCGCCCCAAAGTTTACGTCACTCGCAAAATCCCCGAGCCGGGCTTGGCCATCGTAAAGGCCGCCGCCGACGTCTCGGCGTGGGAACGGGAAGACGTGCCGCCCCCCCGGGACGTCCTGCAGCGCGAGGCCGCCGACGCCGACGGGCTGCTGAGCCTGCTGACCGATTCCATCGACGCGGCCCTGATGGATACGGCCCCGCGCTTGAAGGTGGTCAGCAACTTCGCGGTGGGCTACGACAACATCGACGTGCCCGCGGCGACCGCCCGCGGCATTGTCGTGACCAACACTCCCGAAGTGCTCACCGAGACGGTCGCGGACTTTGCGTTCTGTTTGATGGTCGCTGCCGCGCGCCGGCTGGTCGAGGCCGACGCCTACACGCGGGCGGGACGCTGGAAGACGTGGGAACCGCTGCTGCTGGCGGGGCAGGACGTCTACGGAACTACGCTGGGCTTGATCGGACTGGGGCGGATCGGCTCCGCCGTGGCGCGCCGCGCCAAGGGGTTCGGCATGCAGGTGCTGTACTTCGATGTCGTCCGGCGCGAGGACCTGGAAGCCGCCCAGGGGATCGAGTTCCGCGGGATGGACGACGTCCTGCGCACCAGCGATTTCATCAGCGTGCACGTCCCGCTGTCCGCGCAGACGCGTCACTTGATCAGCGGGCCGCAGTTCGCGCTGATGAAACCCACGGCCGTGTTCGTGAACACGTCGCGGGGCCCGGTCGTCGATCAGGCAGCACTGGCCGAGGCGCTGCGGATGCGGACGATCTACGCCGCGGGGATCGACGTGTTCGAGCGCGAGCCCATCGACCCGGACGATCCTCTGCTGAAGCTCGACAACGTCACCGTGGCCCCGCACATTGCCAGCGCGAGCGTGCCCACGCGGGTGAAGATGGCCACCCTGGCGGCGGAGAACCTCGTCGCCGTGCTCGAAGGCCGCCGGCCGCCCAACCCCGTCAACCCCGACGTGCTCGCGAAGTAGGACACGGCAATTCTCGCCGTCCTCACCAAAACCGCCCGCGACAGCTACGACGCCCTCGGGCTGATCATCGGCGCGAGCATCCTGGTGTCCGCGGCGCCCGTCCTGGTGATCGGCGGCCTTGCGCTGGGGACCGCGACGGGGCAGATCGCATTCCTGGCCGGATGGGTATTGTTCGGACCACTCGCGGCCGGAATCTGGTCGGCTGCGGGGCAGATCGCCGGGCGTCGGGCGTTCAGGGTGCGGGACCTGCCGCGGAGGGTGCGCACGGAGTGGATCGCCGGACTGCTGTTCTTCCTCGTCGACGGCGGCTTAGGCTGGCTGCTGGTCGCAAATGTGCGATTCTACTTCACAAGCACCGCGGGTATCCTCGGCCGTCCGCTGCCCACTCTGGCCGAGGGGATGCGCGTCGGTCATCTGGTCGCCTTCGTGTGGCTGGCGCCGCTGGTGCTGTGGGCCCTCGCGCAGCTGTATGCGCTCCCGCTCCTGGTGGCCGAACGGCGCGGGATCGGGGCGGCGCTGCGGAGGGCCGCGCTGCTGGTCGTGGACAACATCGGGTTTACCCTCGCGCTGGCCGCCGTTGTGGTGGTGCTGTCCGGTATCCTACTGCTGACCGGAGTGGGGGCGTTGGTGCTCCTGCCGGGGGTGGTGGCGGTGCTGACGACGAACGCGGTGCGCGCGCTCCTGTCGAAGTACGGCCACCCGTAATGATGGGGGGGGCGCCGCCGAAACGGCGCCCCCAGTGACGCTATTCTTTGAAGATCGTCCAGGTCCGCAGCGCCATGTCCGGGCTGAGGACCAACCCCTTCACGTTCTTCTGGAAAATCGCAAAGGCCTGCAGGTTGTTGGACCACATCGGGACCAGGATGGCGCTCTCCGCGAGGAGCCGCTGCCCCTGCTCGTACAGCCGCGTTCGGGCGGCCCGATCGGTCGTGGCCTTCGCCTGAGCCAGCAGCTGTTGGAACTGCGTGTAATACTGCTTGTCCCGGGCGGCGGTGGCCTTGTTCAGGAACGTGCCCAACCCCTCGGGCGCCTCGGTGAGCCAGGGAGCCAGGTAGTTGTCCGGATCGATGAAGTCGGGGAACCACCCCAAGAAGAACATCCCGAACTCTCCTGCGGCGAAGGACTTCGTGTAGGTCGCCCACTCCTGCGTCCTGATGGTGACGGTGGCGAAGCCCGTTTCCTCGATGGCCCGCTTGACTACCGCGCCGGCGTCGGGCTCGGTGTTGCCATAGCGCACCGGCGTCAGCCAGAGGACGACGTTCAGTTTCCGGCCCGCGCTGTAGCCGGCCTCGCGCAGCAGACTACGCGCCTGCTCAAGATTGCGCTTGGGGAAGGCGTCGACGTAGCTCCACAGTCCCGGCGGCACCATGCTGTACAGCGCGGTATTGATCCCGCCGAAAACGTTCTGCGCGATCCGGTCGCGGTCGAGGGCGAAGGCAACCGCACGCCGCACCCGCACGTCGTCGAACGGCTTCGCGGTGACGTTGAAGACGATATACCGGACCGACAGGCTCGGGCCGCGCAGCACCGTCACGCGGGCACTCTGCTGCAGGCGTCGGAGGTCCTCAGGGTTGAAGGTCCGGAACCCGAGATCGACCTGCCCGGATTCCGCCGACGCGGCCAGGGCCGACGCATCCCCCAGGAACGTTGTGATGATGCGTCGGGTCTTCGGCTTCGGCCCCCAGTACCCGGCATAGGCCTCGTAGACCGTCCGCTGATCGGGTACGTACTGCGTGAGGCGGTAGGGCCCGGTGCCGACAAACCGTCCCTTGGCGTACTCGCTCGCCGGACCCGTGAACTTGTAGATGTGGGCCGGCGCCACGCCCCAGGTCATGCGGGCGAGGAAGGTGGCATCGATCGCCTTGAGGTTGATCCGGACTGTGCGGGCATCGACGACCTCGACGCTCTTGATGTTCTCAATCAGACCCACGCCGCCTTCGGGGCCTTTGCGGCGGAGTACCGTATCGAGGGACGCCTTCACCGAGCTGGCGTCAAACGGACTGCCGTCGGTAAACGTCACGCCGGATCGAAGCCTGAACGTGTAGCTCAACCCGTCCGCCGCGACCTGCCAGGACGCGGCCAGCTGGCCGACGATCTCCGTGGTGCCGGGTCTAAACTGCACGAGCGCTTCCGAAACCTGTCCAAAGACGTGCCACGTCCAATAGTCGTAGGAGTTCTCCGGCGACAGTTCGGTGATCTTATCGGTGGTACCGATGACGAGCGTGTCCGCGGGTGCCGCCGCGGGAGCGGCTGTGGGAGCCCCGGCCAGCAGCAGCAGCGCCGCCGCCAGCAACACCCAGACGGCCGGGCGTGATCGACCCATGTACTCACCTCCTGTATGAAATTGTCCTGCCCTGCAATGGTTAGTAGGGATCTGATTCGGTGCAGGGGATGCCCTCCCTGCTGTACGGATCAGGCGGCCCGGCGCCGGCGTGGATTCAGCCGGTCGTTGGTCCCTTCGCCGATCATGCCGAACCCCACGGAGAGCAGGATGATCATCAGGCCGGGGAACGTGATCAGCCACCAGAACCCAGCCTGGAGGAACTTCTGGCCGTTTTGGATGTCGAACCCCCAGTCCGGCGTGGGCGGCGGCAGGCCGAAGCCGAGAAACGACAGCGCCGCTTCGGTGAGAATCGCGTCGGCGATGTTGAATGAGGGAACGGTCATCACGGCCGGCAGCGTGTTCGGGGCGATGTGGCGGAACAGGGTCCTGGCCCGCGACGCCCCCAGGGCCCGCGATGCTTCCACGAACTCCTGGACCCGTACCGCCAGCACCTGGCCCCGCGCCACCCGGAAATAGGTGGGGATGTAGACAAACGCAATCGCCGCGATCATGTTGGCCAGTCCGGGGCCCAGCATGGCGACGATGGCGATGGCCAGGATCAGCGCGGGGAACGAGTAGATCGCATCCATGACGAGGGACAGCACCCGGTCCAGCCGGCCGCCGGCGAAGCCGGCGATCCATCCGAGCAACGTCCCCCCGACGAGCGAAATCGCACAGGACAGGACCGCGACGAGGATGGGGATCCGGCCGCCGTAGATCATCCGGCTGAATACGTCGCGCTGCAGTTGATCCGTTCCCATGTAGTACGGTGGCCCCGGCGGCTGCAGCCGCTCCGCCGGGGTTGGGGCGGTCGGGTCAAAGGGCGCCACAAACGGCGCCAGGATCGTGGCGGTGACCACCACGCCAACGATCAGCATCCCACTGATCAGCAGGTAATCCCGGCCCAGACGCAGCATCAGAAGCGGATGCGCGGATCCAACCTGGCATAGAAGACGTCCACCAGAAGATTTACCGCGGAGATGAAGAAGGCGATGAAGATCACCGCCCCTTGGATGGCCGTGAAGTCCCGGGACGAGATGCTCTCCAGCAGGTAGCGCGCGATCCCCGGCCAGGAGTAGACGGTTTCAGTCAGAATCGCGCCGGCCATCAGGAGGGCGAACTGGAGGCCCACGACCGTCACGATCGGGATCAGCGCGTTGGCGAGCGCGTGGCGGCGGATAACCGTCCGCTCCCGCAGTCCCTTGGCGCGGGCCACCGTGACGTACTCGCGGTCCAGCACATCCAGCATGCTGGAGCGCGTCATCCGGCCGATGAATCCCGAGACGACGATGGCCAGGGTCAGCGCCGGCAGCACAAGATGGTGGACGGCGCTGAGGAACAAACGGAGGTCGCCGCGCAGCAGGGTGTCGATCGTATAGATGTTCGTGATCGGCGTGAAGAGCGCGGCAGCCACCGGGTCGAGCCGGCCGCCGGCCGGAAACAGCCGCCAGCGGACTGCGAACAGCATGAGGAACATCAGGCCGATCCAGAAGATCGGCATCGAGAACGAGGCGATGTTCACCACGCGGACGATGTGGTCGGCCCGCCGGTCGTGCCGCACGGAGGCGTAGACTCCACTCGCCACGCCCAGGGCGGTCGCCCCAAGCATCCCGTAGAGGGCCAACTCAAACGTGGCAGGGAAGCGCAGCCACAGTTCCTCCGTCACGGGCATACCGGTCCGGATCGATGTCCCGAAGTCCAGGCGCACCGCGCTGCCCAGATAGTCCATGTACTGCACGACCAGCGGCCGGTTGAGCCCGAGGAGCTCCCGGCACTCGGCCAGCCGTTCGGGAGTGACGTTGCGGCCGCCGAGCAGGGCAAGGCAGGGATCGCCGGGGAGGATGCGCAGGATGATGAAGACCAGGGAGAGGAGGATCAACAGCATTGGCACGGTCAGCGCCAGCCGCGCCAGGATGTAGCGTCCGACGCCCATGATGCGCCATGTTCGTCGCGGGCGGGGGGTCTCCTCGATGGGGTGCCGGGTGAACCAGACCGCGGGCGGCAAACGGAGGAACGGACCCCGGGCCGGAGAACTACCGAGGCGTCCCGAGGATGACCTGCGACAACGTGAGGAGGAGACGGGGAATGAGAACACGCGCCATCGTGTGGTTTGTGCTGCTGCTCGCCGCCGCTCTGGCGGTAACCGGCTGCCAGCGGCAGCAGCAGGCCGAGCAGCCTGCACCAGCGCCCCAGCCGGCGACCCAGCTGCCGGATCTGGGCGGACGGACCATCCGGGTCGCAACCGACGCGACCTACCCACCGTTTGAGATGCTCGATCCCAGTAAGACCATCATCGGATACGACATCGACCTGATCAACGAAGTCTGCGGCCTCGTCAACTGCAAGGCCGATGTCAAGAGCACCGCCTGGGACGGGATCTTCCCGGCGCTGCAGAAGGGCGACTTCGATGCCGTGATCTCCGGCGTGACGATCACCGCCGAGCGGGACAAGACGATGGACTTCACCGAGCCCTACATCGAGGTCGGCCAGGTCGTGCTCGTCCGCGCCGATGAGACGCGGATCGGCGGCATCAACGATCTCGCCGAGCGGACCGTCGCCGTGCAGCGCGGGACGACCAACGATGAGGAAGCGACCAAGCTGCAGAAGGAAGGCAAGATCAAAGAGGTCAAGCGCTTCCCCACCTTTGACCTGGCGGTGAAGTCGCTGCTCAACAGCGATGTCGATGCGGTGATCATCGACAACACCGGGGCGTCCGGCTACATGGGGACGAACCCCGACAAACTGAAGATCGCCGGGGACAAGTTCACCAGCGAGGGCCTGGGCATCGTCGTACGCGAGGGGGACAAAGAACTCCAGGACGCGTTCAACGCCGCCCTGCGGACGCTGAAGGAGAACGGCACGCTGGACCGACTGTACCAGAAGTGGTTTGTCGAGTATAAGCCGTCGTAGCGAATAGATGGACCCGACGCCGTCCGGCCCCGTGCTGAGGGAGCACGCCGGCCGCGGCCGGCTGGTGGCGGTGGGAATGCTGGAGAGGGCCCCCTGGTGGGCCCTCGTCCTGCTCGTGGGCGGCGTCGCGGCCGTGACCGGGATGCTGCGGTCGCCGGTGTACATCGAGACCTACGAGTTCCTTGCCCCGGCGATCATCACGACCCTCCAGGTCGCGGTCTACGCGTACGTGCTGGCAATGGTCCTGGGGTTGATCGCCGCGTTGGGACAGATCTCCAAGAATCCGTTCTTTGCCACGCCGGCCCGTCTCTACGTCGAGGTATTCCGGGGAGTCCCCCTGCTGGTTCAAATTATCTACATCGCGTTCGTCCTCACGCCGGCCTTGGCCGATCTGTTCCGGGGAGCGGGGCTGCCGGCCGTGGGGCTATGGTTCCGCCGCGACATCGTACGCGCCGTGCTGGCCCTCGGCATCGGCTACGGCGCGTATCTGGCCGAGGTCTACCGGGCCGGGATCCAGTCCATTCCGAAAGGCCAGACCGAGGCGTCGCGGTCGCTGGGCATGACGCCGTGGCAGACGATGCGCCACATCATTCTCCCCCAGGCGATCCGCGTCATCCTGCCGCCCCTGGGCAACGACTTCGTGTCGATGCTGAAGGACTCATCGCTGGCCTCGGTCATTTCGGTGCAGGAACTGACCTACAGCGGGCAGCTGCTCAACGCGCGGACGTTCCGGTCGTTTGAGACGTACAACGTGGTCGCGCTGCTGTACCTGATCATGACCCTGATCGGATCACTCGGGGTCCGCGGGCTGGAACGCTGGGCGTCGAGAGGAAAACACTAGGGGGGTTCCCATGCCGTTCTATCTCATGCGTTTCAGCTACACGCCGGAAGCGTGGGCTCGACTCATCAAGAAGCCTGAGGATCGCCGCGAGGTCGCCCGAGCGATTGTGGAGAAACTTGGTGGGAAGCTCCATGGGTTCTGGTATGGGTTCGGTGAGCATGATGGATATGTGTTGATCGAGGCTCCGGATAACGTCTCCGCTGCGGCGTTCTCGGTTGGAATCTCCGCCGGCGGCTCGCTTCGCTCGGCTGAGACGACCGCCTTACTCACCGTGGAAGAGACAATCGCCATGCTGGAGAAGGCACAGGGGTTGCCGTACAGACCTCCTGGAACCAGCAGCTAGGTTCATCCAGGACGGGGCAGGACGAGTGCGTTGTGGTGGGCGGTGCAGGACTTGAACCTGCGACCTCATCCATGTCAAGGATGCGCTCTAGCCAGCTGAGCTAACCGCCCCGGACCTCAATTATACGTCGAGCACGGGGAATCGCAAATCACACACGAGGAGGCAGATGCGACGGCGTGTCGTGCTGTTGATCCTCGTATTGGCGGCGGGCGGTCCATTCGCCCTGCTCCACCTGGGACCCGCCGGCGCGGTGTCGTATGCGTCCGACATCCCCGCGGGCCGTCTGATCGCACCAGGCGTCCGCATCGGCCCCTGGACGGTGGCCGCAGATATCGCGGGGCTCATCCGCGCGCTGGGCCGGCCGCTGTCTGCGCCGCCACCCGCCATGTTCGACCAGCAGCCGGGGCTGTCGGGATACGTCTGGGCGGTTCCCGAAGGACGGCTGACCGCCTGGTCGCCGGACAGGAAAACGGTTGGCTATCTTGAGTTCCGCGGCAGCCGTAACTACCAGACGGCGAAATTGATTCGGGTAGGGTCCACCAATGCAGACGTGCAGGCAGCCTACGGCGTCCCGTCGGGGCGCTCCGCGATCCCCGGAGCCTCCCGCTACATCTATGATGCGTTGGGACTGGCGGTGTTCACACAGGGCACCTCGGTCGGGTTCATCGTAGTCGGGATCAACGTATTCCGGCCGGGCACGGCGAAGAACTTCTGGAAGTTCTAGATGAAGTTGCTGGTCAGTACGACGATTTGTTGGATCTCTGTGATGGTCGTGGCATCGGCCGCGTTCGCTGCGCCCACGGCGACGCCTGCGCCGGCCGCCGCCGGGCCGGTGCGGGTCCGGGTCGGCACGTATCTGCTGAACGTGAGCCGCCTCGATACCGAGACCGGGACCTACGCGATGGATCTGTACCTCATCATGCACTGCGACGCACCCTGCGGGCCCTCGGCGTTCGAGATCATGAATGGCCGGGCCACGGACCGGGTGGCCGTCGACGACAGGCCCCGGCGCAAGGTCTTCCGGCTCCAGGCGATGCTCTCAGCGCCGATGGATCTGCGGAAGTACCCCTTTGACACGCACCGGCTCAGCCTCATCATCGAAGACGGCAAGATCGAGGCGGCGGGCGAAGTCGGGCAGACCATCGAGGACCAGGTCTATCTGGTGGATCCGGGACAAACGGGTGTCGCGGCATCAGTCGGCGTCGCGGGATGGGAGGTCGATCCACGCTGGCAGGCGCGGACCTATGAGTTCGCCTACGCCCCGTTTGGAGAGACATACTCCCGCTATGAGTTCTCAGTGCGGATCCGCCGTCCGGTCCTCAGCGCCCTGCTCAAGGTCGTCCTGCCGGCGATCTTTCTGTTCACCGTGGGGTTGCTGTCGCTGTTCCTGCTGCCGGAGAAGGTCACGGAACGCCTGGCGCTGGCGACGTCCGCACTTGTGGTCTCGGTGCTGCTGCACCTCAACGTCACCTCGACATTGCCGCCCGTCGGCTACCTGACGTTTGCGGACAAGTTCATGCTGGGCAACTACGCGGCGCTGGTCCTGATCATCCTGGCGGCGGTCGTGATGACCCGGTTCTCCGAGCGCGAGGAGGATGCCAGAATGCTGCGGGTGCGCACGATCTCGCTGATCGCCATCCCGGCCGTGTGGGTCGTGCTGCAGGCCCTCAACGTGCTGACGTTGTAGCGATGCGCGTGGTTGTCCAGCGGGTCAGCGAGGCGCGGGTCAGAGTGGCCGGCGACCTGGTCGCGGAAATCGGCAGCGGGTACGTTGTCCTTGTCGGCGTCAGCTCGTCCGACGGACCCGCCGACGCCGACGCGCTGGCCGACAAGGTCGCCCACCTGCGGGTGCTCCGTGACGAGGCGGGCAAGATGAACCGCTCGCTTCTCGACGCGGGCGGGGAGGTGCTGTCTGTCTCCCAGTTCACCCTGTACGGGGACACGGGGCGGGGGCGGCGGCCCAGTTTCCTCGAGGCCGCCGAGCCGGTGAAAGCCGCTGCGCTGTACGAGCGCTTCAACGACCAGCTGCGTACACTGGGCGTCCCCGTGCGCACGGGAACGTTCCGGGCCATGATGTCAGTCGAAATTCACAACGATGGGCCGGTGACGATTCTGCTGGATACCGAGGAGACCTGAAATCGGGGTCATGCTCCCGCAGTCTAGGTTTAATCGACCGTGAAGGTGAAGTCCGGCGCCGGGAACCGCAGGAACCCGATCTGTAGCGCCCACTTCAGCGTGTTCAGGCCGCGCACGAGCGGCACCGTAATCTCGAAGTTGCCGCGCCGCACCGTCCCGCGGGCCGCCTGCTTGGCCTCGACGTGGTTGACGACGACCGCCGCCGTGGGGTGCACCTTGAGCGTCAGCGCGCCGGCGACGTCCGCGTTCATCGCTCCCAGATCCAAATCAATGTGGAGCCACTCGACGTACTCGGTCGCTCCGCGCGGGAGATCGAACCGCAGCCGCCGCGTCTGGCCATCGCTAACCACGACGAGCGAGATCGGCAGCGTTCCTTTCAGCGCGAAGGCGCCGGCGCTGTTGGCATGGGCGGTGGCACCGGCGACGGCGATGACCGCCCCGGGCCGTGTCTTCCCCTGCACTTCGACATTCCCCGACCCCGCCGTGTACTTGAGGTCCACGGCCAGGGGAAGGGGAGCCTGCCCAAGCGCCGGCGTCGCCAACAGTAGGGCGGCAAGCATCAGCCCGATGACCCGCATCCATTCACCTCCGTGCATCATTCCTATACGCGCCTCTCTCCATACGCACCACGGGGCGGTGCGGTTCCAACAGCCCATCAGAGTGTACGCAGAGCGATGGAGGATGGGAAGGCATCGCGGAAGGCGTCGCAGGCGGAATCTTGCGCTCCCGGGGAAATCGACGTATACTGATTTTCACTCGGCAAGGACGAGGACGAGTACGCTGTGTGCCGCCGCAGAGAGAGGGAAGGACAGGTGAGAGCTTCCCCGGCCGGCGCAGCTGAACACCTCCTCGGAGCCGCCGCCCGAACCTCGACGTAGGGCGTGCCGTCTTCCCCGCGTGAAGGGGACATGAGCGCCGTCCGGACCGCCGGACGGAAGCAGGGTGGAACCGCGGGCGACCCCGTCCCTCAGAGGATGGGGCGTTTTGCTTTTCTGAGGGCCCGGACGAAATCGACGGTTCCGCCTGCAGGATTCGCAACGCGACGCAGCCGATTTCGTACGGGCTGAGGAGGAGGACCATGGAGCGCATCAAGATCGCACTACCAGATGGCCGCGTGCGCGAGTACGCGCCGGGGATCACGCCGGCGGAGGTGGCAAAGGACGTGGGCGCCGCCGGCGCACTCGTCGCGAAGGTCGACGGACAGCTGCGTGATCTCGACACGCCGATGCACGCCGACGCTGCGGTCGAACTGCTCGACTTCGATGCGCCCGAGGGGCGGGAGGTGTACTGGCACTCGTCGGCCCACTTGCTGGCCCAGGCGGTGAGGGAGCTGTTCCCTGAGGCGAAACTCGCGATCGGACCGCCCATCGAGCAGGGGTTCTACTACGACATCGACATCGGCCGCCCGTTTGAACCGGCGGATCTCGAGCGGATCGAGGCGCGGATGCGGGAATTGGCGGCCAGAGACCAGCCCATCGAGCGCGTGGAACTGCCGCGGGATGAGGCCATCCGTCTGTACGAGACGATGGGTGAAAAGTACAAGCTCGAACTGCTCGCAGACGACATTCCGGACGAGCGGGTATCGTTCTACCGGCAGGACGGATTTTCTGACATGTGCCGCGGCCCGCACCTGCCGCGGACGGGGCTGATCAAGGCCATCAAGCTGCTCAGCACGTCCGGCGCGTACTGGCGGGGAGACGAGCACCGGGAGATGCTCTCGCGCATCTACGGCATCACGTTCCCGCGCGACGAGCAGCTGGACGCGCATCTGCGGATGCTCGAGGAGGCCAAACGGCGCGATCACCGCCGGCTGGGCCGCGACCTCAAGCTGTTCGCGTTTGCCGAGGAACTCGGCCAGGGCCTGCCGGTCTGGCTGCCGCGCGGGGCCATGGTCCGGCGGATCCTGGAGAACTACATCGTGGACCTCGAGCTTGCGCGCGGCTACCAGCACGTCTATGCGTCCGACCTGGCGGCCGTGGAGCTGTACAAGATCTCCGGGCACTGGGATTACTTCCGCGAGAGCATGTACCCGCCGATGAAAGTGGACCATGAAGAACTGGTCCTCAAGCCGATGAACTGCCCGCACCATGCCATGATCTACAAGCATGACCAGCACTCGTACCGCGACCTGCCGGTCCGGATCGCGGAACTGGGCCGGATGTACCGGTACGAAAAGTCGGGGACGCTGACGGGGCTGCATCGCGTGCGGTCGATGACGCTCAACGATGCGCACATCTTCTGCCGCCCCGACCAGGTGAAGGAGGAGTTCGCGGCCGTCGTGCGGCTGATCCAGGAGGTGTACCGCGATTTTCGGATCGAGGACTACGGCCTGGACCTCGCCCTCCACGATCCGGCGGACCGGCAGTACTACCACCGGGACGAGGACCTGTGGATGGCCGCGGAAGGGCTGCTCCGCGAGGCCCTGGATGAGCTGGACCTGCCGTACCACGTGGTGATCGGCGGCGCGAATTTCTACGGCCCCAAACTCGACGTCCAGGTCCGGACGGCGACGGGCAAGGTGGAATCGCTGTCGACGGTGCAGATCGACTTCCTGCTGCCGCGGCGGTTTGACCTGGAGTACATCGGCGAGGACGGGCGGCCGCACCGGCCGGTCATTATCCACCGGGCGATCATCAGCACGATGGAACGGATGATGGCGTACCTGATCGAGCACTACGCGGGAGATTTCCCGCTGTGGCTGGCGCCCGAGCAGGCGCGCATCCTGCCGATCGCCGGCCGGCATCTGGACTACGCCCGGCAGGTGCGGGAGCGCCTCGCCGCACGGGGCCTTCGCGTGGGGGTGGACGAAAGCAACGAGCGGATGGGCTACAAGGTCCGGCGCGCGGAGGTGGAGCACGTGCCGTACATGCTGGTCGTCGGTGACAAGGAATCATCCAGCGCGCAGGTGGCCGTCCGCAGCCGGGCCGCCGGCGATCTCGGACCGATGCCGTTGGAGGAATTCGCCGCGAAGATCACGCAGGAAGCCGCGGCCAAGGCGTGAGGAGAGTCCGGGAAGAATAGGCCCACACGAGGCATAGCGGGCCGGCGCCCCTCCTGACACACTTGGCCCGTACGAAATCGGCAGAAATCCGCTCACGGAGTCGCAACGCGAGGCAGCCGATTTCGTACGGGCTTGCCGTGATCGTCAGGAGGACACATGCGCCGGCCCCTCGTGTGGTTCGCCGCGGCATTTTCCCTGGGCATCGAGCTCTCGCGGTGGACGGTCCTCGGCGTGGTCGCCTGGCTGGCGCTGGCCGGTGCATCCTGCGTCGTCGGCCTGGTGCAGCTGCGGGCCGGCCGCAGCGCGATCGTCGTCGTGCTCGTCGGTGTGGTGGCCGCCGGCGCGCTGTGGTCGTCGGTCGACCTCGCGCACCGCCGGCGCGATCCACTGCGCGAATTTCTCGGCCGTACCGTGTCCATCGAGGGTGTCGTGGTTCGGCCTCCCCAGGTCGTGATGCAAGAGACGGGGAGCCGCACGCGCGTCGCCGTCGCTGTCGAGGTCGTGTCCGCGCCGCAGCCGACGGAGAGGAACGGCACCGTCTTGATCACCC
>Ga0209640_10000719_pt1 | contig 26352 bp, 27 predicted proteins | sample RifCSP10_1_FD_184018 | JGI IMG/M metagenome (GOLD analysis project Ga0209640, IMG submission 184018) | Soil microbial communities from Rifle, Colorado - Rifle CSP2_sed 10_1 (SPAdes) (version 2) | ecosystem: Environmental > Terrestrial > Deep subsurface > Rock core/Sediment | place: Rifle... | reverse complement strand
CGCCTGGAGTTTCTACATTCTAAGTAGGTCTGTAGAGATATTGATTGACAGACCGACATAGCATGCGGCATCCTGTGCTTACCCTCAGGAGCCGCACCTATGCCCGATGATGATCTCAAAGAGACGATCCTCGACGTGTTTGAAGCCGCACTGGACGCGCAGTTGCGCGCCGTCCGGCGCCTCCGTCGCGGCCCGGTCCCGCCGGCGCGCGCCGCCCGTCGAAAAGGTCTGTCCCAAGTGGACATGGCGTATGACGTACTCAAGAAGGCCCGCGGGCCGTTGCACGTCTCCGACCTCCTCGCGCGAATCGAACGCACCTTCGGCGTGGCGGTAGACCGCGAGAGCGTGGTCTCCTCCCTCACGAAGAAAGTCGCCCGCGGCGACCGGTTCGTGCGCACCGAGAAGAACACGTTCGGCCTGCGCCCGGAGGCGTCATGACGCTGCTCGCCACCTTCCTGCAGATCACCGCCGACTGGCGCGACGTCTTTCCCCAAACGCGCACGACGCGTCGCGCGATCCGGCAAGCGCTGGGGTCGTTGGTCTGTCTGGGTCGACGCTGTCTGTCGCGCATCATCTGGACCAACGGGCATCAGGACCGGAGTTGGAGTGCCGAGTACTTCCTGCACTCGCGGTGTCAGTGGGACCCCCAGGCCCTGTTTCACCCGATCCTGGAGCGGGCGCTGCCCTGCTGTCGCGGCCGGCTGGTGGGCGTGGCGGTCGACGATACGCGGCTGCGCAAGACGGGGCGCTGTATTCCGCAGGCCGCGTATCACCGCGACCCGTTGTCGCCGCCGTTTCATGTCAACCTGATCCGGGCCGTGCGGTTTCTGCAAGCGTCGGTGTTGGTGCCGTTGCACCAGCGGGCGCCGCTGTACACGCGGGCCCTGCCGGTCCGCTTTGAAGAAGTGTCGTGTGTGAAGAAGCCGTCGCGGAAGGCCGAGGCGACGACGTGGACGGCGTATCGGGAGGCCGTCAAGGTGCATAACCTGTCGCAGCGCTTCGTGGGGATGGCGCGCGCCCTGCGCCACGCGCTCGACGCCGCGGGCGGCGCGACGAAGACGTTGGTGCTGGCGGGGGATGGCAGCTTCTGCAACCGGACCTGTGTACGGGCGGTGCTCGACCGCACCGAACTGATCGCCCGCACGCGCAAGGACGCAGCGCTCTGCCGGCCGGCGGCCGCGGGCACGCGCCGGGTCTACGATCGGGCGACGTTTACGCCCGAGCAGGTACGCCAGGATGAGGCGCAGCCGTGGCGCGCAACCAAGGTGTGTTATGGCGGGAAGCGCCGCACGATCCGGTACAAAGAGCGGGTCGACGTCTTGTGGCAGCGCGGGGCCGGCCGCCGCCGGCTGCGGCTGCTCGTCGTCGCGCCGACGCCGTATCGGAAACGCCAGAGCGCCCGGTGGTACTACCGACAACCCGCGTATCTGCTGACGACCGACCTGCGGAGTGGGGCGCACGCCTTGCTCCAAATCTACTTCGACCGCTGGCAGATCGAAGTCAACCATCGCGACGAGAAGGACACGCTGGGCGTCGGGCAGGCGCAGTTGTGGAATCCGATCGCCGTGCCCAAGCAACCGGTGCTCGCGGTCGCCGCCTACAGCGCGCTGCTGTTGGCCTCGCTGATCGCCTTCGGGGCCGAACGCGGGACGGCCTACGCCGCGCTGCCGAAGTGGCGACGACACGCCCACCGACCGTCGTGCCTCGACCTCATTACCCTGTTGCGGAAGGAGATGGTGGAACATCCCGAGCTGCTGACAGACTTTGACGTCACAATCACCGACCGCGGACTCACCAAAAGCGCCGCAGCGTGAGACACAATGTAGAAACTCCACGCGCACGCTTTAGCGTGCGCGTGACCGCACCGGAGATCACACATGTCGTTCATCACCAAGAAACACCTTCCCCGTCGCACCTTCCTGCGCGGCGTCGGCGCCACGATTGCGCTGCCGCTCCTCGATTCGATGGTGGCCGCTCAGACGCCGATCCGAAAGACGGCCGCCGCGGCCAGAAGCCGGTTGAGCTGCATCTACGTGCCGCACGGCGCGACGATGGACAAGTGGACGCCCGCGGCCACGGGCAGAGGATTCGAGTTCACCGAGATCCTGATGCCGCTCGAGAAGGTCCGCGACCGCATCACGGTGGTCTCGAACCTCGCCCATGCTAAGGCCGGCGCCGTGGGTTCGGACGCGGGAGCCGATCACGCCCGGTCCGCCGCCGTGTTCCTCAGCGGCGAGCAGCCAGCGAGGGACGCCATCCGCGTGGGATCGACGATCGACCAGATCGCCGTGCGTCACATCGGCCAGGACACGCCGCTCCCGTCGCTCGAGCTGGCGATCGAGGACGTCGCCCTCAGCTGCGGTTCGGGCTACGCCTGCGCCTACTCGAACACGATTTCCTGGAAGGACGCCGACACGCCGCTGCCGATGGAGAACAACCCGCAGGTGGTCTTCGAGAAGCTCTTTGGCGACGGCGGCAACGACGCCGACCGCGCCGCTCGTCGTCGGCAGAGTCGGAGCCTCCTTGATTCAGTCGTGAGCCAAGTCGCCTCGCTTCGGCAGGACCTGCCCGCTGGGGATAACGTCCGGTTGACCGAGTATCTGGACAACGTCCGTGAGATCGAGCGGCGGATTCAGAAAGCTGAAACGCAGTTCCCGAGCGACCTCACGCTCCCGGACGCGCCGGTCGGCGTGCCCGAGTCCTTCGACGAGCACTTCAAGCTCATGTACGACCTGCAGGTGCTCGCCTTCCGCGCTGAGATCACGCGCATCGCGACGATGATGTACGCGAGAGATACGAGCCTGACGGTCTACCCCCAGAGCGGGGTGCGCGAGAGTTTCCACGTGGCGTCACATCACTCGAACGCGCGGGCACAGATGGACCGATTTGCCGTGATCAACCGGTACCACGTGCAGCTGCTGGCCTATTTTCTGGAGAAGCTGAAGGCCACGCCAGACGGCGACGGCACGCTGCTCGACCATTCGGTGGTGCTCTACGGCAGCAGCATGAGCAACGGCAACCAGCACGACCACGATCCGCTGCCGGTGATTCTGGCCGGCGGCGCGGCCGGGCAGCTCGAGGGCGGCCGTCACGTGCGGGCCGCGCCACACACGCCGATGTCGAACCTGCTGGTGTCGGTGCTCGACAAGCTCGGGATCGACCAGGATCGCCATGGCGACAGCACCGGGATGTTGGAGGTGTAGCAGGTCGCTCAGTGTGAGTCAGCGGCCTGAATGCAGAATTCAGAATTCAGAACGCAGACACGAAGGTTGGCCGCGCGGGCTGAAGCCCGCGCTCCACGGGTCATGTAGGAGTGTGTCGCCGGCCGCGTTGGTGCCGTGGGCCGCGCGTCGTGTTGCGGTGTCGTAGAGCGGGGGCTTCAGCCCCCGCGGCTTTCACTGGACCGCTTTGGGCGAACGGCGCCGTTCACGCCGTTTTCGGCCGCCTCGCAGCTCGTCATCGTTCCGTAGCTTGGCGCCACAACGACGCGACGACCACCGCTCGATGCGACTATTTCAGCTTGGCGTCCTTGATTCGATCCGCGATCTTCTGGGCAATCGGATGCGCGAGTGTGCCGGTCGATCCCGCGCCTTGAGAGTAGAAATTCGTGCGCACGGTGTCCGTGCGTTCGAGAACCCTGTTCCCCGAGCCATCCGTAACCCGATACTGAATGTCGCTGGCCTCGCGGCCGGAGCCCAAGCCGATGACCAGTCGCTTGGCGGCGTTGCCAGCGCGCCAGCCAGTGATTTCGGCCTCAAGGGTATATATCGTGCCCTGAGGAGGCTGAGGGCTCTCCGCCACGACGTCGAACTGCTTGCCGAGCATGACCTTGAATTCTGCGACAAGTTGTGTCTGCAGCAGTCCCATGTCATACGGCAACTCGACACCAGCGGCGGTTGTAAATGCCTTCATGACCATGACAGGTTTGCCCTGCGACGATAGGCTGCTCACGCTCAGGACAGCCAGTCCCACGATGAAAAGAAGGACTCTCGTCATCTCACTACTCTCCATTTCAGCCGACTGTGTACGGGTTCCCTCCGGACGTTGGATGTCCGCATGATCGCTTCGCCATTGCCGACCCATATTGTGCCTCCAAGCCGCGGGGTGATGCCGACTATTGGGGGCGCGGTGCACGCTTGCGTCCGGTCAAGACGCGAGAAGGAGATCCAGCCTTCGCGTCTGACACCAGGGAGCTGTCACCGGAGACCGTGTTCGAAGACGTCAGTGTCACGCGGTACTCTACCTCTTCCTCGCGCGGCCCCACATTCGCCACGATGAGTGTGCGCGTCCCGCCGGGAGCGCTCGGGATGGTGAGCACCCGCGGTTTCGGCGTGGCGACCTCGGACCGGATCGTGAAACGGCACTCGCACGTCGTCTCGAAGGGACAGACGGGTTTGGCGAACTGCTCGACCGTGCAGACACCATCTGCAACCCACATCCACAACGTGTTGGTGCTGATGGCCCAGTCGACGCTCGCTTCCCACCGTCCCGGAGCAGGATCGGTCACACTCGTCAAGGCGAAGAAGACAGAGTCGTCAGTTGGCGCAGGTAGGGCGAACTCTCCCTGCTGGAGGAGTCGAGGCGTGGGAGGCCCCGAGGGCGCTGTGGGGTTGCCTCCCGAGCCGCCCCCGCAGGATGCAATCAGGAAGGCTGCGCACAACGCGCCAAGACTTTCGGCGATACGGCGTCGTCTTGAATGAGTCATCGACTTGAACCTCTCTGCGAGTTGACGGGCCCAAAGAATCTCTGAACCTCTCACTAGATCCATACAGATCCGTGTCAGATTCGTTACAAGGTGCCGACTGCGGCGAGCCGCCCGGGGGCGGGCCGTCTCCGCTTGGCGAGCAGGTGGGGCGGTCTGGGGACCGCAACGATGAGGCTCGAGCCCTGCCGATCGCCCTGGCCGTTACCGGATGTGCGAAGGGATCCCCAGGTGGCAGGCGTGCGTCACTTCGGTCTGCCGCTATCGCGAAATGACCTTTAACAAGTGCTGGAGTTCGTCATCGACGTCGTCGGTATGCTCAACCGTCTCCGCAATGGTCGCTCGCAGAACGGCCGCGTACTGTCGTCGAAGACGATGAAGGGCGACCCTGAAGGAAGGAATGACCGAAAACGGCCACGATGGGGTTGCGCCTCGCTCAGGAGCTCGTTTTCGAGCATCCGGGCAAAGAACGTCTGCGTCAGATCGCGTGCATCGTCGCTGGTGTATCCACTCCGGCGGACGAAGAGATACACCGGATGCCAGTACGCCTCGCAGAGCGTCGCCAGGGCTCTCTGGAATCCGGGCGAGGTGGGGTCGCCCGCGGCGAGGACGAGACTCCAGCGCGTGGTCATGAACCGCCGCGGCCCGCCGTTCAGATCCATGGGCGCTGACGAACACAGACGTTGGTGGAACGGACGACCGCCTCAGCGCCGCCACGAGAACGAGACGCCCAGCGCCTGCCTGGCTGGGGCACTGCTCGCGGCACTATCGAGAGGAAGCTCAGCCCATTGATCGGTCTTATACAAGGCGCCAATGAGCCCGCCGACCAGACCGAGACCAAGCCCCCCGTATCCCATGTTTTCTCTCCGTGTGTAGCAGTCGCCGTCGTTGCCGCCGCACCCAGGTGTTTCAAGTGCTCCGATCAGCGCGCCGAACCCGGCCCCAATCACCAGCCCGGCCAACCAATGGTTCTTTTGGGCTGTCACCACGTGCACCCGCGCCAGTGTTTCGCGAGGGAGGTCGAGACGCCAGTCCTCGGCGCCGATCGTCAGGACGTTCTCGTTGATGGCAAGCAGCCGGCCTTCCACGCCGAACTGCGGACCCGTGCGTTCCACGCGCAGCTTCGTTCCAGGAAGAATCCGCAGCAGCGCCTCGCCGAGGGCCGGTGTCGCCGCTTCTGTCACGTCTGTCACGTCCGATGGCTGCCCTGGCCGTTGGGCCGGTGGGTCGGGCCGGTCACCCGCCGGCGCCCTCACGACATCGGACCGTGCCCGCTCGAAGACGCTCAGCACCCTCGGCGAGTAGATCTCTGAATCGAGAACGCGATCCGGATCGAGTGCCGCCACTTGACGGAAGTTCTCGACGGCTGCCGATTCGTCCCGCATCGCCAGATGTGCGAGGCCCAAGTGGAAGTGTGCCTCGGCCAGCTGGAGCGTTCGGTTTTGGACGTCCCGCAGATCGTTGAGCTTGACAATCACCGCACGAAGCGCGCCGATCGACTCCTCGAGGCGCCCGTCCCGATACAGGACCGTCGCGACGCCAAGTTCGTCTTCGATCGTGGTTTGCTGCGAGGCGGCGGTCACAGGCACCGCCATCACGAAGAACAACACAATCGTCAGCTCGGTCGACAGAGCTCGCATCATGGCTTCTTGTCAAGTGTGATTCTCAAGCTCGAGGCCCTTCCCTCCTCAATGAAGATTTCGAGGACTTGTGTTACATGCCCCTCACGGGATGCCCGCAGGCTGTGGAGTCCGGTCGCGAGCCGAGGGAAGTGGATGGGGGTTTGTTCCGGGGGGCCCTCGTCCAGGCTGACCTCGGCCCAGATGTCAGACACCACAGAGAGACTTCCGGTGGCATTGAGATCGCTGTGAAGCGAGCTGGTCTCGCCAGCAGTGACGTCGACTCGACCACGCCAGCGCAGTCCGTCCGGGCCCGCCAAGATGACTTCATGCATGCCCACGCCAGTCTCCAGCGTCAAAGGAGTGATCCCTGTCAGGTGACCGTCGAGGCTCACACTCGAGCGGGGAAGGCTGGTCACCGTCAGCGTTCCCACGCTTGGCGAAGGTCGATTTGCGGAAACCGGCGTCTTATCGGATCGATTTGGCAGCGTCACGTGAGGCTCCACGCGTGGCGGATCGATCTGGCCGTGTGCTGCCGAGGACGGTACGTCGAGCGGCTGGAGTCGCATCCGCGCGCCACCCGTCTCGCTGGCGGCAGCCGGCGGCACGTGGCTTACCACGGAGTCGGCCGCGCCCACATCCTCACGTCCGATATCGATCTTACGAACCACCGGGTACGCAGCGATGAACGCCAGGAGGAGGGCTGTCAGGGCGACACGCCGGCGCCCTTGGGGCGCTATTGCTCCTCCAATTCGCCCTCGCACTCTGCGCCAGGCAGGGAAAGTCCTCGAATCACCGGACAGGCTCAGTGCGATCTCATGGAGATCCGCCCGAAGCGCGCATGCGTCAGCGTATCGGTCGTTCGGTTTCTTGCGCAGGCACCGCCAGACGACCTGCTCGAACGCCTTGGAAGCCCCCGCTGCGGCTGGAGGCAACGGAGGGGGCTCGGCCTCCAGGATCTTGGCGAGGGTTTCTGTCGCCGTGTCACCGTGAAACGGGAGCCGGCCGGCAATCATTCGGTACAGCATGATGCCGAACGCAAACACATCCGATCGCGCATCGAGCGGCTTGCTAGCGGCCTGCTCGGGCGACATGTACGCGCACGTGCCGACCACGACGCCCTCTCCCATGTCGGCTGAGATCATCTCGGAGGTCGACACGAGCGCCTTCCCGCCCGGGAGGGATCTGATCGGTTTTGCGAGCCCGAAGTCGACAATCTTCACGTGCCCGCGCGGCGTGATCATGACATTGTGCGGCTTCAGGTCACGGTGGACGATCCGGCGCGAATGCGCCTCGGCCAGTCCTTCGGCGATCTGCAGCGCGATGTCGACAGCGTCCCGAATGGCGAGCGGGCCCGCGCTGGCGAGCCGTGTCGCAAGAGTCTCGCCTTCGATCAGCTCCATCGCGATGAAGGGTGTACCCGGGCCCGGAACTTCGGCATGGGCCAGGTCCACCGACTCGTCCACCTCACCGACTTCGTAGACAACGCATGTGTTTGGATGATTCAGCGAGGCCGCGACCCGCGCTTCCCGGAGAAAGCGCGCACGATACTCTTCGTCGGATGCCAGGGCAGGTGCCAGGAACTTGAGGGCGACAGGCCGCCTCAGTGTCAGGTCTTCGGCCCGGTAGACCATGCCCATTCCGCCCACGCCGAGCAGGTCAAGGATCCGATAGCGGCCAATAAACGTGGTCATCGGCGTTACTGCGTGGAAGACGGTGCGGTTCCATGATCCCGTTTCGTCGCGACCAACCGGTTTCGAGAACCGCCGCCCCGGAGGTTACCACGCCTGCGTGAGGGGGTATCGCGAGCCGAAACCTGCTGAGTGGGAAGGGGCGCGCGCCGTTGACTGAGGCTCACCCCCAACGCCCAACCCAGTCTCGAGGTTCTTGGGAGTTGGGAGTTGGTGCAAGGATCGGTTGGGAGTTGATTACGTCAGCTTGATCACCACCACGCTCGCATCGTCGGTAGGCTCGGCGAACGCGACAAGATCCGCGGTGATCGCCTCGAAGATCTGATGCGCGCCCAAGTGCTTGACCTCGCGCAACGTCTGCTCGAGCCGGCCGGGGAAGTAGCGGCCCTGCGGGCCCTCGTGCTCGGTCAAGCCGTCGGTGTGCAGGAGCAGGATGTCCCCGCGGCCCATCAGCGTCCACTCGTTCATCTCGTACCGCTCCTTGAAGCCGAGCAGGCTCGGCGTCGTGTTGCGGTCGATCACGTTGAAGGACGGCAGCATCCCGAGCGGCGGAAACGAGAGGCACAGGTGGGGGCTGACCTCCATGAACCGGTCGTGCCGGCTGGAGAAGACCGACGGATAGGGCTGCCCGGCGGACAGGAAGCGGAACGTCGCGTCTTCCGAGATCTCCCCATAGATGAGCGACACGAACTTGTGGGTCGCCGAGGATTGGTAGAACCGCGTGTTGAGGTTCTCGAACAGCCGCCGGGTGATCTGGCCGAACCGATCCAGTTCGTAGATGGCGCCAAGCAGGAACGCCTGATGCAGCATCGCCGCGAGCAGGGCGTCGGTCATGCGGTGCCCGGCCACGTCGATGAGGGCGATGCCGCCCTTGCGGCGGCACCGCTCCAGGTTTTCAACCACGTCCATCCGGCCGTCCGTGCGGGCGCGGTCGATGCGCGCCTGCAAGTCGAACCGCTGCTTGAAGTCGACGTAGGTGATGTGGTCGCCGCCGATCGATCCCCTGAGCGCGAGCGATCCACCCCAGATGTCGAAGCCTTGCAGCTTCGGCACCTCGCCGGGCAGGGGGACGAGCTGCCGCGCAATGTCCTGAAAATTCTCGATTTCGCGGGTCAGTCGTTGCAGTTCGGTGGCCGTCGAGTCGCTCATGGTGTGGTCACGCCTGTCCCATGATATCTGGAAGTCTTTACTTTTTCTTGGGAGTTGTGTGAAAGTAGGTAATATCACTACTCAGAATGAGGCTGTCATGAGGAAGGCGATTTCCGCCGCCGAGGCCAACCGCGAATTTTCATCGGTGTTGCGGCGCGTCCGCTCGGGGCACACCTATGTGGTGACGTCCCACGGGCGGCCCGTGGCCAGCATCGTCCCCTTCGCCGCGAGCGGGCGGCTGACCACGACGGCGCGAGCCACGCTCTTCGAGCGGCTGAAGGCCGCTCCGGTGCTTTCTGTTGGCCGCTGGACGCGCGACGAACTCTACGAGGATCCGGAGTGAACGTCGCCGTCGATACCAACGTGCTGGCGTACGCCGAAGGGCTGAACGGCTCGACACACAAGCAGACGGCGCTTCACCTGCTGCAGACGTTGCCGCCCGAGTCCACGTTCGTCCCGGTCCAGGTGCTTGGCGAGCTGTTCGGCGTACTGGTGCGGAAGGCAGGGTGGTCGCGTGCGAAAGCGGGCGCGGCGACCCTGAGCTGGGGCGACGCCTTTCCGCTCATCGAATCGTCCAACGACGTGATGCTTGCAGCCACGGACTTGGCGACCGCTCACCAGTTGGGAATCTGGGATGCCGTGATCCTGTCGGCCGCTGCGGATGCGCGCTGCCGCTTGCTGCTGTCCGAAGATCTCCAGGACGGCTTCACGTGGCGAGGCGTCACCGTGACGAACCCGTTCTCGCCATCGGTGCATCCGCTGCTCGGGGCGATGCTCGAGACGCCAGGTCCGTAACTGGCGCGGCGGTGACTGAGGAGTCGAGCGCGTCGAGACCACCAGGCTCGCCGGCGTTGCGGATTCTACGTGAAGGTCTGGCTTCGCGTTGGTCGATGACTTCTATGGGCCCAGATAACAAGAAGGTTGCACGCGGAACCTTCTGGCGCTAGTGTCTACCCCTGCGCGCGCCGTTCCGGCGCCGTGCTCGGGTCGAACGCGAGGAAGGCTGACTCATGGCTATCGGGACACCCGGCCGTCAGCGCGCCTTCCTTCTCGTTCAGGCAAGCGCTGACAGGAGCCGGGCGACCTGCTGCTCGTGCCCTCAGGAACGACGACGTCCTACACGGCCTTACGTGCCGCCATCGCGTAGGCGTCGAAGTACTTCTGAAGGGAGGAGGCCGTCGAACCGTACTGATTGGGTCCAGCGAAGAAGTCCGCGACGACCTCGCGGGCCCTGGCGATCTCGCGCAGTCGCGCCAGCGACTGCCGATGGCGGGGGTCAGCGAGTGTGAGATCGAGCAGTTCGAGCGCGCGGTGGAGGGCTGCTCGCGCCATGTCGGGATTGCGTGACGTCCAGCGGACCGCGCGACTGATTTCGCTGCCCACGTGGCCCAGCTGCTCGGCGAGTGACAGCTGCCACCAGCGCCCGCTGGCCAAGTCTCGGTGCTGCGTCTCGCTCATCGGGGAACCAGCCGATGCACGAGCCGCGCGATCGCCTCACGGACGACAGGATCATCCACGCCCCGGGAACGATTGCCGAACGAGGGGCGGAGGTTGATCATGGAATCGAACTCGAGCCAATCAGGTCCCGCGACGTCTGGATAGAGGTTGATCCCCCAGAGGTCCTGCTGCGCCGATCCCTCGGCCAGCAGTTCGGCCTCCTGGTCGGCGTGCAGTTCGGCGTCGAGCAGCAGGATGCTGCGTCTGAGATCCACGACGCCTTTCACCATGTCGCCAAAGCGGTGTCCGGCCAGGCGCCGGAGCTCGCCCATCGACACGGGGTCCGCTTCGGTGGCTCTTCTCATGACGACTGGGAGGGGATTGTACTCCTCTGACGCGGTCGTCACGGACGCCTCGCACACCTCGCGACACCGTTTGGCACCGACCCTAGCGCCGCCACCGGTGAGCGTCATCGAGGGCCGTCCGGTTCAGGGCGGGTGCTCAGCAGGTTCTCACGGTAGAATCGCACCGCAGTGGCACTTTCCCCCGGCACACGGCTCGGTCCCTACGAAGTCACCGCCCCCCTCGGGGCGGGTGGGATGGGCGAAGTCTACAAGGCCACCGACACTCGCCTGGGGCGCACGGTGGCCATCAAGGTGTTGCCAGAGCACGTGGCCACGGACCAGGCCCTCAGGGCCCGCTTCGAGCGCGAAGCGAAGACGCTGTCCAGCCTGAACCACCCGCACATCTGCACCATTCACGACATCGGAAGCCAGGAGGGCACTGACTTCCTGGTGATGGAGTATCTGGAGGGCGAGACGCTTGCCGAGCGGCTGATGAAGGGGCCGCTGCCGCTCGATGAGGCGCTCGGCCACGCCGTCGAGATCGCCGACGCGCTCGACAAGGCGCACCGGCAGGGGATCGTTCATCGCGATCTGAAGCCTGGCAACATCATGCTGACCAGGACGGGCACAAAGCTCCTCGATTTCGGCCTGGCGAAGCTGCGCCCGGTCGGGCCGCCGGGGTCGGTCGCGGTCAGCGCGGCCCCCACGGTTGCTTCGCCCCTGACCGGGGCAGGCAGCATCGTCGGCACGTTGCAGTACATGGCGCCCGAGCAGCTTGAAGGCCAGGAGGCCGACAGCCGCAGCGACATCTTTGCGTTCGGGGCTGTGCTCCACGAGATGGTCTCGGGGCGGAAGGCATTCGAGGGCAAGAACCAGGCGAGTCTGATCCACGCCATCATGGGCACCGAGCCTCGTCCGGTGTCCGAGAGCCAGCCGGGTGCCCCTCCCTCGCTCGACCATCTGGTGGGACGGTGTCTGGCGAAAGCGCCCGATGACCGGTGGCAGACGGCGCGGGACGTCCACCAGGAACTTCGCTGGGTGCTGGAGCAGCCGTCGATTGCGCCGGAGGCAGCACCGGCATCGGCGACCCGCACCGCGTACGGGTGGGGCAGCGTCGTGCCAGCCGCTGTCGCGGCGTTGATCGTCGGCGCAGTACTCACCGCGGTTGTCTTGCGGTTTGGCACGGAACCTTCAGCGCCGCCACTCGTGACTCGTCTCCAGGCTGCTCGCACGCCAGCAGCGTCGGCGCTTGGCAATCCGTCACTGCCCCAGGTCGCGATCTCCCCAGACGGGCGTACGATTGCGTTTGCCGGCCGGTTGCCAAACGGGAACAACGGAATCTTCACGCGACCGCTCGGGGCCGAGGAAGCGACGCTGGTGGCAGGGAACGAGACCGCAATCTACAGTCCGGTGTTCTCACCTGATGGCACCTGGATCGCTTACCGCACGTTGCAGGAACTGTTCAAGGTGCCAGTGGGTGGCGGTCGTCCAACCCCGCTTGCACGCCTCCAGAGTGTGTTCATCGGCCAGGGGCTCTCGTGGAGCTCGGACGACTGGATCTACTACGCGGAGAACATCGGTCGGGCTGCCGGAGGCGGCCTGTTCCGCGTGCGCGCGAGCGGCGGGCAGCCGGAACGACTGACGACGACAACCAGCGGCACTGCCGGATGGCCCCAGGTGATGAGCGATGGCCGGTTCGTGCTCTACAACGAGGACACCGCGGGCTCGGCCGCCGGCTGGGAGGCGGCGAAGATTGTGTTGCTGGACACGCAGACGAAGGGCACGCGCGTCCTGCTGGAGGCGGCTGGCGCCGGCCCGACCGTGACCGCGAGTGGGCACCTGCTGTTCGTCCGGGACGGGAGCCTGTTTGCCGTGCCGTTCGACCAGGATCGGCTGGAGGTGGCTGGCACGCCTCGCGAAGTGCTCGGCGGGGTTCAGTACGAACCGGCTTCGGGCACGGCGCAGTATGCGGTCGCGCGCAACGGAACGCTCGTCTACCAGAGCGGGGCGGCGCCCGGCACCAGCTTGATGTGGGCCGATGGGCGCGGTGCGCTCCGGGCGTTTCCCGAAGAGCACGTCTACTACGACCCGCGTCTGTCGCCGGACGGGCGTGCCGTGGCCGTGGAAGTGCTCGGAGACGGCGACGACATCTGGGTGCTCGACCTGACGCGCGGCACGCAGACCAAGCTCAGTCTGGGCGGCACCGAGGACGAGACACCCGCCTGGTCGCCGGACGGACAGTGGGTGGCTTGGTCGACGAACCGCGAGGGTGAGCGCGTGATCCTGCGCAAGCGTAGCGATGGGACCGGTGCCGAGGACGTGCTGTGGTCAGGTCCCGATCACGTGCATGTGTCCATGTACGCGGCCGACGGGCGGTCGCTGCTGTTCGAGAAACAGACCGTGGACACCAACACCGACATCTGGCTCCTGCCGCTGGACCGCTCGGCCGATGCGCGGCAGCTGGTCGGGTCGGCGTTCAACGAGTTCGACGCGCGGCTGTCGCCCGACGGGCGGTGGCTGGCCTACACATCGGACGAGGCGGGCATCCCTCAGGTCTACGTGCAGCCGTTTCCGGGCCTCGACGCGCGATTCCCGATCTCTCGCTCCGGTGGCGGTGAGCCGGTCTGGTTGCGCGACAGCCGGCGACTGTTCTATCGGGGCGAGGGCGCCATGTGGGCCGTCTCGATCGCACCGGGCGAGACGTTCGAGGCTGGCCTCCCCGAGCGCCTGTTCGAGGAATCGGTATCAGAACAAGGCCACGACCCACACCGGCTACGACGTGGGACGCGACGGCCGGTTCCTCGTGATCGGCGACAACTCGCCACAGGCCGAGGTGTTGACCGTGATTCAGAACTGGCACGAAGAGCTGAAGCGCCTCGTGCCGGTGAACTGACTATCGCGGTTGAGGCCGAGCGTGGCTCTCCCGGAATTCACTGAGCTGATGCAGATTGATTCCGAGCGCCGCCATGAGCGCCCGGTCCAGTTCCTCGACCTTGGGTGGAGCCAGGCTCCCGACACGATTCGTCAACCAGGATTTCGGCAGGCTGACGAGTTCGTCGCAGTGGATGCAGCTGTCGTGGCGCAGGCCCTCGTCGGCCCCCACAGGCACCTGAGTGGACAGGCCGTGGCGCGCCGAATACACAGGTGCGCAGGTGACCGTCGAGAACTTCGAGTCGATCAGCACCTGCCGGCTGAGGACGACGAAGACGCGGAATCGCTTCGGATCCCGCTCAGACGGCTTCTTGACTCGGTAGAGCTCGCCCCGCGTCACACGTCCACCTGGTAGGTCAACACGTCTTCGGCTTCCTCGTTCAACTGGTCCGCGTGCTCGTTGAGGAGGGCGAGGTCCCGCTGGTCGGCTGTCTGGCGCGCCCGCGTCAGGAGGTGTTCGCGCAGGAGCCGTTCGATGGCCTGCGACCTGTTTTCTCCCTTTCTTGTGGCTCGTTCGATCGTCTTCACGACGTCTTGAGACAGTGTGATAGATGTCTTTACTTTCATACTACTATTGTACTCCACACGTTGTCCCGAAGCTTCGAGGGCGGAGGCGCTGCCGCTACTGAGACAGGGCGCTCCGCAGGTACGGAGTCGACCTGCTGAAGCCGTAGAAGGCCTGGGCCGCGGCCCGAGGCACTGGCAAAAGCTGATCGTGGACGGGGGATTGGGTATGATGCGTCCTTCGGCGGCACGCGCATGATTCCCGTGGCATGAACGACACACAGTTGCAGCAGTTGACGACGGCTCTGGCCGACCGGTATCGCGTGCTGCGCGAGATCGGTCGCGGGGGGATGGCCACCGTCTACCTGGCCGACGATCCGCGGCACCGGCGTCAGGTCGCCATCAAGGTGTTCGATCCGGAGCTGGCCGCGGTCCTGGGCACGGATCGGTTTCTCCGGGAGATCGAGCTCACCGCCGGCCTCACGCATCCGCACATCCTGCCGCTCTACGACTCCGGCCTCGCCGACGGGCTGCTCTACTACGTCATGCCCTACGTGCGGGGAAAGTCGCTACGCGAACACCTGTCCGAGAAGCGGCGTCTTCCGCTCGATGAGGCCCTGCGCGTCGTGAAGGAGGTGGCCGGCGCCCTGGCCTTCGCCCACCGCAAGGGCATCGTTCATCGCGACGTCAAGCCGGAGAACGTGCTGCTGCAGGAGGGACACGCCCTCGTCGCGGACTTCGGCATCGCGCGTGCCGCCAGTCTCGCCGGCGATCTGGCGCTGACGCAGACCGGCATGGTCGTGGGCACACCGTCGTACATGAGTCCGGAGCAGACGGTCGGCGACAGCACCGTCGATGGCCGGAGCGATATCTACAGTCTCGCGTGCCTCCTCTTCGAGGCGCTGAGCGGCGCGCCGCCCTTCACAGGCGGTGGCGCCGCAGCCGTCGCGAGACGACGGCTCACCGAAGCGGCCCCCCGCCTGCGCACGGCCTCTTCGGAGATCCCCGCCGCCATCGACGAGGCCGTGGCGAAGGCGCTGGCGCGCGATCCAGCAGACCGGTTCGCCACCGCCGAGGAATTCGCCGCGGCTTTGACGTCGCAGGCCATCGTACCTGGCTCGGCCTCGGCCGGCGCGGCGGCGAAGGGCCTCGTTGTCCTGCCGTTCGGTAACCTCAGTCCGGATCCCGAGAACGAGTTCTTCGCCGACGGCCTGACCGAAGAGGTGATCGCCGACCTGTCAGCCATCCGCGCGCTGCGCGTGATCTCCCGAACCTCCGCGATGCGCTTCAAGGGGACCGACAAGGATCTCCGAACGATCGCCCGGGAGCTGGCCGTCCGCTACGTGCTCGAGGGCAGCGTCCGCCGGGCTGGATCGAGTCTGCGCGTCACGGCCCAGCTCATCGACGCCGACACCGATTCGCACGTGTGGGCCGAGAAGTACTCCGGCAGCATCGAGGACGTCTTCGCGATCCAGGAGGAGATCTCGCGAAAGATCGTGAAGGCGCTGCAGGTGAAGCTGACCGACACGGAGGCGCGTGCAGTGGCCGAGCGCCCCATCGACAACCCGGCCGCCTACGACTGCTACCTGCAGGCGCGCCACGAGATTTTCCTCGTCACGCCCGAATCGCTGGACCGCGCCCAGAGGCTTGTGGATGCCGGGCTAGCCCTCATCGGGGAGAACCCGCTACTGCTGGCCACGCGGGGGCTGGTCTCCTGGTACTACGTCAACTTCTCGATCCGACCGGAGGAACGCTATCTCGGCGAAGCCGCGTCGTTTGCGGCCCGGGCGCTCGAACGGGACCCCGAGGCTTTCCTCGGAATTTTTCTCCGGGGCCTGGTCGCGGCCAAGCGCGGAAACCTCGAGGGGGCCGTTCGCGACATGCGAAGGGCCTACCAGTTGAAGCCGGGCGATGCCTCGGTGGTGACCGAGTTGTGCCGGCATTTGCAAGCCGCGGGTCTGGAGCACAACCAAGCGGCACAGAGGCTGAGCGGCGAGATGCTGCGAGTGGATCCGTTGAACCCTCTCAGCTGGGCGCAAGGCAGCTACTGGTACTTCGGCGCTGGACGACTTGCCGAGGCGGAACACGCCGCGCGACGGACGCTCGAACTCTCCGAGCGCGGAAATCCTGCCAGGGCGTACGCGGCCCACGCGTTGGCACTCTTTGGCCGACGCGAGGACGCGATCACCGTCTTCGAAGACGTGGCGTCGGCGCTGGGGACGACCCCCTACGGGTCGGTGAGCGCCTTCCTCGCCCGGGCGCTGCAGGGCGACCCGACCGCCGCCGCGCACGTCACACCGCTCCTGGAGCAGTCCGCTCATTGGGTGGAGTATCTCGCCTGGTTCCTCGCGGACGGCTACGCGCTCATCGGCCGCCGCGACGACGCGCTGCGCTGGCTGCGGGAAGCGGTCGAACGGGGATTCATCAACTACCCGTTCCTCTCCAAACACGATCCGTTCCTCGAGTCGCTCCGTGGCGACGCCGAATACGAGGCGCTGATGCAGCAGGTGAAGCGGCGCTGGCAGGCGTTCGAGGCGTGAGTGCTGGAACCGGGTCGCCCGACGACCGTCCGCTACCAGAACCGCCGAACGTCGTACTCGTCGAACACCACGTCGTCGCTGACATTGGCCATGTCTTCGAGCTGACCCTGGGCAATCAGCATTCGATCGAAGGGGTCGCGGTCGTCTCCGGGGAGGCTCTCGGCACGCTGAGCGTGAAGCAACGTCATGTCGAGTGGAACGAAGCCCTGGCCGGCGACGCAACCGCGGTCGGGTAGACTTCAGGTACGTGCGGGGTCAGACCGCCGACGAGGTGTTCGAATCGGCGAAGGAATTGCCGGGCCCGGGCGGACGCCCTATTCTGGTGCCAAAGCCCGAGCACTTGATTGCGATGAAGGTACAGGCGATGAAGGATTCCCCTGAACGGACGTGGCAGGATCTGGTGGACGTCGCGTATCTGTTTCGCCTCGACGGTGTGAATCGGGACGAAGTGCGGCAGTACTTCGAGAGTGCCGGTCTCGTGGACAAATGGTATGAGCTCATCCAGGTTCGCTGACGGGGGCATCATCGACCTTCCGCGGGACGTGCCGACGACGGCCGAGGACGTCGAGGTTCTGCGCCGGTTGCGCGGGGAGACGTCGTCGTGGTTCTCGCTCTCGCCGGCGGAGCTCGAGGCGCTCGTCCCAGAGGGTGCGCTCGACCGACACCCTGTGATGCGGCCCGATGCCCGCCCATTCACGCTGCCTTGAGACTGCGCGAGGCACTGCTGAGACCCCAGTGCGCAGGGACGTGCGATTTCCCAGCCATTCCACGCGTAATCGTTCCACTCGCGTTACAGGAGTCGTCCATGCACCGCGTACGCATTCTTGTCTCCCTCAGCCTGGCTGGCGCGGCGCTGGCCTCGATGCCGTTTGCGGCCTCGCAGCAGCCAACGGGGGAGCCCTTCTCGACCGCCATCATGAAGGTGAAGGAGGGCCTCTACGTCATCCCCGGCTACGACGGTCGCGATCCCTACGCCCGTCACCGCTACGAGTCGTCGACGGCGCGGCTGTTCCAGGACTTCCGCATCCGGGAGCATCGTGTGCTGGCCGGGCGAGAAGCGCGTGGTTGATCGCGACCTGATCGGGCGGACGATCGGTCCCTATCAGGTGCTCGCCAAGCTTGGCGAAGGCGGAATGGGGGAGGTGTACCAGGCCACCGACACCAAACTGAAGCGCCAGGTGGCGATCAAAGTGCTGCCGGCATCGGTGGCGGCCGATGCGGAGCGCCTGGCTCGCTTTCAGCGTGAAGCCGAAGTGCTGGCCTCGCTGAACCATCCCAACATCGCGGCGATCTACGGACTGGAAGAGGCAGGCGGTATCAAGGCCCTCGTGATGGAACTGGTCGAGGGCCCCACACTCGCCCAGCTTATCGCCGATCGTAGAACGCTCCCTTCAGGGTCCGCGGGCCTCGCGATTGACGAGGCGCTGCCCATCGCGAAACAGATCGCCGAGGCCCTCGAAGCGGCGCACGAGCAGGGCATCATCCACCGCGACCTGAAGCCGGCGAACGTGAAGGTGCGCCCTGACGGCACGGTGAAGGTGCTGGATTTCGGGCTGGCGAAGGCGATGGAGCCCCTCTCGGGTTCCGGTGCAATGTCGCCTGGCCTCACGGCCTCGCCCACCATCACCACGCCCGCGATGACCCAGGCCGGGATGATCCTGGGCACCGCCGCCTACATGAGCCCCGAGCAGGCGCGTGGCCAGGCCGTGACGCGCGCCACCGATATCTGGGCGTGGGGGAGCGTCCTCTTCGAGATGCTCGCGGGTCGGCGTGCATTTGACGGCGCCGATGTCACCGACGCGCTCGCGGCCGTCCTGCGCAGCGAGCCCGACTGGGCGATCCTGCCGGCGACCACGCCAGATCTGGTGACGCGTCTCCTGCGGCGATGTCTCCAGAAGGATCCGCGTCGGCGCCTGTCGGACATCCGGGACGCGCGGTTTGCGCTCGAGGACGCTGAGGTGGATGCACCTCGCGCGAGCGCACCCACCACCGTGTCGAATCGGCGCGAGCGAGCCATGTGGGCCGCGGCCCTGCTCGTCTGCGTTGTCGGTGGGGCGGTGGGAATCTGGCTGGCCTCTGCCGGCGCACCCGCGTCGCCTGCGCGGGAGATGCGCGTGGAGGTGACCACTCCGCCCACGACCGATCCGGCGTCGCTGGCGATCTCGCCAGACGGCACCGAGCTGGCCTTTGTCGCGTCCTCCGCCGGCCGGCCGATGTTGTGGCTGCGGTCGCTCGTCACCGGCGGGGCGCGTCCGCTGCCGGGAACCGACGGTGCGACGTCTCCGTTCTGGTCGCCAGACAGCCGCTCGATCGGGTTCTTCGCCAGTACCCGGCTGTGGCGAATCAATGCCGATGGCACCTCGTTGAGGGATCTCGCCGGGGTGCCCGTTCCGGTGGGAGGCACGTGGAGCCAGGAGCACGTCATCCTGTTCAACGTTGTCCCCGACGCGCCGATCTCGCGTGTGTCCGACGAAGGTGGCGACGTCGCCAACGTCCCCGGTTCCGAGCCGGGGAAGGGGGGCGACCGAATTCCCCGCTTCCTGCCAAACGGCCAGCACTACCTGTACTTCAGGGCCGAGTCAGACGTCCGGGGCGTGTGGGTCGGCACATTGGATAGCCCCGAGCGGCGACGGTTGCTCGACGCCGACGCAACGGCAGTCTTCGTTCCGCCGGCCCATCTGGCCTTCGTGCAAAAGGGCACGCTGTTCATTCAGCGCTTCGCTCCCGATCGGGTCCTCCTCGAGGGCGAGCCGACGCGCCTCGCGGAGGGTGTCGCGACCGACGTCTTCGGTACCGCGGCGGTGTCGGCCTCGTCAGCGGGCTCCATCGTCTACCGCGTCGGTTCGGGGAGTCGCCTCAGACAGCTCGTGTGGCGGGACAGGTCCGGCGCGCAGGTTGGAGAGGCCTTCGCGCCGGATCCTGCCAACCCATTCAACCCAAGCCTGTCCCCGGATGGGCGACAGGTCGCAGTGGGCCGGTCGCTGTCCGGGAACGGCGACATCTGGCTCATCGACCTGGCTCGTCGAGGCGCGCAGACGCGGATCACGACGGCGCCAGGCCCTGACGTCTACCCCGTGTGGGCGCCCGACGGGAGCCGGATCGTGTACGCCGGGCCGGGCCAGGACAGCTTCGACCTCAGGCAGGCGCCGACGACGGGCGTCGGGTCGGATACGTTGCTGTACAACGGCCCCGGCGTCGAGCTGCCGCTCGACTGGTCGAGCGACGGCCAGTTCATCCTGTTTCTTGGGCAGGGATACGCGGGCGAGTCCGGCGCGCCCGCAGGTCGTGTCCTCATGGCCCTGTCGGCGGATGGAAAGGGCACCCCGCTCGTGGTGGCGAGCGCCCGCATTGGCAATTCAGGTGCGTTCTCTCCCGACGGAAAGTGGGTGGCGTTCGAGTCGGACGAGACGGGCCGCTTTGAGATCTACGTCCAGCCGTTTCCCGGCCCCGGCCCCAAGCGCGTGGTCTCGATCGGCGGCGGACTGCAGCCAACGTGGCGGCCGGATGGTCGCGAACTCTTCTACGTGGCGGCCGACGGGCAGCTGACGGCCGTGGCTCTCCGTGTCGATCCTGGCGCGGCCATCGAGCCGGCCTCGCCGGTCCCGCTCTTCCCCTCGCGCATCGACAACACGTTGACCGGCGGAGTCACGCGCAACTACGTGGTATCGAAGGACGGCACGCGGTTTCTGCTGAACCAATTCGTGGAGACAGACAGCGCACCGGTGACGCTCATCCTGAATCTCGGGGCGCGCTAGAGCACCAAGGATGCACCCTTGCCAGACGAGGTGCTGGCAGGCGTTCGAGGCGTGAAGTTGGCGCTCGCGAGGACCACCAGCCGTTTCGGGCGACATTGCATACGACGATACCGGCATGCACCGGGTGCTCGACGTGAAGTCGTACGAAATGACGGCGATTGAGCGTCACGACGGCCCGTCCGGCGCCCGTCGCAAACTCCAGCACGTCGAGGTCCGGCATCGCGCGGCCGGCGTGACCGATCTCCCGCATGGTCACGACATCATGATTCAGCCGACGCAGTTCAAGAGCGACCGGTTCAGGTAGATTCTCGTTCGCGTAGAACCGCGCCATGATCAGGCGGCTTCATGCGCGTGGATCTGTTCGTCGAGCTCGTCGCGATGGTGCTGCGCGTACGCCCACGCGTTGACGAGGTCCTCCGCGCGAAGAGTGGGATAGGCCTGGAGGATCGTCGCTTCGGCCGCGCCGAGCCGACGGGCGCTCACGAGCAACCACACTGGGATTCGCGTGCGTGCGATGCAGGCTTCGCCCCCGCATACGGCCGGGTCGGTGTCGATGCCGGGCACGCCCCCCCCCAGATCACGGGCCACCCTTTGCAGCAGGCGCGCCTTTTCTCCCGGACTCAGCGTCGAGAGGGCCTGCTCGATCGTGTCGAGCGGCGTGGGTTCCGGCATCGATAACGCTCCAGGTCATTGTAAGCCACCTCGAAGGCGGCTGCTCTCTCGTTGTTGCGACTTCGCGCTCCGAAGGCGTGTGGCCGGAAGAGACATCGAGAGCAATCACGGACGAAGCACCGATAGCACCGTGTCATCGATGATGTTCAGCAGTTCGATTCTTCCGCCGTACGCGCGCGACATACCGACGTCCACCGCCCAGACCTTGTCTCCACACCGGGGTGTGATGGTCTCGTGCACGGTGTGCGCCACGACCATGCGTCTGGCGCCGAGAATGGCCAGCGATTCCTCCAACAGGGCACAATCACGCTCGTCCACGGCGGCGGAGAACTGGCGCGTCCACATCACGCGGTCGCCATCGTCCACGCCCCGCGACGAGTCCGGTTCTGGCGTCCTGCCCATCAGCCACTGACTGACCTCTGCATTGATCTTGTCGATACCGTACCGGGCCCACCGGGGTACGACGCCGCCGTGAGCGAAGATGGTCTCGCCGATGCGCAGCACGGCGGGAAACTCCGCCAGTCGCCTGGCGTAGGGACCGCCCGCCATGAACGCCGCACCACGGGCGCGCTGATGCATGGGCAGGATCCGGAGGCGAGGGTCAGCGAGATTGAGACCGGGGACGGCTTCGAACCCGGGAAACGGATTGCGCCCGACCGCCTGATTGTCGACCCGCCCACCGAACACTTCGTGATTGCCGATGAGGACGTGCACCGTGCCCCCGGCTGACTTGGCCCTCTCGCGAATGTCAAAGACGAAATCCAGCACCTCGCGCTCATCGTCACTGCGGCCGATGAGATCGCCCAGTTGCACGATCGTCAGTGGGCCGCCAATCCACGCATCGTTCCGGTCGGTGGCTCCCGCGAGTCGAAACGCCTGCCGAGTCACTCCGATGTCGGCGTGAAGATCTCCGATCGCGACGACGCGGCTCGTTGCGGCGGGGTGGTTTCCCGACCCAGCGGAGGCACGTCGCTGGCTCAACCCGGCGCCCGGTAGCAGTGCCACCGCGACGGTCACCAGGAGCCAGGTTGTTCTCGAGGTGCGGCTCATCTCCCTATTGTCGCGCGCGGGGGCCACGAAGGGCCACGAACCACCTGCCGCCTGCGGGTCCGCCGACGCTCGCCCCGGAGCGACACGACACGGCGAGCTATGGCGACGGCCGCTGGTCCGCCTGAAGGCGGACACTACGTACGCGGCGCGTCCCAGGCGGCCGGGCGGCCTTGAGCCCTGAGCCGGGTCCCGAGTCCCGGATCCCGAATCCCGAGTCCCGGATCCCTACGGCAGCGCGAACACGAACACGTTCGCGGCGTTGCTCGGCTGCAGCTCCGGCGTCACTCGTCCTGCCGAGCCGGCCACAAGCGAGGGACCGGTCGTCACCGCGACGTACTGCTTGCCGTCCACGGCAAAGGTCACCGGGAAGCCGCTGACCGGTGAGCCGAGGTTGACCTCCCACAGCACCTTGCCGTTCTTGTCGTCGAACGCGCGGAACCGGCCGTTCGCGTCGCCGCCGAAGACGAGCCCGCCGCCCGTGGCGACAAGCGACAGTGCGCCCGCGCGCTGTTCGTGTTTCCACACCGTCTTGCCGGTCTCGGCCGAGATCGCCCACACGCTCCCCACGCTCGTCGCGCCCGGCGCGATGACCCCGGGCATGTTGAGCCCGTACACGAGCTTCGGATCGCGCTGATCGGTCGTGGTCGTGGCGTTCATGCACATGTTTTGCAGCGGCATGTACATCGTGTTGGTGACCGGGCTGTAGGCGCCGGCCGGCCAGTTCTTGCCGCCGTTGCTGCCTGGGCAGATGAGCTTGGTCTGGTCCTTCGCCGTGAAGATCGCCTCGGGGTTCACGGTCACCGCGCCGGTCGCGCCGTCGATTCCTCTGATGACGTTCTGCATCACCGTGGGCCGTGCCCACAGGAACTCGCCGGTGCGCCGATCGAGCGTGTAGACCACGCCGGTCTTGCCGGGAATGCCCGTGATCACCTTGCGGCGCTCGCCGGGTTTGATCTTCGGGTTGATCCAGCTGACCTCACGCGCGTCGGGGGCAATGGCCGTTTCGACGAGCAGCCGCTCGAAGGGGTGATCGAGGTCCCAGTGGTCCACCACGTGCTGGTAGTGCCACACGATCTTGCCCGTGTCGGCATCGAGCGCCAGCGTCGAGTTGTGATAGAGGTGCTGCTTGTCTGCGCCGCCGAGCGTGAACTTCGGCGCGGGAATCGTGACCGAGGTGCCGATGAAGATCAGATTCGACTCCGGGTCGTAACTCGGCACCATCCACGTCCCGACGTGCCAGCGCTCGGCCATGGGTACGTCGCCCCAGGTCTCGTAGCCCGGCTCGCCAGGCAGCGGAATCGTGCGCGTGCGCCACACCTCTTTGCCAGTCAGCGCGTCGTGCGCGGTGATGATGCAGGAGTCGTTGCCGGCGTCGGGCTGGCACTGGCGTCCGGTAATCACTTTGCCGTTGGCGATGATCGGACCCGAACTGGCGTTGGCGCGCTTCTTCGGGTCGAGCACCGGCGTCTCCCACACGAGCCCGCCCGTTCGCGCGTCGACGGCGTAGATCATGTTGTCGGCGCCGGCGTCGATGAGCGTCGTGCCCCACATCGCCATGTTCCGGTTCGTGCCGCCGTTGACGCCCTCGGGATACTTGCGGCGGTACTCCCACTTGAGGTCGCCGGTCTTGGCGTCCATCGCCATGATGATGTCGCCCGGGTTGGGAATGTACATCGTGCCGCTGTAGACGAGCGGCGTCGCCTCTTGCGTGCGTCCCGTGCCGATGCCCCGCGTCCACACCATCTTGAGCCGCGAGACGTTGTTGCGGTTGACCTCGTTGAGCGGACTGTAGCCCCAACTGTCGAGTGTGCGTCGCCAGCTCAGCCAGTCGTTGGGGCTCGGCTTCCAGAGCATCTCGTCGGTGACCGGCACGAACGGAGCCTGCTGGCTCTGCGCGGCCACGGTGAGACCGGCTGTGGCGATGAGGACGAAGGCGAAGAGGAAACAGAAGCGTTTCATGGGCGGTTCCTCGAAATCGGAAATGGGGTCGGAAATGGGGTCGGGAGTCATTGTCTCTGTTCGAGGACACAATGACTCCCGACCCCCTTACGGAAGTGTAAACACAAACATCTGGCTGCCGCTGCCGGGCTTGAGTTCGGGTGTCAGGCCCGACACGGCGCCAGCCACAAGCGAGGGCCCCGTGCTCACGGCGACATACTGCTTGCCGCCCACGGCATACGTGATCGGATACCCGCTGACGGAGGTGCCAAGGTTCACTTCCCACAGCACTTTGCCCGTCTTGTCGTCGAGGGCGCGGAAATAGCCCTCTGCGTCGCCGCCGAAGACGAGTCCGCCACCTGTGGCGATGAGCGACAAGGTGCCGGCACGCTGCTCGTGCTTCCACACGGTCTGCCCGCTTTCGGCTGAAATCGCGTGCACCACACCCACCTTGTCGGTGCCGTCGGCGATCCGGAGCTTGTTGTTGATGCCGTAGAGCGGACCGTTGACGTCCTGCTTGTCAGAGACCACGACCGTGGTCATGCACACGTTTTGCAGCGGCATGTACATCGCGTTGGTGAGCGGGCTGTAGGCGCCGGCCGGCCAGTTCTTGCCGCCGTTGAGGCTTGGACAGATCAGCCGCTCATCTCCCTGCGCCTTGTAGATGGTGTCCGGGTTCACCGTCACTTCTCCGGTCGCGCCATCGATCTTCGACACGACGTTCTGGGTGACGGTTGGCCGCGCCCACAGGAACTCGCCGGTCTGCCGATCCAACGTGTAGACGATGCCGGTCTTGCCTGGGATGCCGGTGAGCACTCTCCGCTTCTCGCCGGGCTTGATACGTGGATTGATCCAGCTCACTTCCTTGGCGTTCGGCGCCACCACGGTGTCGACGACGAGCCGCTCGAAGGGATGATCCAGATCCCAGTGATCGACGATGTGCTGGTAGTACCAGACGATCTTGCCCGTGTCGGCATTCAGGGCCAGTGTCGAGTTGTGGTAGAGGTGCTTGTTGTCGTTACCGCCCAGCAGGAACTTCGGCGCTGGCGAGGTGACCGACGTCCCGATGTAGATCAGGTTCAGCTCAGGGTCGTAGCTCGGCACCATCCACGTCCCCACGTGATAGCGCCGCTCGAACGGCAGGCCGCCCCAGGTCTCGTCGCCAGGCTCGCCGGGCGCCGGGATCGTGCGCGTCCGCCACAGCTCCTTCCCGGTGCGTGCGTCGTGCGCGGTGATCACGCACGCGTCTGGTCCGCCCTCGGGCTCGCAGCCGCGGCCCGAGATGATCTTCCCGTTGGCGATGATCGGCCCTGAACTCTGCTGCGCACCCTTGCGGTAGTCGAGGATCTTGGTCTCCCAGGCGAGCTTGCCCGTCTGCGCGTCGAGCGCGAAGACGAAGTCGTCGGCGCTCGTATCGATGATCGACGTGCCGTAGATGGCCAGGTTTCGGTTGATGATGAAGAAGGGGAGGTACTTCCCGAGATCCGGAGGCAGCGAACGCCTGTATTCCCAGAGCAGGCGGCCCGTTGCCGCGTCGTGTGCGGTGATGTAGTCGCTGGGGTTCGGCACGTACATGACGCCGTTGTAGACGAGCGGCGTGGCTTCCTGCACGTTGCCTGGCCCCATGCCGCGCGACCAGACCATGCGCAGCTGGGCGACGTTCGAGCGCGTCACCTGGCTGAGCGGACTGTAACCCCAACTGTCGAGCGTCCGCCGCCACATCAGCCAGTGGGCCGGGTCCGGCTTCTGCAGCATCGCATCGGTGACCGGGACGAACGGGCGAGCCTGCTGTCCGGCGCCCGTCGTCGACAGGAGCGCAACCCCGATAAGAAGAGCCGCAACGCGTATCAGGTTCATTCTCTTAACTCCCAAACCCCCAGCCGCCAACTCCCAACCACCAACCACGAACCCACCGTAGCCTAGCGCGAAACGCATTGAAGCCCCAACGCCCCGAGTCCCGAGCTCCGAGCCCCGAGCCCCGAGTCCCGGATCCCGGATCCCGGGTCCCGTCCGGGTTGAC
>Ga0209640_10000718_pt1 | contig 26362 bp, 25 predicted proteins | sample RifCSP10_1_FD_184018 | JGI IMG/M metagenome (GOLD analysis project Ga0209640, IMG submission 184018) | Soil microbial communities from Rifle, Colorado - Rifle CSP2_sed 10_1 (SPAdes) (version 2) | ecosystem: Environmental > Terrestrial > Deep subsurface > Rock core/Sediment | place: Rifle... | reverse complement strand
CCGCCGTAGCCGCCCCGCTGGAAATCATTGATTGCCTGTTTGAAACCGTACCGATCGGGGTGTCGGGCGGCTCCTTCCGGGAGCGCCGTCTGTGCGGCCGTGATGTCGTAGGCCGCCCAATGATGCCAGGTGCCGGCCGGTGCGTCGGGATCGTCGCACAACAGGACGAAGCTGCGGGTGCCGGCTGGCGCGTCGCTCCAGGCCAGGGGAGGCGACAGATCTTCGCCGTCGCAGGTGTAGCGGCGCGGAATTGCAGTTCCCTCGGAAAAGGCGGTTGAGGTGAGGCGCATGACTCGGCTCCCGACGTTTTCCGCAACAGCTTGCCCCTGCGCTGCGCCGATTGGTTTGATACGGGTCAAAGGCGGACAGGCGTGCCCAAAGGGACCAACAGGTCCGGCTGCAACGGTCTAGCACAGAGCCATCAGGACGATTGCCTCCGGAGGCCGCTGCCAAACCATGATCTAGCGCAAGGTCGCTCCGGCGCCCGGAGCTAGAAACCCTCATGCGGCCGATCCTCCATCCCAGCCTGGTCAACGGACGATCCGGAGACCCGGCCCTTTATGTCGAAACGCTCTTTGAGAGGCGCGCGATCCTGTTTGATCTCGGCGATATCTCCAACCTGTCGCCGCGGAAGATTCAACGCCTCGAACACGTCTTCGTGTCGCACGCGCATATCGATCATTTCATCGGATTTGATCGTCTGTTGAGGGTTCTGGTCGGACGGCAGAAGACGATCAAACTCTATGGGCCGAATGGGTTCATCGATCATGTCCATCATAAGCTCCATGCCTATCGGTGGAACCTAGTTGATCGTTTTACGTCCGACCTCGTCTTCGTCGTGACCGAGATCGACACCGGACTTGCGACCCGCACCACGCGGTTCCGTCTGAAGAACGGGTTTGCCGCCGAGGCCGTCGGCGGCGATCGGATCGTCGCGGGTGTGCTCTACAGCGAGCCGAGCTTTCGGGTCTCAACGGCCATACTGGAGCATCGCACCCCCTGTCTCGGGTTCGCCATCGAGGAAACTGCGCATGTCAACATCTGGAAGAATCGCTTGGCGGAATTGGGCTTGCCCGTCGGGTCATGGCTGCGCGAACTCAAGCGCGCGGTGATCGCAGGCGGGGCGGATGACCATCCAATCCGGGTCGGCTCGAGATCGAAATTGGATGAGCGCACGATGCTCCTTGGCGAATTGCGCTCGGTGGTGACGGTCACGCCCGGCCAGAAGATCGGTTACGTGACCGATGTCGCCGATACCGCCGCCAATGGCAAGGCGATCGTTCGGCTCGTTCAGAACGCCGACCTGCTGTTCATTGAGGCTGCATTCGCGGAAGCGGATGTGGCGCTGGCGGCCGAGCGCGCGCATTTGACGACCGCCGCCGCCGGACAGATTGCGCGCGAAGCAAGGGTGCGCCGGATCGAGCCGTTTCACTTTTCTCCGCGGTATAGCGGGGACGAAGCGCGCCTGCTGAACGAGGTTATGGCCGCCTTTGCCGGCCAACGATCCCAGGGAGTCGGCGCGTGAAGGACTGGAACATTATTGTCACGATCTACCAGGAGGGGTTCAGGCGGGCGTTGCGCGCCTTGCAGGACATTGGGCCGGCCGAGCGCAGTCCGTACCATAATGTTCTGGTGATGAAGGTTGGCGATCCGATGGCGGTTCTCGAAGCCGTCGAGCGTCTCACCGAGGAACGCCCGGCGCTCTATGATGCGATCGCGCGGGTGGCGCCGGCGATGCGGACGTTCGATTTTTCGTCTGCGGAGAGCTTCAAGGACAATGCGAGAACCATCGTGCTCGAATGGCTGCCGAGCCTGGCTGAAAAGTCGTTTCACGCGCGCCTGCACCGGCGCGGGCCCAAACTTGAACTGCACACGACGGATGTCGAACGGTTCTTGAACGATGTCATCATCGAGGCGACGGCCAAGGCCGGGCTGCCGGGCCGGATCTCGTTCACGGATCCGGATGCGGTCATTGTGATCGACACCATTGACGATCGAGCCGGGCTTGCGATGTGGACTCGCGAGGATCTCACTCGTCATCGCTTGTTGCGGCCGGATTAGCGCGACACCTTGAGACGACTTTCAACGCCAGGCTGCGGCTTGATTCGCACCTCACACGGGGGACCTTCGGCGATTGAAATATCGGCAACGCCGAACCGGCCGATTGTCCAGGCATTGGTCGTCAAATGGCCGCTCGATCGCAACGTCGTGAACGTGGATGTGCCGCTTGCGATCGCCAGCGGCAGGAGCAACTGATCGGCAAGATGAAGCTCGACTGCGGCCTCCGAGGCATGATGTTCACAGAAGGCAGCCACGGCCTGGTCGGCCACGGCCTCGGACGGCTTTCCCAACCGGCCATAGGCAGAAAAGCTTGCCGGCCAGTCCTGATACTCGGCCAGCAGGAAAATGCCAGCGCCGGGGCACGCAGCGGTGACCAATTGCGGTCCGACATCCACTGGAACGTTGAGGTATGCAAGGGACGCCCGCGCCCGATCCACCATGCGCTGCGGGATATGACTGGGCAGGTTTGCCGCAATCGCCCGGCCTGAAATTCGCTGCAATGGGCCGCGCTTCGTCATTTCGATCGGCCACGGCCGCGTTGCGTCATGTTCGGCTAAGCGGCCGGCGATTTCACAGACGACCTCGCCGCCGCCGACCGGATACCAGCCGAAGCGCTTCAGCTCGGCGTCGATGCAAAAGCCTATCTGCCGCAGTGCCGGAAGATAGGACGTCGTAAGATCATCGAATGCCGGCGACCATTCCACATGGGTGCCGCCGCGCAGGACAAGACTGGAGGCGCCATCGGCCGAGGCCAGCGGTATCAATAGCGTCTGCAAGATGAGAGTGACCGAACCGGCGCTTCCGCGCCCGGCCGTCTCTGCCACGTCGAAGACGTACTTGCCGGGCCGCGGCGGGTGGCTTGGCGAAAAGCTGAGCTCGGTGGAGGCGAGCTGATCTCCCGTAACCGCCGCTCCGCTAATCGCAGCCGCCGCCCGCACCGCCGAAAGATGCTGCGGCAGCAGCCCGGGATTGCGCCGGCCGGCGCGGATGTTGATGAGGCGAAAGGCGCGGGCGGTGATCACCGACAGGCTCAGGGCGGTGCGGAGAATCTGGCCGCCCCCTTCGCCATGCGAGCCATCGAGCGTCAGGACGTCCATGCTGGCCGCCGTTCATGTTTGCTCGCCGCTCCCGTCGCAGCCATGTCAGCTCAGTCCGCCTCCCGCTCCAGCACGCAGCAGTGCGGAGCCTCGATGCCGGTCGCGTCTTCGCTCAAGACGGTGCCGGTCACTGGATTGGGACGGAAGGTCGTGCAGCCCTTCAATTGCATGTCATAGGCCGCGTCATAGATTTGTTTGAACTCATTGAAGGGGCAGCTCTCGGGAACGTTGACGGTCTTGGAAATCGAATTGTCGACGAACGGCTGAAGCGCCGCCTGCATGTCGAGATGGGCGCGGACGGGAAGCTCGGCAGCAGTGACGAAGCCGTCCGGCGTTCCGGTCGCGACGCTGGTCATCGTGCGCCACAGATTGAGCGCATAGTCGGTCAGGATGAATTCTGTCGGCGCTCCATCGGCTCCGAGCACCTTGCGCGCATACGAAGCGGCAAAGATCGGTTCAAGTCCGCTGGAGACATTGCCGGCCAGAAGGCTGATCGTTCCAGTCGGCGCGACTGCAATCAGGTGGCTGTTGCGGATGCCGTGGCTGGCGATGCCATCTTGAATGTCATCGGGCAAACTGCGGATGAACATCCCCTGTCGGAATTTGTCCCGTTCGAAAAATGGAAAGCTCGGTTTTTCCCGGGCAAGCGCAATCGAGGCGCGGTAGGCCGTGTGGCAGATCAGGCGCATCAAGTCCCTGGCGGTGGCCAAGGAGCGGTCGCTGCCATAGGCTAATCCCAGCATGACCAGTGCATCGGCGAGGCCGGTGATGCCGAGGCCGATGCGCCTTGAGCCGCGGGCATTTTCCGCCTGTTGCGGCAGGGGGAAGCGCGAGGCGTCGATGACGTTGTCGAGCAATCGCACAGCGACATGCGTCGCTTCGACGAGTCTCTCGATCTCAATTCGCGCCTGCGGCGTGAATGGCGACAGCACGAAGCGGGTCAGATTGAGTGAGCCTAGGTCGCACGCCCCGTACGGGGGCAGCGGAATTTCGCCGCATGGGTTGGTCGCGCTGATCCGCTCGCGGTACCGCAGATTGTTCAGTTGATTGATGCGGTCGATGAACAGCACGCCGGGTTCGGCGTAGTCGTACGTCGCGCGCAGGATCGCGTCCCAGAGCTGACGGGCAGGTACGCGCCGGATCACTCGACAGGGCACCGGTTCCTTCGCACCCGGCCATTCGCGATTGATCGTTTCACCATCGGCTTCGAACGCTGCGGCCGGAAAGACCAACGGCCATTCGGCATCGCTGCGCACCGTCGCCATGAAAGCGTCCGTTACAAGAACAGACAGGTTGAAGCGACGCAATTGCCCCGGCTGCTGCTTTACGGCGACAAATTCCTCGATATCGGGATGGTCGCAGCGCAGCGTCGCCATCATGGCGCCGCGGCGGGCGCCGGTGGACAGAATGGTTCCGCACATCGCGTCCCAAATCTGCATGAAGGACAACGGACCCGATGCGATGTTGCCCGCGCCTCGGGCTCGCGTGCCGCGCGGCCGCAGTGTCGAGAAGTCCACTCCGATGCCACCGCCCTGCTGCATCGTGACCGCGCCCTCCTGTAAGGCTCGGAAGATGCCAGGGATCGAATCCTCGATCGAGCCCATGACAAAACAATTGAATAGCGTGACATTGCGAGGTGTTCCCGCGCCCGCCTGAATCCGGCCGCCTGGAAGAAATTTGAAATCCCGCAGAGTGTCGAAGAAACGACGCTCCCAGATAGCGGAATCCTTGGGCTCGACGGCCGCGAGCGCGCGTGCAATCCGATGCCAGGTGTCAGTGATTGATCGCTCCCGCACTGTGCGATCAGCGTAGCGGTACTTCGTCTCCCAGACGTGGCGAGAAATGTCCGTCGTGAACTCGTTCATGGTCTTGTCTCTGCGGACGAGTCGGTCCGCCCGTCCTGGCGCTGGGGCCGAAACCGGGTCCGCAAGGGCTCAGGATAATCCAAGATGACTGCTTAATCGCCGCCGTCTTCGGGAAAACGGGGCAACAGATCGTTCAAGATGATTCCCGCCGCGCCTCCAGCTGGAGCCGCATATTCGTGCGGATGAAGGTCGTATGCGGCCTTCGTCAAGAGCGCGCGCACGTCGGAGTTCGACAGCACAGATTTTTTAAGCAGCGTTCTCAGCAGCGTAACGAGCACCGCATTTGTCGCATGTCCGATCTCAGTTTCGCGGCTTCTCGGACCCATGTTCACCTCCCTGGATGGCGCAGCCCCGGTGGCTGGATCGACGGGTCAACTATCCAGAAATGCGGCGAAAATATCTGATCTGAATCAAAACTTGATCGCGTCCGTCGTGCGATAGGGCAAATCCGTCACAGCGCCGACCTCGAAGCTGTTCGGCGAGAGGCTCGCCATATGCCGGTGCAGAACGCTGAAATCGCGGCGATGTTCGATCAGGCCGCCGAGCTCCTCGAAATTAAGGGGGAAAACCAGTTTCGCGTGCGTGCCTACCGCCGCGCCGCCCGCACTATCGAAGGCCTGCCGCAAAGCGTCCGCAGCCTGTTGTCCGCCGGAACCGACCTCTCGGAGCTTCCGGGCATCGGAAAAGACCTGGCGGGCAAAATCGGCGATATCGTCCAGACCGGACATTTCGCTCTGCTGGATTCGTTGAAGAAGAAGCTTCCCGGCCAGCTTGGCGATATCGCCGCGCTTCCGGGTCTCGGGCCGAAGCGCGTCAAGCTGCTCTACGACAAGCTCAAGGTTCGCACACTGGATGACCTGCGTCGGGTCATCAAATCCGGACGGCTGCATGAGCTGCGCGGCTTTGGGCCGACGATCGAGAAGAAGCTCGCCGGCGCGCTCGAAAAGCCGCGGGCCGAGAAGCGCTTCAAGCTTGTCGTTGCGGAAGCCGAAGCCGAGGCGCTGGTCGGTTTTCTCCGCGATGGTGGCCGTGTGGTGGTGGCGGGCAGCTATCGCCGGCGTCGCGACACCGTCGGCGACCTGGACGTCCTGGTGACTGCGGCGGACGGCGCCGCCGTTGGCGACAAGCTCGTCGGCTATGAGAACGTCGCCGAGGTGCTTGCCCATGGCCCAACGCGCACGACGATCGTGCTGCGCTCAGGACTGCAGGTCGACGTCCGGGCCGTGCCGGAGCAGAGCTATGGCGCAGCGTTGCTCTATTTCACCGGGTCGAAGGCGCATAACATCGCCCTCCGCGGCCTTGCCAACGAGCGCAAATGGAAGCTCAACGAATACGGCCTGTTTGCCGGCAAGCGGCGAATTGCCGGGGCGACCGAGGAAGAGGTCTACAAGAAGCTCGGCCTCGCCTATATTCCTCCAGAATTGCGCGAGGATCGGGGCGAGATCGCGCTCGCCAAGGCCAACCGGCTGCCGCGCTTGGTGACCGCCTCCGATATCCGCGGCGATCTTCATGTCCACTCCGACTGGACCGATGGCACGGCGAGCATTGCCGCGATGGCGGCTGGCGCGCAGGCCTGCGGCTATGAATACATGGCGCTGACGGACCACAGCCGCCGCGTTTCCATGGCGCATGGCCTCGATCCAGCGCGGCTGTCGCGCCAGCTTCGCGAAATCGATCGTCTGAATGAAAAGCTGCATGGTTTTACCATCCTCAAGGGAATCGAGGTCGATATCCTGAAGGACGGTCGCCTCGATCTGCCGGACTTAAGCCTGGCGAAGCTCGACTGGGTCATTGCCGCAGTGCATTCGTATTTCGACCTGCCGCGTGACGCGCAGACCGATCGCATCGTGCGGGCAATGGAAAACCGGCACGTCTCCATTCTCGCGCATCCGACCGGCCGATTGATCGGCGAGCGCGAGCCGTACGACATCGACATGGATCGGATTGTTGCTGCGGCGCGTGACACCGGTTGCTGTCTCGAAATCAACGCCGAACCGGACCGCTTGGATTTGAACGACGTCCATGCCTATGCCGCGAAGAGCAAAGGCGTCAAGGTTGCGATCTCCACCGATGCGCACTCCGTCAACGCCTTTCAATACCTGCGGTTCGGAATCGACCAGGCGCGGCGCGGCTGGCTGACAGCCGATGATGTGATCAACACGCGGTCACTGGCCGATTTGCGCAAGCTCTTGAGGCGGTGACGGTGGTGCATAGCAGTGCCGCTCACATCACGTGGTGTGACGTTCGGAATTGAGGGATAATGCGCGTGAGGCCTCACGGAACAGCGAAACGGACGTTTGACGCTACCGCGCTCAAGCGCGAATTCCCGGGCTTGGCGGCGCCTGGCCTGCACTATCTGGACAGTGCGGCGACCGCGCAAATGCCGGAAGAAGTGCTTGGTGCACTGCGCCGTTTTGAAATCGAGGCGCGCGCCAACGTCCACGAAGGGATGCATGCGCGGGCGCGCGCGGCGACGGAGGCCTATGACCAGGCGCGCGGGCGCGTCGCGCGCTTCTTGCATGCACGCTCCGAGGAGGAGGTCGTTTTCACCTATGGTGCGACGTCCGCGATCAATCTGCTCGCCCATTCGTTTGGCAGCCAGTTGTCGCGCAGCGATGAGATTCTGCTCTCCCTTCTCGAGCACCACAGCAATCTGGTGCCGTGGCAACAGCTTGCCGAGCGCCAGGGCCTCGTCCTGCGATTCCTGCCGATGACACCGGAGGGACGGCTGGATATTGATCAGTTGGAGTCGCAATTGACCAAGCGGTGCCGGCTCGTTGCACTCACGCATTGCTCCAACGTGACTGGCGCGTTGACCGATGTTGCTCGCGTCGTAAAGGCCGCCCGAGCGGTCGGGGCGAAAGTCATGCTTGACGGAGCGCAGCGCGCTCCGCACGGTCCGGTTGACGTTCAGAGGCTCGGCATCGATTTCTATGCCTTTTCGGGCCACAAGACCTACGGGCCGACCGGCATCGGCGTGCTTTGGGGTCGCCGCGAATGGCTGCAATCCATGCCGCCTTTCATGACCGGCGGACAGATGATCGCGGATGTCACCCTTACCCATACAACCTTCCGGCCGCCGCCCCGCCGCTTCGAGGCCGGCACTCCGCCGATTGCCGGGGCCATTGGGCTTGGCGCTGCACTCAACTGGATGCAATTACTCGACTGGCGCGCCATTCAACAAGACGAACAGCGCCTGACGCGCCGCCTGCTCGATGGGCTCAGCTCGATTCCGGGTGCGCGCGTGCTGGGACCCACCGATTTGCGAGATCGGCGCGGCGTGGTCTCGTTTGTCATCGCGGGATTCTCCGCCGAGCAGGTCTGTCGGCATCTCGATACGCGCGGTGTCGCCTTGCGGGGTGGGCATCATTGCGCGCAACCGCTCATCCGCGCGTTCGGGGTCGAGGGCGCCGCCCGGGCAAGCCTGGCGCCGTACAGCCAGAATGACGATATCGATGCCTTACTGAATGGGCTTGAAGAACTGGTGCATATCGGGCCGGCTCGATCGAGTCGCAAGGTTGCTGCCCGTGTGAAAAGGCGCAAAGCCTCGTAGCCTTCGAAGCTTCGAGCGGCGCATTCAGCGCGTGCTCGATTTGAGCTTGGCTTCGAGATACTTCACAGCGCCATCGAGCGTGATGAGTTTCGGGTAGTCAAGTTCGGGAACGTCGACGCTCAGCCGATGATGGATGGCGGTGATGAAGTTTAGAAAATCCATGGAATCGATATCGAGCGCCTCGCGCAGGTCGGCGGCGGGATCGACGGTTGCAAGATCGATTTCGGGTGCGATGTTATTGAGCTCCTCCTGCACCGCCGTTCGGATGTCGATGTCGCTCATAGCTTGCCTGGCTCCTGCAACAGCCTGCCAATCTCGGCCAGAAACAATGCTCCCGCGTGGCCGTCGCTGACGCGATGATCGGCTGACAGTGTGAGCGTGACGATTGACCGCGGCCCGATCGCACCATCGACAACCCAGGGCCTCGTGACCACCTTGCCGATGCCAACAATGGCCACTTGCGGCGGATAGATGATCCCATAGAGCGCCTCGACTCCGCGTTCGCCGAGGCTCGAAACTGTGATGGTCGGATCGGAAATCTCCGAACTGCGGATGCGTCCGGAGCGCGTCCGTTGCACCAGGTCGCGCATGCGGCTCATCAGCTCGTCGAGCGATAGCTGATCGGCATCGTGCAGTGCCGGCGCTGCCAGCCCGCCGCCGCGAATGGCAATTGCCACGCCGACATGCACCGCCTGCGCCGGTTCGAATTTGTTGTCGCGAAAGAATCCGTTGAAGGCGGGAAAGCGGCGCGCGCCCAAGCCGGCCGCCTTGATTGCGAGCGCCCCGATCAGCAGTCGGCTGTCGGGCGGCCGCGTCGCGTTCTTCTGCGTCAGCCATTGCTCGCAGGCCGTCACATCGACCTGATGCTCGAGATAATAGTGCGGGATTTCTCGCTTCGATCGCGCCATCGCGGCGGCGATGGCCGTTCGCATCGCGTCGAGATCAAGCCACAGCGCTCGCTTTCTTTCCGGCGGAGCGACGGCCTCGCCGAGATGGCGCTCGACGTCAGCATAGGTGATCGCGCCCGCCGGGCCGCTACCCGTCACCGTGGAGAGGTCGATCCCGTGCGCTTCGGCGAGCCGCCGCGCAGCGGGCGACGCCCGCACGCGGCCTGCGGCGCCGGGGGCAGCGGCGATTGGCGGGGGTGGTGGGCGAACAGGTGCTCGCACCAGAGACGGGACAGGCGGGGGCGCGGCCGGCGTTATCGGAGGTGGAGCGGCGGCCGCAGCACCGGGCTTGGCTTCGAGTTCGGTTCGAATCCGCGCCAGCGGGGTCCCGACCGGCACCTTGCTATCGAGATCGATAAGGATCTGTTCGATCTGGCCAGATTGGTAGATTTCAATCTCGATTGCGCCCTTCTGCGTCTCGACCACCGCGACAATATCGCCGCGCTTGACCCAATCGCCGGGCTTGACCAACCATTCTACCAGCGTGCCCGCCTCCATATCGGGACCAAGGGAGGGCATGCGAAATTCGAACACGACGCCCCCTTATGCTCGCCCGAGCGCGGCCTTTGCGGCTGCGACGATCTTGGGAGCCTGCGGGATCGCCGCGTTTTCGAGATGGCTGGGATAAGGAACCGGTACCTCTTCGCTGCAAACGCGACCGATCGGCGCGTCGAGTGCCCAGAACGCCTGTTCGACGATACGCATGGCAATTTCCGCCGCCAGGCTGCCGCTGCGCCAGCCTTCATCGACAATGACCGCCCGCCGGGTCTTGGCGACCGACGTCATGATGGACGCGTCATCGAGCGGCCGCAAGCTGCGCAGGTCGATCACCTCCGCCTCGATGCTCTCGGCGGCAAGCGCCGTCGCCGCCTCGAGGGTCTTCCATAGAGAGCCGCCATAGGTGATGAGCGAAATGTCGCGGCCGGGGCGGCGGACGGCCGCTCTGTCGATATCGACCGGACCGGCATCGGCGGCGAGCTTGCCGGTCATGTTGTAGAGCATGACATTTTCGAAAATCAGCACCGGGTCGGGGTCCTGCAAAGCGGTCCAAAGCATGCCGCGGGCATCCTCAAGGGTCGCCGGTGCCAGCACCTTGATGCCTGGGATATGCGCATACCAGCCTTCAAGGCTGTGCGAATGCTGGGCGGCAAGCTGGCGGCCGGCGCCGGTCGCCATGCGGATGACCAGCGGCACGCCGAACTGGTTTCCCGACATGTGGCGCACCGTCGCCGCGGTGTTGACGATCTGATCGAGCGCCAGCAGGCTGAAATTCACCGTCATCAATTCAACGATGGGGCGCATGCCAGCCATTGCCGCCCCGATGCCGGCGCCGGTAAATCCGGACTCAGAGAGAGGCGTATCGCGAATCCGCTCAGGACCGAATTCAGCGAGCAGCCCCTTGCTCACTGCATAGCAGCCGCCGTAGCGGCCGACGTCCTCACCCATCAGAAAAACGCGCTCGTCGCGCTTGATCGCCTCGCGAATCGCCTCGCGCACCGCTTCGCGGTAACTAATCTCAATCATTCCAGATCGGACCGTCTCTTGCTGCATGACCTCTCACCGATCGGCCGGAACGGCACTTTCCGCATAAGTGAAGCGGGTGAGTTGCTCGGCGGGCTCCCAGGTTCCCGCTTCGGCGAAGGCGACCGCCTCGGCGATTTCGGCATCGATCTCGGCTTCGATGCGGGGCACATCTTCCGGATGAATCATATGATTGGACTGCAGCCATCCTTGGAAGCGCACGATCGGCTCCTTCTGGCGCCAAGCTTCGATCTCAGCCTTGTCGCGATAGAGCTGGGCGTCGAACATCGAATGCGCGCGCAGCCGGTAGGTCCGGCATTCCAGAAAATAGGGCTTGCGGCTCTCTCGCACCGCGTGAACTGCCCGACGGGCAGCCGCCTCGACGGCAACCACATCCATGCCGTCGACAGCCTCGGAAGCGATTCGATAGCACGAGGCTTTTCGCTGAATATCCGTTTCGGATTCCGAAAGTGCCAATGCGGTTCCCATGGCGTAGAGATTGTTTTCGCACACAAACAGCACCGGCAGACCCCACAACGCCGCCAGATTCAGGCTTTCGTGAAATTCGCCTTCGGCAACGGCACCCTCCCCGAAAAAACAGGCGATGACGAGGTCACCCCCTTGCATGTGGTCGGCAAGCGCCAAACCGACCGCCAACGGCAAGCTACCGCCGACGATGGCGTTGCCGCCATGGAAATTAGTAGCTCGGTCGAATAAGTGCATGGAGCCGCCACGCCCCCGGCTGCAACCTTCCTGCTTGCCGTACATCTCGGCCAGTACCGTGGTCATCGGTACGCCGCGTACCAGCGCATGGCCATGCTCGCGATAGGTCGCGACAATCCGGTCACGCTTCTCCAGCACCGGGATGACTCCGACTGCGACCGCCTCCTCGCCGTCGTAAAGGTGCAGGAAACCGCGGATTTTCTCTTGCGTGTAGAGTTCGGCGCATTTGTCCTCGAAGCGGCGGATACGGATCATCTGCTTCAAGAGATACAACATGTGCTCGCGCGACAGACGCGGCTTGTCAGCTGGCGCAGTCATCGCTCCTCGCTTTCGAGCGTCGATATGTCGCCTTCGGGCAGGCCGAGCTCCCGGGCTTTGAGCAACCGTCGCATGATCTTTCCACTGCGTGTCTTCGGCAGGTTCTGCCGGAACGCGATGTCTTTCGGCGCAATCGCCGGCCCGAGACGCTGCCGCGCGTGACCGAGCAATTCCTTGCGCAGCGCCTCGCTCGGCTGGAAACCGTCCTTGAGCGCAACGTAGGCCTTGACCACCTCGCCGGCGGTCGGTTCAGGAATGCCGACCACCCCCGCCTCCGCAACAGCCGGATGCTCCATCAACGCACTTTCCACTTCGAACGGGCCGATGAGATGGCCGGCGCTCTTGATGACATCATCGGTACGGCCGACGAACCAATAATAGCCCTCGCTGTCGCGCATCGCGAGGTCGCCGGTTAGATACCAGCCGCTTACGAAACACTTCCGATATCGCGCGTCTTCATTGAGGTAGGCACGCATCATCGACGGCCAGCCCGGCCGCACTGCGAGCTCGCCCATGGCCATCGGTTTCGTAATTTCGCGCACCCCGCCGTCATCGAGGTGTTCGACGATCCCGGCACTGATGCCGGGCAGTGGGCGGCCCATCGAGCCCGGCTTCACGTCCATCGACAGGAAATTCGAGATCATGATCCCGCCGGTCTCGGTCTGCCACCAGTTGTCATGGAACGGCTTACCAAAGGCTTCGACGCCCCAGACCACGGCTTCGGGATTGAGCGGCTCGCCCACGCTTGCCAAGAGGCGCAATTTCGACAGGTCGAACCGCTTGGCAAACTCGGCGCCGACTTTCATCAGCATTCGGATGGCGGTCGGCGCGGTGTACCAGACTGTGACCTTCTGGTCCTGCAGAATGCGATACCACCGTTCGGCGTCGAACTCGGCTTGGTCGACGATCATGGTCGCGCCGTTGGTCAACGGCGAGATGATGCCGTAGGAGGTTCCGGTCACCCATCCGGGATCCGCGGTGCACCAGAAGATGTCGTCCGGATGCAGGTCGAGTGCGAGCCTGCCGGTGACATGGTGAGCAACGACGGCTTCGTGCACGTGCACCGCGCCTTTCGGTCTCCCGGTCGTGCCGCTGGTGAAATGCAGCAAAGCCATGTCTTCTGAATTCGTCCGTACCATCTCGAATGTGTCCCCGGCTTTGGCCAGAGCTGCGGCAAGATCGATCGTGTCCGGTGGAGGACTCGCTGAACATTCAGTCAAGAAGACCATTTTCAAGCCCGGGAGTTCTTTTCGCCAGGGCTCGATCTTGCGGCGGTAGAAAACCTCAGTGGTGATCAACGCTCTAGCATCGCCGATCGTCATGCGAGCTTTGATCGGCTCTGGCCCGAAAGCTGAAAACAACGGCGAGAAGACGCTGCCGTTTTTCAATGTTCCGAACGCAGCGATATAGAGTTCCGGCACACGGCCAAGCAGCGAGAAGATTCGCTCGCCTTTGCCGATGCCGCTTTGCGCCAGAACATTGGCAAATCGATTCATCGCCGAGCCAAGCGCCGCGTATGTGAAATCGCAGATGGTGTCGTCGCGGCCGATCCATCGCAGGGCGAGCTTGTCGCCCCGCCCGGCCTTTACATGCCGGTCGATCGCCTCGTGGGCAACGTTGAGGCCGCCAGCAGGGAGGCCATCAAGCAGCCCACGCGCCTCCGCCCACGAAAACGTCCGCGCGCCCTCGTCGTAATCCAGGAGGTTGGCGCTGACGTAATCTTCAGGACGTTTTCGGATTCGCTCCCATTCCATGTGGCCAGCCTTTGGCTAATTCAGCTCAGCAAAATACATGCATGGATATCGCGGCAGCTTTGACGTGGGTCAAGAGTTGCCGTCACTTGAAGAGCTTAAACTGCTCATTGCAGCCACGACCAAGGTGACGATCTGAGGCTGGAGTTCCGCGCCGCTGATGCATTTCGGACCAAATCAGGCCATCGAAGGGAGTAGAGCAATGGAAAGCGCAACATTTCGAAAATGGCTGGTCGAGCAAGGGTGCCACATCGATGGTGACGAGCATCCCCAAGGGCATGAAGGTCATGTCATGGTGACGGTACATCGAGAGGGTCGAAAAACCCGAGTTCCGCTGGGAGGCTCGCACCAGGCCCTCGACCCGCGCGTGGTGCACCGGGCTTGCGAAGAACTCGCGATCGATCCGTCGCAATTGCCGGGACCGAAGAGCCGGGTCTGAGCGGGAGGTGCCGTCATGGCTGAACATACCACTCGGGCGTTTGACGCCGACCTGCAGGAGCTTGCGAGAATGATTGCGGATATGGGCCGCCTCGACGACGAGCAGATCGCCGATGCGACCGAAGCCTTGATGAAACGCGACACCGCGCTCGCCAGACGTGTCATATCGGCGGACGATCGAGTCGATGCGCTACAGCGGGAGATCGAGGAAAAAGCGGTCATTGCCATCGCGCGGCGCCAGCCAATGGCGGTCGATCTGCGGGAGATCGTCGGGGCATTGCGTATTTCCAACGATCTTGAGCGGGTTGGCGACCTCGCTGAAAACATCGCCAAGCGGGTGATGCTGTTAACCGACGAGTTCCATATCAACGAGGTCATGCTTCAGCTGCAGCGCATGGTGCAACTTGTGCGGGACCAATTGACACGAGTGCTGCAAAGCTATGAGCGCCGCGACGTCGCCGAAGCCCTGGACGTATGGCGCAAGGACCAGGAAGTCGATGCCCTCAATACCTCACTGTTCCGCGAACTCCTGACCTATATGATGGAGAATCCGCGCAACATCACGTTCTGCACGCATCTGCTGTTTTGCGCCAAGAATATCGAGCGCATGGGCGATCATGCCACCAATATCGCGGAGACGGTCTACTACATCGTGCAAGGGCGCGTGCTCTCGGAAGAGCGTCCGAAGGCGGATGTCACCAGCAGGGAGGTGCTGCCGTTGCCCGCGTGACCAAGGGCCTGGCCGCGGAATCCCCGTCTCAAGGTGCGGCGCATGACGAGGCCAAAAAGGAGGGCCGCTTGCGAACAAGCGGCCCAGGTCAATCTTACAACGGGCACTGAGTGCCCGGATCATGCGGTCGCAAGGCTTTACGCGGCAAGCTTAAGGTTTACCGCGGAGGTCTTGCCGGTGCGCTGGTCCGTTTGCAGCTCGTAGGCGACCTTTTGGCCCTCGCTGAGCACGCGGATACCGGATCGCTCAAGCGCGGTGGCGTGGACGAACACGTCCTTGCCGCCGCCAGCCGGCTGGATGAACCCGTAGCCTCGTTGATCATTGTACCATTTCACTGTTCCCTTGTTCATAGGATGTCCTCTCATTACGGGATACACGTTTGGACAGGCGCGCGAATCCGCGGCCCGTCCGGTTCTCTCGATATTTTGGGGAAGCTAGTCTGAACGTGCGCCCGGCAATGCACAGGCGAACCGGCTTAGTCGTCCGGCCAAATCTCGATAGGATTAAAATGGTCGTTGGGTCGCATTTTGCAAGGCCGCCATCGGGGCCGCTGCGTACGGTGAGCCGGGCTAGCCGTTCCTCCTCAGGCATTGCCTTCGGCTTTTCCGAGGCATTTCCGATTGGATTGTCCTGAATAGTCCAGCCAAGGGTTGATGGAAATCAAGACGATGTTCGGCTTGGGAAGTTAGACCCTTGCCGCCTGATGGCAGGATCTTGCGCGGCGCCTTAGACCAAGGGTCCGCGTTATTGGCAGACCGGATTATGACCATGACAAGCGCTCCCGGCCACAAACTATCGCAGCACCTCATTGAGCAAGAGGCTTATCGCCGAATCATGTCCGGTGAGCTGCCGCAAACACTCGGCGAACTTGCTCGGCAGCTTATGGACTGGTTTCGACAAACCCATCCTGGCGCATCGCCGATTACACTGGAAATGATTGAGAATCAGATTCGTGAGACTTGGCATCGACGTCACGAGCTGATCCGAGGCGGCTGATCGGTCAGGCTGCATCGACGATGGCTGTTGGCGCGTCGGCGGCGGAAGCGCGGGCGAGGCGCTAACGGGTGCTTCGGTTCAGCTTTCGCGAATTGATCCAGGAGATAATTTCCGGCCACATCCGGGCGTGCGCCTCGCGCCCGATCAGGATCCCGAGGTGCTGCAGGCATACGCCAATTTCGCCCGGATATTCGACAAGTCGCACGTCCCTTGTTGGCATTGCGTCCATAAATTGCTTGACCGAGTCGAGAGGGGCGACATCGTCCGCCGTATTGACGACCGCAAGCGTGGGAGTCGACAGGCTCAAAGGACCGACGAGCGTTTCGCCGATCTTCAGGTCGCCTCGGCAAAAACGGTTCTCGCGATAGAGCCACTCGATGATCTGGTGGACTAATTTTCCCGGAATTGGAGCCTCGTCGAGAGCCCAGCGCTCGACCCGTGCATGAATTTCCAGTGCATGACGGTCGGTGACGCTGAATGCGGCGTCCGTCAGCCTTGACAATATGAAAGTGTCGGGAGATGCCAGGGCGCTCAGATGGGAGAGGAGCGAGCCTGGACACGGCTCTGCGTCGGCCAGGCCCGACGGCACCAGGGAAACCAGCGCGTCCCGGAAACGGCTCGTTGCCGGCCGGAAGCATAGCGGTGCGCCGAGCAGCACAAGACCGCGGATGGATGCAGGCGCCAGGGCGGCGAATATGGCGGCGAGCGTGCCGCCCAGGGAATGACCAATCAGAAAAGGCTTTGCACCTGCGCTTTCGCCTGAGGTCTTCGCGACGCATTCGGAGATGGCCTCTGTGTATTCGGTGAGACCATTGTTGCCGGTCGCTCGCAAAGCCGGCAGCCATTCCAGAAGATGCACATGCAGGCCTTGTCGCATGCAATAACGGATCGCGCTCACTGAGGGAGCGAGGTCCCAGATGTACGGTCGCTTAATAGGGGCCGCGACAATCATCAGCGCCTGTTCGCCCTGTTCGCCGTAATCACGAAGGCGCCAGAATGGCCCGGAAGCAATAACTTGATAGGGACATTCATTGGGGCCTAGCCCAAACGCTCCGAATGCATGCCCCTGTGCGCGTCGGAGGATGTCGGTCATGCCGAACTGAGCCCGGCGGAAGGCGTCGAGTGCGCCATCGATTGAAACGGGCTGGCCTTGCACGGATGCATTCCTTTGTTGCCGCTGCTCCGTGCCGATCAAATAAGAGGGCGTTCAATTACTGGACCAGCCGGTCATTCATCACGCCACGGATACCGTTGGTCGACTTTGAACAGCGTAGTCGTGCCATCAAACGGAGAGCTTGGCTTCGTAGAGACCTTTCGTAATGTGATCGTGCAAATCGGGATCCTCCATGAGTGTGGAGGTGACCGTGCTGTCGCCAAGCACCTCGGCTTCGGAGAGGCCGCGATGCCACTTTTTTGCTGCGAGATGACCCTGACCGATGCGCATCAATGCATAGAGTTCCCGACGCGCTGTCTCGGACAGCATGGCAATAGCTTCGCCTAAGGCCGCCACCTGCGGAGCTTCCGGAGAAAGCGGCTCATATCCCAGCGCCGCAGTGGGATTGTGCTCTCCTCGCGCGGGCTGCAGCTCCGTGAGATTTTCCTCCGCCAGGTTGCCGAGCAACGAGTCCCGCTGCGCTCGTGCAGTCCTTGCGAGGATCGCGATGAAACGCGCCTGATCCGCATTCAAGTCTTTGAGCATATTCCACTCCTATTTGTACTCGATGGCCAAAGGCCAGAGCGCACGCACCTCGGGAGGTAATACCCTCAGCTCGTGGAGCCACTGATTGGTCACATGAATGGTTTCATCGAAGGTCGATAGCCCGGTGCCGCTCATGGTCTTTCTCCACTCTCAAAACAATAGATGCGGTCCAACGTTACAACGCATTGTTACAACGCATTCCCCAGCACGATGAGAGATTGCTTTACGGCAGAGCTTCAATGGCTCGTCGAACGACAGAACTAGCCGTTGACGCGTGGCGTCGTCTAAGCGTGGTGATCTGAGACCGCACGCAGCACCTCGCCGGATCGGTCCTTGCCGACCTTGTGCGAAATATCCCCGAGACTCAGCATGCCGATCATGGCTTTGTGACTGTCAGTCACCGGCAGGCGGCGGATTTTCTTTGCTTCCATCACCTCGATTGCGACTTCGATGTCATCGTCCGGCGAACAGCATACGATGTCCTTGGTCATCACGTCCTGCGCGGTCATTTTCGCGGGATCGCCACTGTTCGCGAGGACGCGACAAGTGAGGTCACGATCAGTGACCATTCCGACCAGGTGACCGTTTGCCTTCACGGGAATTGCGCCGACATCGTCGTTGCGCATGCGCTTTGCGATTTCCTTCACCGAAGTGTTGGGCTCCACGCTTGTCGCACCTTTGTGCATCACGTCTTTGACCTTCATCGTGTCCTCCTGCCGGTTAATCCGTTAAGCGGGCTCTCCGCATTCAAATATTGGGCTAAGAAGAAGTATTTAAAAGATGGCGCAGCCAGCGTGATGCTCATTGATTTGAATCAACAACGGCTTGCTTAAACGGGTAGATTTATTGCGTGTCATCGTGACCTGATCGCGGTCGGTGCTGTTGGGCCGTCAAAGCGGGCGGCCGACGAGCCAAAAGACCATCATTATTCCCAAATATTTTGCGATGATCTGGCTTGAGGGGTATTGCCGTGAGAAATATGCCATTCTGGATGGTGGCATGGCCTTTGTCGCACTCCCCGGCATCGATACAGCGTCGGCTCAGGTGCCGTTGCCTTGGCCGAAGCCACGCGTGGAATTGTCAATGGAGGGTGCGAATCCGTCCATCTCCGTCAAGATCAAGAATTGGACGCGGGCACGATGGAAGGCTGCGAAGAAACGATGAACACAAAATCAGGAAAAGTGTTCGGATTGCCAGGACCAATTGCGGGAGGAAATGGCAAGTCGGGAGCTCTCAGTGGATGAACGAAGGAATGTTCTGTACCGCTGCATGCAACAATAAAGTCAAATTCGATTGGCACTTCTGGAACGGCCAAGTGCTGAATTGATCATGTTTCAAATCACGTGGCTGAGGACGGGGGAGAAAACGGAAAATGTTCAATTCGATCATCAACACTCAGACTCCCTTGGTTAAGCACTCTTCGGGTTTCCTTCGGTCATTTCGATGAGGATCCTGTTTAAGACCTTTGCGCCGGTTGTCGCAGCCATTGTTGTGGCTTTGATTCCCCCGCCCGATGGCTTAGCCCAAAATGCATGGTATTTTTTTGCAATTTTCATCGGCATTGTACTGGGATTGATTCTTGAATCACTTTCAGGATCTGCGATTGGGCTGATCGGCGTGACGATCGTTGCGGCGCTGGCGCCATGGACGTTGTTTGGGCCGGCTGAATTGTCGAGTCCCGGGTTCAACGCACCCGGGCGCGCTATCGAATGGGCGCTTTCCGGATTCAGCAACAGCACGGTCTGGCTGGCGTTTTCCGCGTTCATGTTTGGGACCGCATACGATCGAACCGGTCTTGGCCGGCGAATTGCGTTGTCTCTGGTGAAGGCGATGGGAGGACGCACACTCTTCCTTGGCTATGCCGTAATGTTGTCGGACGTGATCCTCGCGCCATTTACGCCGTCGAACACGGCGCGCAGCGCCGGTATGATTTTTCCGATCATTCGCAGCATTCCGCCGCTGTATGATTCACGGCCAAATGATCCGTCGGCCCGAAAGATCGGCGCCTACATTCTTTGGACGGGATTCGCGACAAGTTGTGTTACGAGTTCGCTGTTCCTGACTGCCCTCGCTCCGAATCTGCTCGCGATAGATTTCATACGCAAGGCAGGCAATGTCGAAATTAGCTGGCTCAAATGGTTCCTTGCCTTTGCGCCGGCGGGCGTGCCGCTGTTGCTCGTTTTGCCGCTACTCGTCTACGTGCTTTATCCACCTGTATTGAAGCAAAGCACGGAGGCACCCGCATGGGCGCGCCAGGAGCTTGCGAAATTGGGCCCGCTGTCCAGACGCGAGAGTGCGGTCGCTCTGCTTGCACTGATGGCGATCCTTCTTTGGATATTTGGGGGACAATTTATCAATGCAACCACGGTGGCGCTCGTTGTTGTCTCGATTATGCTTTTGACGGGCGTTGTTACCTGGGACGATGTCGTCTCCAATCGGGAGGCCTGGAAGGCCCTGACATTGCTCGCGACGCTGGTTACGCTTTCAGACGGACTTTATCGGACCGGTCTGGTTGGATGGTTTGCCACGACGGCTGCGGACGCGATGAGCGGGTTATCGCCAAATCTGACGATTGTCGGTCTCGTCGGCGTCTACTTTTTGTCGCATTACCTCTTCGCAAGTCTGACGGCCCACGCCACAGCCATGTTGCCGATTCTGCTGTCGCTTGGCCTGAGCATGCCGGGAGTGCCTTTTGAGAAGCTCGCGCTGTTGCTCGGATTGACACAGGGCATCATGGGCGTCCTTACGCCCTATGCTACCGGTCCGGCGCCGGTCTATGCGAACAGCGGTTATATTACGTCAGCGGAGTATTGGCGCCTCGGTACTGTTTTTGGGGCCATCTTCCTCGGAGCATTACTGCTGCTGAGTGCGCCGGTCGTTCTCTGGATTGGATAGCGCTGCCACAAATCTCTTGCATCATGTAACCCCTCGTTCTTTGGCGCATTTGTTCACATTCGACTGTTGGTCCGACTTGCAGTGGATCAACCAGAGCGCCACCAGCGTGGCGCTCATTGATTTGAGTCAATGCCCGTTCGCTCAAATGGAGTTAGCAAAACCAAGTTGGATAACGTGATCTCGATCGTGAAATGCCATCGGATGAGGCACGGGCAAAAGACCGACGAGATGACGAACCGTCGTAACGAGGCCTGTTCCCCTCGCACAGGATGATATGGGAAACTAGATGGATATCCGCGCTGTCAGCATACCGCCCATCGGCCTGGCGGGAGCGCTGCATGTTCCAAGATCAGCCTATGCGCTTGTCGCTTTCGTACATGGCAGCGGCTCTAGTCGCTTAAGTCCGCGAAACAAGTTCGTAGCCGATGCATTAAACAGTCGCGGCATAGCCACGCTACTGTTTGATCTCTTGGCTCCAGCAGAGGAGGCCGATCGGTCCAACGTATTCGACATTCCGCTGTTGGCAGACCGGCTCATCGATGCTGTGAACTGGGTGGAAGGGCAATCGTCTCTCGCTAGGCTTCCACTCGGATTGTTCGGCGCCAGCACGGGAGCGGCGGCTGCACTCGTCGTCGCGGCGAAACTTCCACACCGCGTCGGTGCAGTGGTTTCGCGTGGCGGCCGTCCTGATCTCGCCGGTGGTGCGCTTGACCGAGTTCGCGCGCCGACCCTTCTGATCGTCGGAGGCGACGATTTTGGCGTCATAGAGCTCAATGAGGAGGCGCTGGCGCGCCTGCGGGCGCCAAAGGCGCTGGAGATCGTGCCAGGTGCGAGCCATCTTTTCCCCGAGCCTGGAGCGCTGGAAGCCGTGATTGATCATGCGGCCCGGTGGTTCGAGCGGTACCTCGCATCAAATCCGCAATTGGACGCAGCCAGCAGCACAAACGGGATGCTCAGGAAACCGTAATGCCGTTCAAGGATCGATCCGCCGGGAATGCCTGGACCACATGATCGTGTTCGGTGAAGCGCACCTGCGCCGAATCGTAGGCGCGTATGCTGCCTACTGTAATGAGGCGAGGACTCATCGTTCCTTGGACAAGGACGCGCCGTTCCATCGAACGATTGAGCGCCTCGGGTTGGGCGAGAATCTTGCACACCGTGCCCTGCACGAGGTTGGCAAGACACTCGTGCCCCGCAGCCGGTCCATGCTCGCGCGCATGGCGGGCCAAGAGCCGCGTCGTCCACACTTCATGCGGATAGCCCAACTCCTTCGCCTTGCGGCAGGCCAGCGACACCAACCAGGCCTTGGCCTCAGCCGTGATCGTGGGCTCCTTACCCGGTCGCGGGCGGTCGTCGAGCGCCGCCAACGCACCATAGGCCACAGCTCGTTCGACACAGCGCTGGACGGTCTGATGATGCACACCCAAGGCTCGGCCCACCGCAAAGAACGATGGGTCATCACAGTAGGCGAGCAGCATCCGCGCCCGTTCGACCCGGCTCGCCGGTTCCGTTCGCGACCGCGCTATCGCCTGCAACCGCTCCAAATCCTCATCCTCAATCGTCAACTCGAACGCCTGCCGCCATGCCGTCATGATCTTCGACCTCGTCACACGAATCACAAACGAGGCTACAACCCTTCCCGGTCATGAAGAATCCCACACAAACGATTAGATTCATGGAATCGAACGTCTAGTTGGATCTGACCCGTTCCCGTGGCCGCGGCCAACTTTACAGGCCAGGGGTATCCACCGAATACATCCTAATTTAGCATTCCGGAAATTCCACTCGGCCCGATTTGCGGCGCTGAGTCGGAACCGTTGCATCATCCATGGTGAGTTTTGCAATGCTGTTGTTCAAAAGGGGTTGCCGCTAGAACCCTGACGCGGCCTAATTCCATGGAAGCGATTCGCACCGGAGTCGGCTGGGGCATCTCCGGTTCCATCCAGCCGATGGAGAGGGCCATGCCACGTCCAGCATTGCGTCATTCCGACCTATTCGCAGAGTCGCCATACGAGTCCGACATCTGGACGGAACGGCTGCTCGCGGCCTTCAATGATGCGAACCTCCACTCGGGTTTCCTGCCGCTCGCGGAGAAGGCGATCGAGGCGTGCCCCGGTGAAGCCGTCATTCTTATGCTGGCCGCCACGGCGGCGCTGCTCGACGAGCGGCCGGAGCGGGCGCTGGTCTTCCTTAAACGATTTTCCAAGCGCGCGTCGGCGCCCGCCGAACATCTCCTGCACGCACTGGCGCTCAACCAACTCAATAAACGGACCGCGGCCAGGGCGTTGTTGGAAAGCAATGGCCTGACCAGCCGGTGGGCCGCCGGCAGGGCCTTTCCGGGCGGGCCGAAACGCCTGGCGTGGCTGATCCGGCAACTCGACAGTATCGTCGGCCGCGAAGCGCCTCGCCCGGAACGACGCCCTGCGGTGCACGTCAAGAGCAAGCCAGGGATCGCGACCAAGGGCGAAAACGCGGCTCGCCCGCGCAAAGCGCCGACGCCGGCGGCCGCGGTGGCCGCAGCCACGCCGCCACCCTTGCCGCGCGTCGACATCGACATTCCATTCGCGATCGAGTTCGATGCGGCGCCCCTGCTGGCGGCGCTGGCGCGCGAGCCGGAGCGCGATGGCCGCTGGTTCGGCCTGCGCGAGCGGTTCGCCCATCTCGGCCTGGCGCAGGGCTTCGACGAACTCCTGTGCCTGCCGCATCTCACCGGTATCGAGCCGCTGTCGCATCAACTCGAAACGGTGCGCAAGGTGCTCAAGCAGTTTCGCGGTCGCGTTCTACTCGCCGATGAGGTCGGGCTCGGCAAGACCATCGAAGCGGGCATGGTGCTCAAGGAATACGCGCTGCGCGGCATGGCCGAGCGCACCTTGGTCCTCACCCCGGCTTCGCTCGTCGGCCAATGGCGCGAGGAACTGGAAACCAAATTTGGTCTCGCCTTCGTGACCACCTATGATCCGCTCCTGCGCGACGAGCCGGAGGCGTTTTGGGGCCAGGATCGTATCGTGGCCTCGATCGCCACCGCGCGGCGGCGCGAGCATGCCGAACGCCTTGTCGAGCGCCAATTCGATCTCATCATCGTCGATGAGGCACATCATCTGCGCGACCGATCGAGTCAAAGCTGGAAACTCGTCGACTCGCTCAACAAGCGCTTCCTGCTCTTGTTGTCGGCGACGCCGGTGCAGAACGACCTGATCGAGCTCTACAATCTCCTGACGCTACTGAAGCCCGGCATCTTCAAGACACTGAAGGAATTTCGCAACGCCTATATGACCCCGGGCAAGCCGCGCCAGCCGGCCAATTCCGAGCGCTTGCGCGGGCTGATGCGCGGGGCGATGATTCGCAACACTCGCTCCGTCGTCGCCCTTAAACTGCCGCGGCGCCACGCCACCACCATCAAAGTCGATGGCGGCCCGGGCGAAGCCAAGGCCTACGCCGATCTGGCGGCGGCGGCGCGGCGCCTGGTGGCTGAGGGCCAAGCCAAACGCGAACGGCTATCCCTCCATCATCTCCTGAGCGCGGCAGGTTCATCGCCCAGGGCCGCCGCCGTGGCGGTCGCTCGGGTCGCGGCGCGAAACGCCGGCGATCCGATTTGGGTTGAACTCGCCGAGCAATGGGCGGCGATCGAAACTGGCGGCAAAGAGGCGGCACTCATCGACCTCGTCCGGCGCAACCCGACGGAGAAAAAGCTCGTCTTCGTCCATTCGCGCGAGACGCTCGCCCATCTCGCCGACCGTCTCGAAGAGGGCGGCGTTTCATTCGCGCGGTTCGACGGCAGTCTCAGCGGGCCGGAGAAGGACGCGGCGATCGTCGCGTTTCGCGACCATGCGACCGTCCTCCTATGCACGCAGTCGGGCGGCGAAGGGCGCAACATCCAATTCTGCAATACCTTGGTCAATTTCGACGTGCCCTGGAATCCGATGGCGATTGAGCAGCGCATCGGCCGCATCGACCGCATCGGCCAGAGCCGCGAGGTGTTCGTCTTCAATCTCGTCACCCGCGGCACCTTGGAGGAGCAGATTTTGGCGCTGCTCGATGAAAAGATATCGATGTTCGAGCTGGTGGTCGGCGAGGTCGGCGCCATCCTCGGCGGCATCGAGGAGGAACGCGAGTTCCCGGATTTGGTGCTGGATGCATGGTTGGGGGTGACCGAAACAGCCCGCCTGCAGGCGTTTGAGGCGCTTGGCCAGCGGCTCGAACATGCGCGCCAGCAGCATGAGGACGCCAAGGCACTCGACGAGAAACTGTTCGGCGAGGATTTCGAGACCGCTTGAGGACAATCGATGGGAGCGTTGCGCGATTTTGTCGCCGACATGCTGGAGGCCGAGGGCGCGGCCATCGAACCGGTGGAGCCGGATGGGCTCGAAGTGCTGGCGCCCCCGGACCTGCGCGCCGCCATGGGCTGGGCGGAATTCGCGCGGCTCGGATTTGGCGCCACGCTGCCTGCGGGGGCGATGCCGATTGGGCTCGAAGGCGACTGGCTCGACCGCTTCGGTACCCTCCTGGGCGAGCGTGGCCGCTTCGCCGAGCGGCAGCTGGTCGTCGCCGACAATGTCGCAGCGCCGGGCGACCCGGAGCGCCTGCTCGACCGCGCGCTCGATTTACCCAATGCAGTCTGGCGCCTGCATGACGCCAAGCCGGCGTGGACACGCTGCCTGCTGCTGGCGTGCCGCTACACCGCGATATCCGACGAAAAGCGCGAGGGACTGGTCTGGCTCGGCTTGAATCAAGGCACGGGCGCGGTCATGGACGGCGACTTTCTGCGGAGGCTACGCACGCACTTGGCGGGGGTCGTGGATTGGCAGGTGCCCGAGCCGGACATCCGCCGCGCCGCCGGCGCGGCCTGGGACGCGGCGACGCTCGCGGCGCGGGTGCGGCCGCTGGTCGAGCATCAGGTGCGGCGCGATCTGGAGGGCTTTCTGAACGCCATGCGGCGCCGGCTCGACCGCGACCGTGGGCGGGTTCACGAGTATCACGACGATCTGCGCCGGACTGCGCAGATGAAGCTTGCCGCGCTCGGTTCGGCGCCTGGCGAAAAGGCGGAGACCGACCGCAAACGCGAGACGCTGCGGATCGCAGCCATCGAGCGCGAATATGCCGCCAAGCTCGACGATCTGCGCCACAATTATGCTTTGCGGGTAACGGTCGATTGGATGCAGGGATTGACACTCTTCGCCCCCGTGCAGCGCTACGAGGTGCTGATCAAAAGGCGAAAGGGCGAACGGATCGTCCACGTCGACTGGCATCCGGCCATTCGCATGATCGAGCCGCCGCCCTGCGATTGGGGACTGGGGGCCGAGCGGGCGCGCCTGGTCTGCGACGATCATCTGCATCTCACCGACCCGAGCGGGCAAGCTCCCTGCCGCTCCTGCGGCAAAGCCTGGTGCCGCGCCTGTCATTCGGCCGCCTGCCCACGTTGCGGGCAGGCGGTCTAATAACACCGATCCAACGCTGCATTGAGACCAATGGAACGTCTTCTCACCAGCGAGAAATGGTGGACAGAGACTGGACTAATTCGAGCGCACGAATCCGCTGCCACCTTCAGTACGTTGGGACCACCGAATAACCACTACGGGCCGCGACGCACTCTATCTGATGCTTCAGAACCGCATCTATCGCGGCGACATTACCCACAAAGGCAATGCCTATCCCGGAGAGCATCCGGCGATTGTCGAAAAGGCACTGTGGGACGAGGTCCAGGCGGCTCTGTCGACGAACCGGGTGGAACGTGCCACCGGGAAACACTTCGCCCATCCCAGCCTCCTGAC
>Ga0209640_10000717_pt1 | contig 26406 bp, 16 predicted proteins | sample RifCSP10_1_FD_184018 | JGI IMG/M metagenome (GOLD analysis project Ga0209640, IMG submission 184018) | Soil microbial communities from Rifle, Colorado - Rifle CSP2_sed 10_1 (SPAdes) (version 2) | ecosystem: Environmental > Terrestrial > Deep subsurface > Rock core/Sediment | place: Rifle... | reverse complement strand
GCCGCCGTCAACGTCGTCTTCCCATGATCGATGTGCCCCATCGTCCCCACGTTCATATGCGGCTTCGTCCGCTCAAATTTTCGCTTCGCCATAAAATGCTCTCCTAGATAAGCTCCTTGTCTTTCTTTGTAGGCAGAAAGATCCACCAACTAGATTTCAGTGCAAAACCCGCTCAGCCGCCGTCCCCGGCGGCGTCTTCTGGGCCGCGAACGCTCCAGAAAGACGTTTTACACCAAAAACTAACTAAGCAATGATCTCCCTTGCCTAAGCAATGATCTCCCTTGCGACGCTCTCAGCTACCTGAGCGTAATGATCGAACTCCATTGTAAAGACACCACGTCCCTGCGTGCTTGATCGCAGGTAAGTTGCGAAACCAAACATTTCAGCCAGAGGAACCATGGCGCGAACCGCTTGCGCATTTCCCGCGCGCGCTTCCGTACTCAAGATTACTCCGCGACGAGCATTCAATAAGCCAATCGCGTCGCCCAGAAATTCCTCCGGTGCAACTACCTCGACTTTCATGATTGGCTCCAGCAACACTGGCCTGCCTTTTTGAAGCCCTTCTTTGAAAGCCATGGAACCAGCCATTTTAAAGGCCATCTCACTCGAGTCGACTTCGTGATAAGAACCATCGTACAGGCGAACTTTAACATCAACCACGGGATATCCGGCCAGAATCCCGGCCTCAGCGGCCTCGCGGATACCCTTCTCGACTGCCCCGATGTATTCTCTGGGAATAATCCCGCCGACGATATCGTTTTCGAACTCGATACCGCTACCCATTTCGGCTGGCTCAAGTTCAAGGACCACGTGTCCATACTGTCCGCGACCGCCAGTTTGTTTGACGTATCGAACCTCCGCCTTTTCAACCGGGCGCGTGATCGATTCGCGATAAGCGACTTGCGGCCGTCCCACTCGAGCTTGAACTCTGAACTCTCGCAGCATACGATCGACCAAAACTTCCAGGTGAAGCTCGCCCATTCCGGCAATCAAGGTTTGTCCGGTATCCTGATCCGTGCGCACGTGAAAAGTTGGATCTTCTTCTGCCAACTTACGCAGAGCGCCGGCCATCTTATCCTGATCTGCCGTCGTCTTGGGTTCGATGGCTACCGAAATGACCGGTTCAGGGAAAGTAATTTCCTCCAGGATGATCGGGTTGGCCGCATCGCATAACGTATCGCCGGTGAAAGAATCCTTCAACCCAAGCGTGGCGCCGATGTCGCCCGCTAACACCTCCTCAACGTCCTCGCGGCGGTCGGCATACATTCGCAGCAAGCGTCCGATTCGTTCTCGCTTGCCTTTCGTCGAGTTGTACACCATGCTCCCCTGGGCAACCTTTCCCGAATAAACCCGGAAGTAAGCCAAACGACCGACATAAGGATCTGTGACGATCTTGAACACCAGTGCGCTCAGAGGCTCATCATCACTGGTCTTTCGAGTAATCTCTTCCCCCGAAGTTGGATGAAAACCATGCACCGGGGGAACTTCCAAGGGAGAAGGAAGAAATTCCACCACTGCATCCAACAGAGGCTGCACGCCCTTATTTCGCAAGGAACTGCCACAATAAACCGGGGTGGCTTTGCTATAAAGAACCGCTCTACGCAGCGCTTCCTTGAGCTCCCGCGTGGTTATCTCCTCACCTTCCAGGTACTTGAGGGTCAAATCATCATCGGTCTCAACAATCTGTTCAATCATGAGTTCGCGCATCTCAGCGACCTGGTCACGAAGGTCTTCTGGAACTTCTGTTTCCTGTGGCTCCATACCAAGACTATCTTCCCAGATAACAGCTTTCTCGGTAAAGAGATCAACCGCCCCTCGGTAACTTGCTTCTCTGCCTATCGGAACCTGCACTGCCACTGGATTGGCTCCGAGCCGTTCCCGAATGGTTTCGATGGTTCTTTCATAAGAAGCGCCAACGCGATCCATTTTATTGACGAAGCAAATTCTCGGCACACGATAGCGATCTGCCTGGCGCCATACTGTTTCGCTTTGCGGCTCTACGCCTTGGACAGCATCAAAAATAACAATACCACCATCTAGCACGCGCAATGAACGCTGCACCTCGGCAGTAAAATCGATGTGGCCTGGGGTATCAATGATGTTGATTTGGAACCCCTTCCACACGGCCGACACTGCAGCCGACACAATGGTAATACCTCGTTCGCGCTCCTGTTCCATCCAATCGGTAACGGTAGTACCTTCGTCCACCGAACCAATCCGATGCGTTTTCCCTGTGTAAAACAGGATTCGCTCAGTCGTGGTCGTCTTGCCCGCATCAATATGAGCAATAATTCCAATATTTCTATATTTTTCGATTGGATGCTGGCGAGCCATCAGATTCCTTCAAATCTCCAAACTACCAAAGTTGCACTTTATGCACTCAAAATAAACAACTAAAACCGATAATGCGAGAAAGCGCGGTTGGCCTCTGCCATACGGTGGGTCTCTTCACGCCGGCGAATTGCCGAACCGGTATTATTGGCCGCGTCCATCAGTTCGGCGGCTAATTTCTCGGAAAAAGATCGACTCGAGCGTGCTCGAGCGGCGGCCAAAATCCAGCGTGTCGCCAGGGCGAAGCGTCGGTGCGGCGGAACTTCCATCGGCACTTGGTATGTGGCGCCGCCCACCCGGCGAGGACGTACCTCCATAACTGGAGAAACGTTCTTGAGCGCCTGATCAAAAACCTCGATCGGTTCTTTCTTCGTGCGTTCCTGGATCAGATCCAGGGCATCATAAACCAGGCGCGTGGCTACGCTTTTCTTACCACGCTTCATCACACGGTTGATGAAAGACTGCACCTGTACGCTGCTGTAACGTACGTCAGGTTCTATTTCTCTGCTTTCCGGTCGATATCGTCGAGGCATTCGACTTCTCCTATCTATTTGGGTCTCTTAGCTCCGTACTTGGAGCGACCCTGCTTTCGTTCGTCGACACCCCCGGTGTCAAGGGTCCCGCGAACGATGTGGTATCGCACACCCGGAAGATCCTTAACCCGACCACCGCGCACCAGTACGACGGAGTGTTCCTGGAGGGTGTGACCCTCACCTGGGATATAAGCGGTAACTTCTATCCCATTGGTGAGGCGCACACGGGCAATCTTACGCAGCGCCGAGTTTGGTTTCTTTGGTGTCATCGTACGCACAACCGTGCATACCCCGCGCTTTTGAGGAGCGCCTTTCGATTGGCGAAGACGCTGCTGCTGGTTGGCATTAAACGTATACTGCAGCGCGGGCGCTTTACTTTTTTGCTTTTTAGTTTTGCGGCCCTTGCGGACCAATTGATTAATCGTCGGCACTTTCGTCTCCAAATACAAATATGTTACGATGCTTTCTCTCAACAAAACAGGTGATCCTAAAACAATCCACAGAGGAATCATATTGAGGATCGACCCATTTATCCATCAAGGGAGGCCATCGGTAGTGCATGATGGCCTCACCTCGCGTTTCCGATATCCAATTAGACAGGCGAACCTGTAGACAGGTGTAATCCTGCCTTAAGATAATTAGGCAACGAATTTTGATTTTACCATGAGCAAAAAGCAGCGTCAAGACTTCCGGACAAGGTAATCTCCGGATTTAGGAGATTTATATCTCCTCGCCCAGGCCCAGTAAGCCGGTGGTGATCTTGGGCGGTCGAGTACGTTCTTCGTCCTTGCCGAAACGGATGATTTCACCAGTGTCCGTGACGGCTTCCACCGCTAATCCAAGGCTTTGCAGTTCCTTCACGAGGACGCGGAAGGATGCTGGAATGCTGGGTTCCTCGATTGGCTCGCCTTTAACGATGGCCTCGTAGGTTTTCACACGACCCTGAACATCGTCCGACTTCACCGTTAACATTTCTTGCAATGTATAAGCCGCCCCGTAAGCCTCCAGAGCCCAAACCTCCATCTCTCCGAATCTCTGCCCGCCGAATTGGGCCTTTCCACCAAGCGGTTGTTGCGAAACCAGGCTGTACGGGCCGGTCGATCGCGCGTGAACCTTGTCCTCTACCAGGTGGTGCAGCTTCATGATGGCCATTATCCCGACGGTTACAGGCTGGTCATAGGCCTCACCAGTTTTACCGTCTCGGAGAATTTGTTTGCCAAGAACGGGAATCGGCCGCTTGAACTTCATCATCGTCTCCTCGGCCTTCTCCCAGAGTTCTTCATCTTTCAGTCGGCTAACATCTTCGTCAAAACTTTGCATCCACAGGCGCAGACACGCGTTGACCGCCCGTTTATCTTGCTCGGCGTGTTCTCCCTGGGGAATTTTCGCGTCCTCGAAAGCCAAAATCTCGTCAGGATTGTAGCCGTTGTCGCGCAACCACTCACGTAAAACAGAGCGACGGGCATAAAACGGGTCAGAAACCAGGCGGTAAACATCGTAATTTCTTTCTCCTAACCATGCCTCCAGGTAAAGATTGCGGACCTCGTTGTCATCCGTAATGGTTTCCGGATCATAATCGTAATCTTTCAACCACTCCCAGGATTTCTCACTGGTTTCCTGCCATGCTTTCTCAATCATCCAGGCTCTGGCCAGCTCGGCCTCGATTTCGGTTTCGGTCGCGCCGTCAAACACAGGAGAAATTGCTCGGAAACCAAGCCGGCTTGCAGCCCAGCCCAGGTGGGTTTCTAATACCTGGCCGAGGTTCATACGTCCCGGGATACCGGTTGGGTTGAGGATAATGTCCACCGAGGTGCCATCCTCAAGCATCGGCATATCTTCGACGGGCACAACGCGCGAGACAACACCCTTGTTTCCGTGTCGACCGGCCATCTTGTCGCCGGCGGTTATCTTCCTGCGCTGCGCAACGGATACACGGACCATTATGTCCACGCCGGCAGATAAGTCGGAGTTTTCTTCCCGCGTGAAGACTTTTACGTCTACGACCTTGCCGCGTTCACCATGCGGCATGCGCAACGAGGTGTCTTTGACGTCGCGCGACTTCTCGCCAAAAATCGCTCGCAGCAGCCGTTCCTCCGGGGTAAGCTCCTTTTCACCCTTGGGAGAAATCTTACCAACCAGGATATCGTTTGGACCGACTTCAGCGCCGATCCTGATGATACCTTGTTCATCCAGGTCCTTGATCGCCTCTTCACCCACATTCGGGATATCCCGCGTAATCTCCTCGGGCCCCAGCCGCGTATCGCGCGATTCGACCTCATACTTCTCAATGTGAACCGAGGTATACAGATCTTCTTGAACCAATCGTTCGGAAATTACGATGGCGTCCTCGAAGTTGGCACCCTCCCATGAGAGGAAAGCCACGACCACATTCTGACCAAGAGCGAGTTCTCCATCCTCTGTCGAAGAGGAGTCTGCGATGACAGCACCTTTTTTAATCCGCTGACCTTTGACCACGGCGGGTCGCTGATCGATGCAGGTGCTCTGGTTCGATCGCTGGTATTTCCGCAATGGATAAACGTGCTCTCCTTTCGAGTTTCGCAGGGTTACGTGGCTGCCAGTAACCGAGGTCACTTCGCCGTCTTCTTCAGCAACCACGACCTGCCCGGAGTCCATAGCGGCGAAATATTCCATGCCGGTTGAAACTTGAGGAACGTCCGGCTTCACCAGAGGAACTGCCTGAGCCTGCATGTTTGAGCCCATCAAGGCCCGGTTGGCGTCATTGTGTTCCAGGAAAGGAATCAAGGCAGCGCTGATGCCCACGATCTGGTGGGGCGCTACATCCATGTAATCGATGTTGAGAGGATTAGCGAAAATAAACCCGGAGTGGTAGCGCGTCGACACGCGCGAACGGACAAACTCGCCGTATTCGTTCAGTGGCGTGTTCGCCTGGGCGATGACGAATTTGTCTTCCACATCTGCGGAAAGGTATTCCATCTCATCGGAGACAAACGGAACCACCAGGACCTCCTTGATGCCCTGGCTCTCCATGGTCTCGATCATTTCACGTGTTACTCGCTGACCGCCCTTTTCGATGACCTCGCCAGTTTCTGGATTGGTCAGGTCCTCGCGCAGAGTCCGCCCTTCCAGGCGAGCATCTTTCGGGGCGAGCGCCTTGCGCACTCGCCGGTAAGGGGTCTCAATAAAACCATATTCATTAACCCGGGCGAAGGTGGCCAGACGACCGATCAAACCGATGTTCGGTCCTTCCGGGGTCTCGATCGGGCAGATCCGGCCATAGTGCGAATGATGCACGTCACGCACATCGAACCCTGCTCGCTCTCGCCTCAAACCGCCGGGTCCAAGCGCAGAGAGGGTACGTTTATGGCGCAGCTCGGCCAGGGGATTGGTCTGATCCATGAACTGTGATAGCTGGCTAGATCCAAAAAATTCGCGCAGGGAAGCGACCATCGGCCGGATATTTATCAGCGTGATCGGAGAAAGCTGATCTTGATCGCGAATCGACATACGCTCCTTGATGACGCGCTCCATCCGGCGCAAACCGATGCGCAGTTTGTTCTGGATCAGCTCGCCTACCGTTTTGGCACGCCGGTTGCCCAGGTGATCTATATCATCTGCGGCTTGAATTCCGTTGTTGATGGCGATCATGCGGCGCACAAGACGGACAATATCCCACTTGGTGATTGTCCGGTGGCTGATCGGGACGTATTCGTGCAGATCGAGTTTCTGATTGAGCTTATAACGACCAACCCGCTCAAGGTCGTAATGGCGTTGATCGAAAAGCTGTTCCTCCAGGAACTCTTTAGCATTTTCGATGGTTGCCGGATCGCCGGGGCGCATCCGCCTGAAGAACTCAAGCAGCGCGGCTTGCGCCACGCTAATCCCGTCGCTCAGATCCCATTCAGGCTCCTGTGCCAATGTTGAGGTGATAAACATCCGGTCAGGGTTGTTATCAACGTCCCCAAAGACCTCCAGAAGCTCCTCATCTGTGCCCTCGCTGAGGGGAGATTCCGCGATACCATCATCCACGGCGGCCAAAGCTCGCAGGAAGATGGTGATAGGAATCGTCCGCTTGCGGTTGAAACGCAGGGTCAGATAATCGCTCTTGCGCGTCTCAAATTCCATCCAGGCACCCCGGTCTGGGATGAGCTTGGAAACGGCTAATGGGCGCCCGGTGGATCGATCGATCGGCGCTTCAAAATAAACGCCGGGTGAGCGAATTAGCTGTGAAACGACAACACGCTCGGTCCCGTTGATTATGAACGTGCCCTTCTCGGTCATTTCCGGAAAATCGCCCAGGAAGATATCCTGCTTTATGGGTTCCGGAACATCCGGTCCTGCCAGCAAAACCGAAACATAAAGTGGGCTTGCAAAGGTCAAGTCACGCTCAACACATTCCTCGATAGAATGTTTTGGTTCATCAAACCAATAAGTCAGCCCCCACTGTTCCGCCTCAGGGGTGCGGCTCGGAAAATATAACTTCATGCCTTTATTGTACGATTCGATCGGTGAAATCTCATGGAACAGATCTGCAAGACCTTCATCCTTGAGACGTTTGAAGGAATCGATTTGCACCTCGATGAGATCGGGCAGATCGAGGCTGACGTGAATACGGGCGTAAGACTTACTCGGTGAAACAGACGCCATGTCCGTGATCTCCTAAAATTGTCAACTGAACGAATTATTTACACGCGTAAAGCGTAAAACGTGGGGGAATTCTCCCAACGCTTTACGCATCTCGTTTTTTTACCTTGCTAAATGCTTAATCAATCCATCAATGAATTAATTAGGGATTGGACCCAAAGGACGAACTATTATTATATCGATTTATCATAACAAAGTCAAGACCCAATTTTTGCTTTTTTGTTTCGCTGTTTCTCATCTGTCCCCGACTTATTGACATGCTACCATTTTACCAAACAATGACAATAAATCCACACCAGCCGCATGCAGAATTTCCAAATTCTCGCATAGAAAGAGCAGGAATAGATTACAAGTTTTCTCTGATAGAATAGGCTCATGGAATCTTTTCCGAATGATTTCAGATCGGGCTTTGTTGCTGTCATGGGCCGCCCTAATGTAGGTAAATCTACGTTAATTAACGCCTTATTGGGCACAAAAATTGCCGCAGTTTCCCCCTGGCCGCAGACAACCCGGAAACAGCAAATGGGTATTTTGACCCTGGACGATGCCCAAATCATTTTCGTGGATACACCCGGAGTGCATCGTCCTCATCATAAACTTGGGGAGCGCATGAATGAGGAAGCTGTCAGCGTTTTGGAGGAGTGTGATTTGGCCCTCTTTATCGTTGACGCCAGCCAGATGCCAGATGAAGAGGACCGCATGCTTGCAAACGTGTTGGCCGAATTGAAGCGTCCTCTTCCCACGCTGCTGGTGTTAAACAAGGTAGATCTAATGGATGCGGAAACCTTTCAGACCCATCGGGAGGCGTACCTCGATCTGTTCCCGCGAACGGTTGGCGATTTATCCATCTCGGCAACTCGCGGGGATAATCTGGACGTACTGATCAAAGAAATCGTTTCCCGGCTGCCCGTAGGTCCACCTTTTTTTCCGGAAGAGCAGATTACCGATTTGTATGAACGCGAAATCGCCGGGGATCTAATTCGAGAGGCCGTTTTGTATCACCTCCGCGACGAGGTTCCCCACAGTATAGCCGTCCGGATCGATGAGTACCGGGAGCGCGATCATCAAGGAGCTTATATTCAGGCTACTTTATTTGTCGAGCGAGATTCTCAAAAGGGGATTGTAATTGGTCAGGGGGGAACCATGCTAAAAAAAATCGGCACGTTAGCGCGGCAGGAAATTGAGGCGATGAGTGGGCGCAAAGTTTTTTTGAAGTTGAGGGTAAAGGTCCGAAAAAACTGGCGCAATGACGAAGCCGCCCTGCGGTTATTTGGTTTCAAGCGGTCATCCTGATTCCCGTTCCCGAAAGCAACCATGTCGACAACGCTCCTTTGGGCAGCCATTTTCCTGGCTATTTTAGATTGGTCAGCTGTGGCAATAAGTTTTAAGCCGCTTGAGTACATTGCCAAACCCGGTGTCATGATAGTTTTGCTTCTCTGGATCGGAACCCAGGGCGAACTATCTGGGCCAATTATCTGGTTTGTTATCGGGGTCTTCTTATCGCTCTGGGGCGATGTATTTCTGATGCTCCCTCAGGAGCCGTTCATCGCCGGGCTGGTTTTCTTCTTATTGGCCCATATTGCCTACATCCTTGGCTTCAGCCAGTCGCTGCCCCCACTCAATCTCGCCTCGCTGGCGATTGGCCTTATCATCACACTATCGGCAGTTGGGGTTTACCGGCGGATTGCACAGGCCCTGTCCATAAGACAGCAGAGTAGATTGAGGCTGCCCGTGCTTGCTTACACTACGATTATCAGCCTCATGCTTTTTTCCGCGCTGGTAACCCTGATCCGGCCGGATGACCAGTGGAAACCCTTTCCGGCATTGTTAGCCGGTTCAGGCGCGCTGCTTTTCTTTGTATCCGATGCATTGCTCGCCTGGAACAAATTTGTTGCGGCGCTGTCGCATGGCCGCTTGAAAGTGATCATCGCTTACCATTTAGGCCAACTTGGTATCCTGCTTGGCGCGGCTTTCCAATTTCTCCTCTGATCCTTATTCCTCCTCCGGTGGGAGAACAACCGGATCCTCAAAAATTCCTGCCGGAGGTTCTGGCGGCGCAGGAGGCGGTGCAGCTATCGCCACGCTGCCATAGTGGGGTGGATAGGTTTGAGTACCGAACCGGCTGAGCAAAATTCCGCCTAAACCGATGATGCCTATGAGCGCCGGAATTATCCAGCCCACGCATGGAATCAAGATATTCGCCCCATCCACCACGAATGTCATAACAAACGTTCCGATGCCGGCGGCCACCGCCGGAGGCAAATCCTGGTTTGTGGTCTCAGCAAGACGCTTTCCGATCTCATAACCCAACGCAACACGGCCGAAAAACCACGCAGTGGCTAAGATCAGGATTCCAACCAAACTGACCGGAATTAAAATGATCGTTATCGCAATCCCAATAAGTAATAGCGGGGCCACGATGGCCGTGAGCAGGCCGACGCCGCCGGCCAGGATGGGCTGCCTGACGATGGTTACGGCGACCCTCTCGGTATGAGCGGGCAGGAACATGACAAGCAGGACCGCCAGGGCCGCCCACAAGAATGTTCGGAAGAAGAACCACATAACATTCAAAACACCCGGGATACGCGCCCCAAAATCCGGAACATCCGGCACGATCGCTCTGCCCGGAAACGGAAACCGCAGGGGCGTTCGCAAACCGCGTACGATGTGACCCCGGACTTGAGCGCCAGCTTCCTGGTTAAGGGTGGCTGCCAGCGTCGTGATATCACCATCCACGACGGCCATACTCCCCAGGCTCACCACACCCCCCATTCCCACGACGCTCCCATGGACGTTGCCAGCGATGTCAACTGTCCCTCCCATCAGCACGACGTCGCCATTCACTCGAGAACCTGCCTCCAGGGTAACCGCACCGCCAAATATGACCAGATTCCCGTTCAACGTTTCACCTTCCCGCAAGGTAAAGGTGCCGCCTGCCACAACCCGATCGTCAGACAGGCCTTTCGCCAGGGCAGTAGCTGGGGTTGCAATCGCCATCAGCAGGACAAGCAAGAGAGCAAACTTAATGATTCGCTTCATTAAACAATCCTCCTCGAAAATAGATCCGCTGCAAGGAAAAAATCCACAACAAGCATAAAACGATTAATGTCGACAGGATGATCATCCAGGTTGAGAATGGCACCACTGTAATTCCCGTCTTGATCAAAACCAGGGAGATCTCCTGGATTAAACTCGCGTCTGATAATAACGCCGTCATTTGGCCGACCCAATATACAAAGAGCTCCGTTACGTTATCGAACGAGGCCAGCACTCGAGCCAGCATCAGGATAAACAGGATAATTGCACTAACGGCCGTAATTCCAAAAATTGCCCAAGATTGTCTTCTCTGCCTTTTTTGCAGCTCATAAAGGTTTTGAGCTGCCAGCCGATTTTGCCAGCGGTCGGCGAAACCGGCGGCAGGATCGACGAATGTAGTCGCGTGAAAAAGATGCTCGACCTCCGACCAGGCTGCTGACACCCGGCGACAGGACTCGCATGTTGTCAAATGGGACGCGAGCGCTTCAGCCTGGTCGCTAGAGAGCGGTTCTTCAGTTAACAACCATTCCTCAAAAAGCTGGTGATTCATTCCGCGTCCTTTCTAAAGATTGGGGGTTCAGAGAGTGTTTCGTCCAACGATCCGCCAATGTTTGCCGTGCTCGGTGCAATCGGCTCTTAACTGCGCTAACGCTGAGATTCAGAGCGGCGGCAATCTCCTCGTAAGAGAAGTCGTACCAGTAGCGCATCACAACCGCCGCCCGATCGTCAGCACTCAAACTGTCCAGTAGCACACGAACCTGCTCTTCCCGTTCACGATTGCTTAGGGCCGTTTCCGGCTGCGGAGAGTGATCGGTAATTTGCTGATAGGGAAGTTCATCAATGGAAACCGGCTTCATGCGTCTCTTTCGGATTAGATCGATGCAGTAATGCGCCGCAATGGACAATATCCAGGTCGAAAAAGGTCGCTGGGGATCGTACCGGTCCATCGACTTATATGCTCGCAGAAAGACTTCCTGCGCGGCATCTTCAGCCTCATAGTGATCTCCTAACATGCGATAGCACAGGTTGTAGACCGGCGTTTGGTAAGCGTCTACCAGCCGGCCGAAGGACTGCGCGTCCCCAGACCTGGCGTTGATTAGCCATTGCGTTTCTACGTCCTGCACCTTTTTGCTCCTGATCACCGGGCTTCCCAGGCGAACGACCTCTTAAGGTTCAACCAGGAAGAATCGGCGGCAAATCCCGTGGACCGTTCTGATTAAGTATACGCAGAATTGTATTGGAAGTTGCAAAGTGGATTAAAGCAAACTTCCCGCCGGGCAGAATCGCATGGCGGGAAGTCCTGGTATTAAAGTATGTTTCTAATCCGCAGCCGTCGGATGCGGCGTTGGAATCGTTTCTTCTGTCCTGATCGCTTCCTCAAGATGAACTTTCTCACCTCGTTGTTTCTTCTCTACATCTGCAAAACCTGGCTCAGAGAAGCGGTTTTTGGAGAAACCCGTACCGGCTGGAATCAGCTTACCGATGATCACATTTTCCTTCAGACCATACAGCGGGTCTTCGGAGGCGGCGATAGCTGCGCCGGCCAGCACCTTGATCGTATGCTGGAAGGAAGACGCCGATAAGAAGGATTCAGTGTTCAGAGAGGCCTTGGTGATCCCAAGCAGGATCTCAATGAACTTGGCTGGTTTCCTGCCCTGGGCGAGCACCTTTTCATTCGAGCGCTTCAACTCCAGGTAGTCTACCAGGTCACCTGGCAGATACTCGGTGTCTCCGGGGCGGGTGATCTGCACTTTGGACATCATCTTCCGAATGATAACCTCAAAGTGCTTGTCATTGATGTTTTGGCCCTGTGACCGGTATACTTTCTGCACTTCTGATAGCAGATACATCTGGCAAGCCTGGCGACCCTGGATTCGCAGGATGCGGTGTGGATTGAGCGAACCTTCTGTGAGCGGTTGTCCTGGCTCGACGTGTTCGCCATCCTTTACCAGCAGGCGAGCATTGCTGGGGATCTCATACTCGGCCTCCTGCCGTGATTCATAAGAGACGATCACTTTAGTACCACCATCTTCTGTCTCTTCAATGCGCACTCTGCCCTCATTCTGGGCGACAACGGTTGCTTCTTCGTCCTCAGCAGACCTCGCCAGTACCGTGCCTGCCTCAATTTCACCTTCCTCATCGACAACCACATCCCACCCTTGCGGAAGATCGTACTCGTCGCCGATCATTTCGCTGTGCTCGACCCGGACAACCCGCAAATCGCTGTAGCGATCGGACTGCTCGACGTAAGCGCTCCCGGCAATCTCGGTGACAACAGCCTCACCTTTCGGCGTCTTGCGCGCCTCAAACAGCTCTTCAACACGCGGGAGACCGGTGGTAATATCACCACCGGCCGCGACGCCACCGGTGTGGAATGTACGCAACGTTAGCTGGGTACCGGGCTCGCCGATAGATTGAGCGGCAACAATACCAACCGCTGCGCCGACATCCACCATTTTGCCCCGTCCTAAATCCATGCCGTAGCAATTAATGCATATTCCATGATCAAGTTCACAGGTCAATGGTGAGCGGATTTTTACAGAATTGACGCCCGAGGCGACAATTTTCCGAACACGGTCATTATCGAGCGCATCATCTCGCTCCGCGTAAACTTCTCCGGTCTCAGGATCTACTACCCGCTCGGCAGCCAGGCGTCCGAAGATGCGGCTGGCCATGGCTTGTCCGGCAATATCATCTGTTGTGCTGATAACAATGCCTTCTGGTGTTTCGCAATCTTTGTCGTTGGTGATGACGTCTTGGGCAACGTCTACCAGACGGCGGGTTAGATAACCAGCGTCTGCCGTACGTAGCGCGGTATCCGCCAGACCCTTGCGAGCACCATGTGTTGAGATGAAGTACTCGAGTGCGGAAAGACCCTCTCGGAAGTTGGAACGGATTGGCAGTGGAATGATTCGACCTGATGGATCGGCCATCAGACCACGCATACCCGCCAGCTGTGAAATCGGCTGGAAGCCGCCTTTTGTAGCTCCAGAGTTCGCCATTGATGCCAGGTTCCCATGTGGATCCATGGTCTGCCTGACAGCCTCGGCGACCTGGTTGGTGGTTCGTTGCCAGATTTCGATCAATCGCTCATTCTGCTCCTGTTCGGTGAGCAAGCCGCGGCGGTAGTCCCTTTGAGCCGCTTCAGCCTCCTGCAATGCCTGGTTTATGATCTCGCTCTTCTCGGGCGGTACTGCAATGTCGGATACCGCAATCGTGTAACCCGAGCGCGTTGCGTAATCAAAACCGATATCCTTGATCCGGTCGGCGATATCCGGAGTTGCATCTTCACCAACAACCTCGTAGAGCTCGGCTACCAGATCTTTCAAGCCGCCCTTGTCCAAAACCATGTTCACAAATTGGATTGCTTCGGGCAGGATGCGGTTGAAAACGACCCTACCAACGGTGGTCTCGATGATGCGTTGCTCTGGTTCGGCAAGGCGGCTGCCCTGATCGTCGTACCAGGTGCTTGTCTGTAAGCGGATATTGGCATGCAGCTCGACGTGATCGAGATAGAATGCCATTTCAACTTCATCCATGCTGCTAAATACTTGGCCGTCACCGCGTTGCTTCCGGCTGTCATCGGTCTTGGTCAAGTAGTAAACGCCCAGCACCATGTCCTTTGAAGGGCTAATGATTGGTTCTCCGTCGGCAGGTTTGAGCAGGTTTCGCGTGGACAGCATCAACTGCCGGGCTTCCCACACAGCCTTCTGAGAAAGCGGAACGTGAACAGCCATTTGGTCCCCATCGAAATCTGCATTGAAGGCCGTCGTCACGAGCGGATGCAGCTGAATTGCGCTGCCTTCGATCAGGATCGGCTCAAAGGCCTGGATGCCCAGGCGGTGCAGCGTCGGTGCACGGTTCAGCAGCACCGGGCGCTCCTTGATCACCTCTTCAAGTACTTCCCAGACCTCCGGGCGATTGCGTTCGATGAAACGCTTGGCGCCTCGGACGTTCGCCGCATAATTGTGAGCGACTAAACGTGAAATCACGAATGGGCGGTAAAGCTCTAAGGCCATGCTCTTTGGCAGACCGCATTGGTACAGTTTGAGCTTTGGACCCACGACAATTACGGAACGGCCGGAGTAGTCCACGCGCTTGCCGAGCAAGTTGCGGCGGAAACGACCTTTCTTGCCCTTCAGCATATCGCTGAGGGACTTGAGTTCGCGACGTCCGCGCCGTGACAGCGCTTTACCGCGCTGTGAGTTGTCAATTAACGAGTCAACGGCCTCCTGTAACATACGCTTCTCATTGCGTACGATTACGTCAGGGGCACCCAGCTCCAGCAATCGCTTTAGGCGATTATTCCGGTTGATAACCCGGCGGTAGAGGTCATTCAAGTCGGAAGTCGCAAACCGCCCACCGTCCAACTGCACCATCGGACGGAGGTCCGGAGGAATGACCGGCAATACCGTTAGTACCATCCACTCGGGCCGGTTTCCTGACCGGCGGAAGGCTTCTACCACCTTTAGGCGCTTGGTAGCTTTCTTGCGCTTTTGCTTACTTCGAGTAGTCCGAACCTCATACCAGAGCTCTTCTGCCAGCTTATCCAAATCCAACCGCCGCAAAATGTCATAGAATGCTTCTGCACCCATGTCGGCGCGGAAAACCTGCCCCCAACGCGATTTCAATTCACGATAGCGGCTCTCGCCCATGAAAGTGAGCGGGCGCAGTTCGAGCAGTTCATCACGCAAGCGCGCATTCTCACCTCGAACCTCAGTTGCCTGATCTTCCAGCTGGTTGCGCAGCTGCTCCATAGTCATCTCGGCTTCCGCCCGCACCCGTTCGATCTCAAGGTTCACATGCTCAATCTCGCGTTGCTTTTGATCTTTGATCTCACTTTCGATCTCATCCAAACGTTCCTTGACGATGGTTTGCACGTTGGAAAGATGCTGATTCGTGATGATCTCTCCAGCTTTAACAACCTCAATTTCGGTGTCAGGAAAGTGAATCGCGGCGCGTGGCGCCTCGCCCATTTGCTCCTGCAAATTACGTTCGAGGCGCTGTCCGGCTCGAATTATCGGATCGAGATTCTCAGCGACGATTTCCTCGTACTTCTGTTCGATTTCCTTCTTGTCCTGCTGGAGCCCATTCAACTTGCGGTCGCGCGCCGCTTTGATCTCGGCAATTTTTGTGTTGATCCTGGATCCTTGCTCGCGTTCCGTGACGGTTATTTTTTCCTCAAGCCGCTTGAGCGCTTTTTGGCGAGCGTCTTCATCCACATAGGTAACAACATATTGTGCGAAATAAAGCACCCGGTCCAGGTTGCGGCGGGAAATGTCTAACAATAAACCGAGGTAAGAGGGCACGCGCCGGGTATACCATACGTGCGCTACTGGAGCTGATAAATCAATATGCCCCATACGCTCTCTTCGTACAGAAGAACGGGTAACTTCCACGCCGCATTTATCACATACGATACCCTTGTATCTTATATTCTTATACTTTCCGCAGTAACACTGCCAATCACGCGTCGGACCAAAGATCGCTTCACAAAACAAGCCATCCTTTTCTGGTCTCAGACGGCGATAGTTAATCGTTTCTGGTTTTTGAACCTCACCATAAGACCAGCTGCGGATTGTCTCAGGTGAAGCTAAACTTATCCGAAGTGCGGTCAGCCCTTTGGTTTCCACTCGCATGCCTCCTGCAAACTATTACAGATAGAATATTTGTAAACAACCCATTCGATTCAGACAAATATCCCCCACCACAGCGATCACCTCTCCAGTTTCAAATTCCGAAGTGTAGGTTATCGCGTCAGAAATGGGGAGCAAATAGAACAAACGTGCTATGAATGAAACAAACGAAAGCAAGCGTTTGAGTTACTTACCTCAGACGCTCGCTAGACCTTTTTACTCTCTTTGGGTAGCATGTAGGCAAATTATAACAAGAAATATCCATTTTGGTCAAGGGAGATTCGAGTGAATTTTCTACGAGAATTTGACCTGATGCATCGGGTTATTTCATATTCTCCGTTTCGCCTTCTTCCTGGCGGATGGGGATCGACAAAAAGAACGTGCTCCCTTTTCCTAATTGGCTTTTGGCCCATACTTTGCCGTGGTGAAGCTCGGCGATCGATTTTACAATCGCCAAACCAAGCCCCGAACCTCGATCTTCTTTCGCACCTTTGCGCGATGTCCGGTAGAATTTTTCAAACAGGCGTTGCTGATCTGCTGGTGCGATACCTGTGCCAGTGTCGTGTACCTCGAAGATCATTTGATCCTGCTGCGTTCGTAATTTTACGGCAACCTGCCCCCCCGCATCGGTATAGTTGATGGCATTTTCAACCAGATTGTGTAGAGCTTGCTGAAGAAGTGCATGATCGGCTTCCAGCGCGGGATTCATATTCTTGGGGATCTCGACTTCCAGGTTAAGCCGTTTTTGTGCAGCCTGCAAATGCAAACCTCCGATTACCCTTTCCACCAAATCGTGCACCGGAAGAACCTCTAACTGTAAACCTATTCCAGCTTCGATGCGGCTCAAATCGAGCAGGTTGTTAACCAGGCGGGACATGTTCTCTACACCTGTGACAATCTTCCGAATATGTCCAGTCTGCTGCTCATTTAGCTCGCCAACCATTTGGAGCATGGTAGCATAGCCTCGAATAAGGGTGAGCGGCGAGCGTAGATCATGACTTACCGTGGAGACAAACTCTGATTTCAATGTATCGAGCTTTTTGAATTGAGTTATGTCGCTCAATACACAAACGCGTCCCACGGATCGGCCCTCAGCAACCACGGTTGATGCAGTAGCTGAATAAACTCGCTCGTCAGGCATCACAAGTTCGACCGTTTGATCCTGAGGATCAATATCACGTAATAATCTAACCAGTTCCTTTTGAGGAATCACCTCTTCAATCGGCTTACCTGCGCCTTTCTCTAATTCAAAGCCAAGCGCGTGGCAGGCAGCTGGATTCCAGATCAGCAGATAGTTGCGATGGTCCGTAACGAAAACCGGATCCGGTGTAGAAGCCAGAATAGCCTCTAATCGCCGGCGTCCGACTTCGGCTGTCTGAAACAAGCTCGCATTCGCGACTGCCATGGCAGCCTGCCCTGCCAATGTAGCGAAAAAATTTACTTCCTCGGTGGAGAACTGATGCGGGTGATCATAGGCTAACCATAACGCGCCATAGAATTGTTTTTCCCGTCGCAACGCCATAGCCAGGATCGCCTGAGGTCTTGGAAATCCTGGGGAAAAGCCGAAGAGTCGCGGTCGGGTCAGGTTGGTCAACTTCAACTGATCGCGTTGGCGAGCCAGGGAGAGAATCTGTTCATCTAAATTCCGATAAAGCTCGCTTAATGGACCAGTGCCAAATCCCTTCATAGTTGGAGGCTCTCCCTCTAAATCAGGAACAGCCGAGGGACTCAAAACCACCCGAACCGCCGATGAACCGGATCTCAGCGCCGCCTCAAGTACAGGTCTCAACGAGTTTTCGATCTCCAGGCTGGAGGCAACGCCCTGGCTAACTTTGAAAAGTTGGCCAAGCTCATCCAGACGAGTCTTTAATCGCACCCGCATCTGTTCGAATGCCTGCCTTAATTGGCCAATCTCATCCTCACGGTCGATAATAAGCGGTCGATCCAGATTTCCACTGGCGATCTGATTCGCTTCCACCGCTAGATTATTCAATGAGGCCGTTATCGACCGAAACCCAAGCGGCACAAAAATCATTACGGCTATTACCAATAACGAAATAATGGCTAAAATTGGGCCGGCGATGACCAGGGCCTGTTGTTGAATATAGCGAGCGGGAACAGTGATCACCACCCCCCATGGTCTTCCCATAATGGCTTGGTGGTAAACCAATTGTCTGGTCCCATTCTCGGCGATGCCATCATATATAGCCCCTACCTTATCCAGCGGTCCCGGATAGCGCTGCATGAGCATGTCCGGATCCGGGTGATAGAGAATTAACCCATTTTCATCCACCAGCATCCCAGTCCCATCCATCTCAGACAGGCTCTCAAGGCTTTTTAATACCGGCTGTGAAAACGGATTAGCCGCTAAATCAGACCTGCCAATTAATACTCCTTGGACCGGTCCCTGGCCGCTCATCACCGGTGCCATGAATGAAATCATTGCAGACAGGGAATTATTGCTCGGAGGCACGATGTAAAATTGGTTGAGTACCTCCTGGCTGGTGATTAGATCGACAGCACTTAGCTCCTCCGGCGAAAGCGCAAGCTCTTTCTCAGCCTCTGGCACACTGGTTATCAACTGGGCTTGTGCATCAACCAGGACGAGTTGATTGAAATATGGAACAACCCGTAAATCCTCGTCCTCTAGTTCTAGAATAAGCTCTCCGCCGGTGTCGATGATATTTGCATCTTCCGTCAACTGAGCGACCAAATTCTGTCCGGTTATTAAAATGAAAGGCACACTCTCTGCTGCCATCTGGGCCGCGGCGGACATGCGCCCCTCGATCATATGCCGCGCCACCCTGCCGGCAACAATCCAATCCGCGATGATCAGTATGACTGCCAGGAGCAAGGCTAATGGGATCACGCGGTAAGTAAAGCGAGAAGCCAGGCTGCTTTCAACCGGAGAAGGCACCAACGGTTCATCATTTCCCCACGACTTTATGCCGCCCAAACGGATTATTTGAGCGAAAATCCCCGCGGTAAAAAAGACAATTGCGGCCACCACTGCATTGCTGAAAAAATGAGCAAGTGCAAAATCCAGACGACTGGCCAGAACGCCTTCTGCTGAAAGAGCAGAAGTAAAGATAAACAATACCATTGAGACCGGGATTAACAGGAGAGAAGCAACCAGTGGGTGGCTCAAAGCTCGAAACGTTATTGTTCGGTAGCGTTGCTGCAGGATTGCACCCAGCAGGGTACCAAGCAGAGCCATCTCCAAAGGCAAGAACAGGTCATGCGTGCTCAAAAAAGCCAGAAACAGGCCGGAAAGAGACGCCAATCCGCCAGCAGCCGCCGGTCCCAACATACCTGCGGCCAGGAACCATGGAACTGCCGCAAAGATCATGATAACGGGTTCAGCCATTTCAATTGCCTGAAACTGTGGTAATAAAGCATCCGAAATATGTAACCGAATCCCGGGAATGAGTAGACTGGTTATAGGAACAAGAATAATAAATACAACCAGCGCGCTCTTACGCCGGTCATTCCAGAATAGGTTATATTTCTGCCAACGCCAAAGAAAAAATAACTCAAGCCCAAGTAGGCTGAACCAGCCCATCCACCCCGCCAGACCGGATGGTAAATTGATAAAAGCGTGATTATTAAAAAGATAAATAAGATCTGGCATGGCGGACTCCATTGAAATGAATGACTTTACAATATCTCTAGCGTATCTTGCGTGGCTCTGGATAGATCTGAGTATACCCCGCGGCGGTTTTCTGGAATGATGGCTGCCAGGCGATACATGGCTTCATCCAGCATTTTGGACAATAGATCGCGCCCTGCCCGCTTCAATTCCGGTCGATAATGAAAAGGACGACCAAAGCGAACGTGAACTCCGGGTTGCCGCCAGCGCTTGCTAAAAGGAAGTGCAGGAAACCCTGGCGTCCCCTCCATCATCACCGGCAGAACTGGCGCACCTGAACGGCTGGCAAGGTATGCTAAACCTTCTTTGCCGGGTTGCAACTCATCATTACGGGTTCCTTCAGGTGCTACGAGTAATATTTCTCCTGCCGCCAGGACATCCAATGCTCGCTTAATTGCTCGCCGGTCCACCTCCTCACGCCGGACCGGAATGACCCCCCAAAGTTGGGGGAAAATCCCGATAATGGGATAATCATACACCTCAATCTTGGCTAAAGGCACGATATCCCTGGGTACGACGTATACCATGACGATCGGGTCAACAAAGGCAATATGGTTGAAAAATAAGATTGCTGAACCGGTTTTTGGAATATTCTGTAGTCCTTCCACTCGCTCAATCTTGACTAAGGAGGAAAACGCAATCGTTTTGAGCAGGAATCTCAGAAAACGGCGTTTCGTTCGCCAACGTTCGTGAAAGTACCCCTCTTTTCCAGTGCCCTCTTTCCCTAGACTACGGATAACCATGCTAATCCTCCACCAGGGGAGCATATGCGCCGCGGTAAGAGGGCGGGAGCTGTCGCGCTAAAATTTTCATAATAGCTTCTGTTCCAAAGAGAATTGACTCTTTCAATGTGCGTAATTGCTTCAGCCGGAAGGGTGCGCCGACCGTTATGGTAATATTCGTGCGCCGGAGATGCTTGATATTCCGAAAAACTCGCCGGTTTTCTGATCCGGTAAAGGTAACCGGTATGACCGGAGCATCTGATTTTAGCGCCAGATAGGCTGCCCCACCGGTGCCCTCCTCGAGTTCTCCGGTTAAACTCTCACGGCCCTCGGGGGCAATCGCGATCATCCTTCCTTCTGCTAACGCCTGCAAAGCCGCCCGCAGCGCTTTCTTGTCAGGCTGTCCACGATGCACCCAGATTACCCCATATGTATCCATCAACCAACCCAGCAAGAAGAAATCATACAGTTCAGATTTGGCCAATACTTCTACATTCGAGGCAGCGAAGGCCAATCCAACGACCACATCCGCATCTCCCAGGTGATTACTGACAATTACTGCAGGACCCTGCTGGGGCAAGTTCTCCAATCCTTTTGCTTGCGTCCTGGTGCCGATCCAAACCACTACCCTGGCCAGCCGAATCAAAAGCCGGCGAAAGAGCAGCCGCCGCCATGTCAGTTTTGGTAGGCGGGTAATCTCAGGTCGGATAATCTCACTGCGCGGTTTCTGATCTCCAGGTACCGCGGTTGCCATAATAACCACCATATTCCCTGGGTAATAGTTCAGCAATGTGCTGCATGATCAGGTCAGCATTCTTTTGTAAACTGGTTCGCCGCGCTTCACCTCTTCCCGCAACCGCGGGCAGATGAACAGGGGAGCCGACCCTCATCTCAATCCTGGGTCGCTTCCCCCGCAGAGCTTCATTCAGAAAATCATCTGTCGCTCCAACGATGCCAACTGGAACCACTGGTACCTTGGCTTTATCAACCACATAGGCTACTCCGGGCAAAGCTCGTCGCATACCCGGGTAATGCGATCGGCCGCCTTCTGGAGCGATTAATAGGGGTTTGCCAGAACGTAACACAAATAACATCGTGTCCAGCAGCCGGCGGTCGTACTTGCCACGATGGACCGGTATCGCTCCATAAAGGCGCACAAGTGTCGATTGGCCTGGGCGATCCCAAACGTCGGAGGCGCCAACCGCTTCCGGAGCAGTTGGCCAGAACGCTAGCACGAGCGGCACATCGAAGAGAGAAACATGATTCATGGCGATTAAATAAGCGCCCTGGGTCGGCACATTCTCAAAACCAGTGATTTTTATCCTGCTCAGCAGATAAAATACGCCCCTGAAAAACGGCCGCAGCAATGCGCGTGCTAGAGACACGCGCAGCGGAACAGCATATTGTGATTTCGACTCAGTCACAGTCTCTAACCAATAGCTCCTTTAAGCGTGACACAACTTCCTCAACGGTAAGATGATCCGTATTGATCGTCACAGCATCCTGAGCTCGTCTTAGTGGAGCGATTTCACGCGTGGAATCGATTCTATCCCTGTTAAGCATCGAATCCATAATCTCTTCTAGAGAGGCTGATTCTCCGCGCTTGATGTACTCTTGATAGCGGCGCATCGCTCTTTCCTCCACAGAGGCTTCCAGGTAAACTTTCAAGTCTGCTTCTGGGAGTACAACAGTACCGATGTCACGACCTACCATGACTACCTCACCCTGCAATCCTATTCGCCGCTGCTGATCGGTCAAAGCTTTGCGGACACCTGGATAGGTCGAGATTTTAGACACATATTCATCAATCCCAGGAAGGTGAATTTCCTTCGTGACATCCTCGCCATTTAACAGGACGTCGTAGCTACGTCCATTCTCGACGCTGGGCCGGGTAATATCAATCCTGATGGTCTCCGCTAAACCGCTAACCGCCTGTTCATCCTCAATCTCTATACCACGCTTTTGCGCTGCTAAAGTCACTGCCCGGTACATCACGCCCGTATCAAAATAAAGGAATCCTAGCCATTCAGCCAATCTTCTGCCAATGGTGGACTTGCCCGAAGCTGCTGGACCGTCGATCGCAATGATCTTGACACTCACTTTTGGTCCTCCTCAACCGTAGCGAGCGTGCCACCCGGAAAAATATCTCCTCGGACCCATAATATGATCGGTTCGGTTCTTTGTGGCGCCCCTCGAAATGTTAACCAGTTCGGCCAATTTGGAGGAAGGGCACCATCCCAGGCAGGATGTACTGACCAGGCAAAATCCTGGCCCCGGTACGAAACGCTGAACCGCGGGGAAGGGTCATCTCCGCTGCTTAGCACTGCCGAAGGCAATTCCCCGACTGCCACTGTATCGGCGAAATACAATTCATTCCAATTTCGTAGTACCCAGCGGACCGAGGGATTTTGCACGGTGACAACCATATCCAATGTGTCTCGCCGGCCTGTCCGGAATTCGGCCAGATCTCCAAGGGTATCCATGAGCAGTTCAGTTTGCTGCGTCGCAGGTGGAGGCGAAAAAAGCTCCTGCTCGCCATTCCCTCGCAGCTGAGAAACGCTCCAGAGGGTCGCTGCCAGATAAATGCTCAAGCTTAACCCTAACCCCCAGGCCAACCCCCGCTGGGCGATTGTCGCTGACCAGCCCAACGCAACCAGTCCTGTTGTGATCGCAATCAGCGCCAGGACTCCCCCGATTACCGCCCAGCGCAAACGATAGACTTGCTCGTCAACGCCTGAGAGATTAAGACCGGCCAGATTGATCCACGCCAAGACTATTAAAACAACGACCAGGGTGGCCTGACCGAGTGCCGGTAAGCGCTCTACTTCCTGAGATTGCAGCTGTCTGGCAATCTCTAAACTGGCCAGCGACCACAGAGGCAGGAGTACCCATACCAAATCTCCAACCTCCCGATTTGGATAAATTAATACCAAAGCGAATGATGATAAGACCCAAATACTCAGCCAACGCAGCAGCTTACTTTTTTTCACCCAGCCCCTTACCATCGCTGCCAAACCAAATATCAAGGCTACCGGCTGATAAACCACCAAAGCCGCAGCCAACCGGGAAGCGGGCACGCCAGAACCTGTCAACCATCCATTCAGATAAAGTGGCAGGCTCCCAACCAACGCGGCCAGCCCGGAAGGATAAACGAAAAAAAGAGTACCCAGCAGGAAAACTGCGATGATTCCTGCGATTACGGGCTGCCGCCACTCATTTTTGGATCTGGCGGAGTGATTTTTGAGTTCAAACCCTTCCAGACTGTTGAAATTTATCAGCATCCATCCCAATCCCAATGCCAGCACGGCTCCCAATGCCCCGTGGAACATCGCCGGCCCTCCCAGGAGTGCCAGTCCGCCCAGAACTCCGGCAATGGCGGGGATTCCGGCAAACCAAAAGGCAAAAGCTGCCGCGCCGAAGCCGGCAGCAATCATCGGTCCGCCAGCCAGCCGGGAAAGAGCAACCAATCCCGGATCCAGAGCTAAGCCAAATGCCATAATTAATGCAGCCTTGGTACCCAGCTGGTTGCGAAAGAAATAAGGCAGCGCAACGAGCAAACTTCCTGCAATGGCGGGCAATAATCTGGCAATTGCGTTGGCGTTTCCAAAAATGAAAAAAAACAATCCGGTCAGCAGCACGTAACCAGGCTGTGAGCCGATCGCCACCTCTTCTCCTTTGGATATCGCCAGAGCCTGCAGGGCCCTTTCTGCTTCAAAATCGGAGAGAGGCGCCACGCCGATGCGCAGGAAGCGGACGCTGATCCCAAGAAGAATCGCCAGCAGGAACATTACATCGATAATTTTTAATTGTTGTAGCTTCATGGCAAATTAGTCAGGCAGTATTATAATCGGGCAGGCCCATATTCTCGGGAGACCTTCACCAGATTCTCCAGGGCGCCCGCTGGTTGAGTGGCCTGCGTTCTGTGCAGGCCGTATCGAAACCAAGGGCGCAATTCAGGAAGATGAGGCCACTCGCGGGACTTCGTAAATCGTCACCTGACCTTGTTTGAAAACGGGTTGCAAGAATCGTTCAAATTTGTTCTCGTTTACCCCATACGTGCTTCGTTCGAGCGGTCCAACGTAAATATAGCGCACGTTATACTGGCGCAATATCTCCTGGGTTTCTGTCCAATCGTTGCTCCGATAGAGTCTTTCGATGTCGCCCTGTCGAGAACCCATCTCTTCTGCCCCTCCCCTCCACTGACTTTCATGTCCAGGCCAACCAAGCACGGTAGGTTTTCCGCTGTGGGTCGCAACTCGCGCGTATTCGCTGTAGCTTCCACCAACCGCTTCGACGACCACGCCTGAAGGCGCCGCCTCTAACCAACGCAAGGCTTCTACCTCATCCTGCGATTGCCGGGCGAGATAAGCCGTACCGTCCAGAGTCCAGCCATACGCTGGATTAAATCCATCTGTTTTGGTCCATAAACTTAAGCAGGGATAAATCAGAGCCGACGCGAGCAAAACCACGATGCTGGCTTCAAACAGGCGCCCCCAAATACCGCGCAATTGTCTGATGAGCACCACCGTGCCGTAGGCTGCTGCGACGCCAAATAATATCCAGGCCTGGTAATAAAACTTAAAGATTGTATTGATGCGATATCCAAACTGGTCTCGCAGATAGAAGAATTCCGGACCGACCACCAATAAAGCGCCGGTGAGCATTAACAGGAGGGCAAACTTGTGAGGATCGGGAATGGAATCTGCGCTTTTCCCTTCTCTCGGCCAAATCAAGCCAAGCACGAGGGCGAGCAGGGCGATGAGCGTGATCCAGCCGCCTGGGCTCGTCAATCGACGCACGATCGCTTGCCGAAACAGTTCTGCTTCCCGGCCAACGGCTCCTAAGGAACCCAGAAAGAGATCCTTAAGCGTGGGGATAGTGATAATCGCAATACTCATGAGCAGGGCCAGGAATAACAGCCCCGAAACGAGCGTGATTGCCAACATCAAACCTTTTCCAAGGCGATTCCAATCACCCTCCTTCCGCCATATATAGAACAGAAAACCAAAAAGTGGGACGAAGAATATCCCAAACATTACCCAGAGATGAGTGCCGCGCGTCACATAGATCAGATTGGGTATTACTCCACCTGCTTGTGAGGAAAAACCTAAATAGAAGGGCAGGTATAACAGCACGCCTGTAACCCCGAGGCTCAGTGCCATCACCAAAAAATCACCGGCCAGCGACCAACTCCCGATCGGCGTATTTTGCCCTGTCAACTCGACGAGTCGCCACTCCCTTTTTCGATGAAGAACGTAGGCGCCAGAAAATAAAGATACATAGATGGGAAAGTCCCAGGTATTGAGGAAGGCCAATCCACCGAGAATTACGGCTCCAAGGGCAAAAGAATGTGGATTGATGTTAAGATGGTATTTAAGAACCCGCATATGGCCCTTTGCTCCGCCCGAGAACAGATTCAGTGCCAGGGCGATGGCTAACAGCGCGAAAGGTATTGCCAGGACATGAGGGTGAAGGTCAGCCAGTAAGAAGGAAAAGAACGGAAACTCGTCGATGACCTCTCTCCAGTTGCCAGCCAGATCATAATCCTGAACTACCCTCGAAGCGCGCCACCACCACAAAAACCGGGACGGCATCCAGGAGAATGGTTCTGCTGGAGGTTGGCTGAGTTCTCTCATGTCGAGCCAGTTCCAAAAAGCTGAAGTAAGCTGTCCAGATGGATCCTCTCTCCAAAAAAGTCCCCGCGCGTGAAGGACCTCCAAAACACCGTCCAGGTTGCTGGCAACCAGGACGTATAGTGGTCCGAGGAACGCCGCCATCCAATTGGAGGAACTGTTGTATGAATTGGAACTTCCGTTCATATCTCCCCCTCCCCCGCTCCCGAGCAGCGCTCTCCGCTGCCGCTCTCCTCCTCCCCT
>Ga0209640_10000716_pt1 | contig 26437 bp, 22 predicted proteins | sample RifCSP10_1_FD_184018 | JGI IMG/M metagenome (GOLD analysis project Ga0209640, IMG submission 184018) | Soil microbial communities from Rifle, Colorado - Rifle CSP2_sed 10_1 (SPAdes) (version 2) | ecosystem: Environmental > Terrestrial > Deep subsurface > Rock core/Sediment | place: Rifle... | reverse complement strand
CTCCATTACTCCAACACTCCATTCACCCAATCTTCTCTCCTACATCCCCATGATATTGTATCCGGCATCCACATGCAGCACCTCGCCGGTAATGGCACTGCCCCAGTCGCTGCAGAGAAACAGCGCCGTTTTACCGACTTCTTCGGCGTCGATGTTGCGCTTGAGTGGGGCCCGTTCGGCCACATGATGCAGCATGGTTTTGAAATCGGAAATTCCCGAGGCGGCCAGAGTTCTGATCGGCCCCGCCGAGATTGCGTTGACTCGAATGTTTTTCGGTCCGAAATCATGCGCCAGATAGCGCACGCTCGCTTCCAATGCCGCTTTGGCGACTCCCATAACGTTGTAGTTCGGAACAACTTTTTCTGAGCCCATGTACGTGAGCGTGATGATCGAACCCTTGCGTCCTTCCATCAATGGCTCGGCGTGACGCGCCAGGGCGACAAACGAATAGGCGCTCACGTCCATGGCGAGATGAAATCCGGCCCGGCTCGTCTGAGCGTAAGGATGGGCCAAATCCTCCTTGTTGGCGAAAGCGATAGCGTGAACTAAAATATCCAAGCCGCCCCACTCCTGCTTGAGGGTCGCGAAAACCTTTTCGACCTCTTCGTCTTTAGAAACATCGCAGGGGAGGATAATTTTCGAGCCGATGCCTTCGGCCAACGGCCGCACGCGCTTCTCGAGCATTTCCCCGGCAAAAGTGAACGCCAGCTCGGCACCCTCGGCGTGAAATGCCTCCGAGATCGCCCAGGCGATGCTGCGATCGTTAGCGACGCCGAAGATTGCTGCCTTCTTACCCTCCAACAAACCCATCAGTGAACCTCCCTAAATCCCTACGCCGCAAAGCCGTTGCCGAATCGTCGACGATCGTTTTGCCTTTACTTTTTACTTTTCCCTTTCTCTACCAACCCGCGTTGCCAAAGATACTCTTGCTCACCGGTTTGTTTCGCGATCCAGCGCGATAAGACAAAAAAGAGATCACTTAAACGATTGACGTATTTAATCACATTCCGATTGATTTCCTGTTCGCGGGATAGCCGCAAGATGTCGCGCTCCGCGCGCCGGCAGACAGTGCGGCACTGATGCAAGTAGGCGCCGATCCTCCCGCCGCCCGGCAGGATGAAAGAATTGAGCGGTTCGAGATCTTCCTGGCACTTGTCGATCAGCTTCTCGAGCCGATCGATTTCGCTTTCGCTGACCTGGTACATGCCCGGTCGGAAAGACTCCGGCGGCGTCGCCAGCTCGCTGCCGAGATCGAAAAGCTCGTCTTGCAGTCGGCACAGCACCTCGTCCAAAAATTGATGCGCCTCGCCGGCCTCGAGATTTTCTTCATTGAAGACCCGCGCCAGGCCGACGGTGGAGTTGAGCTCATCGATAGTCCCGTAGGCTTCGATGCGCAGGGAATCCTTCGGCACGCGCTTGCCGCCGACCAGGGCGGTCTCGCCCCGGTCCCCCGTGCGCGTGTAAACTCTGTTAATGCGAACGGCCATGATTCACAACACCGAGAGGTCTAGAATGCAGGATTTAGCAGCCAGATGCTACTAGTTATGACTTTGACCCCGCAGCCGCCTTGATCGATGTGGGTGAGCGCAATCCGCCTGCTTCGATCTTTAGCTCCAACCCGCTCGATTATTCTGTGAGCGGCTGCGCCATAGCAGATACGCCGGGATACCAAGGCAGACGATGAGAAGTCCGATTAGCGACTCCTTTGGCTTTTCCGTCACTGAGCCCCAAACGATCCATAGATGAATGAGCACGAAGAGCAGCGGCACGATTGGATAACCCCAAACTCGATAGGGACGATTGAGATCGGGTCGCTTCCAACGCAGAACGATCACGGAGCCAATTGTAAAAGCGGAGAATAGCGTAATCACAACGCTGACGTAGGTAAACAAGGTACCCCAAGTATTGGTGAGAATCAGCAGACAACTCCAAAGCGCCTGCAACACAATCGCCTTGGTCGGCGTGCCGAACTCCGGGTGAACATACGTGAGACGCTGAAAGAAAACCCCGTCTTTCGCCATTGCGTAATAAATCCGCGGACCGATCATCGTCACCACGTTGAGAGCGCCCAGGATCGAGATCGTGATGATGGCGGTGATCAAGGCCGACGTTTTGTAACCGAACAGCGCGGTGGTGGCGACTTCCGACATGCGGAGCGCGCCTTTCATTTCCGTTACGGGCACGGCGTATATGTAAACCGCGTTGATGGCCAGATAAAGCACGGTCACGAGCAACACGCCGTACATCAGCGCGCGCGGCAAATTCTCCTCGGGATCTTTGACTTCGCCGGCAATATAGATGATCGCGTTCCAGCCGGAGTAGGCGAAGATAACCGGTATGAAAGCCGCTCCAAAAAGGCTCGAGTTGCCGATCAATTCCCAGTTGAAGAGGGGCTCGAAGTGACTCGTGTTGCCGTTGCCGAAAATAATGCCGAAAACTATAATTGCGAGCAGCGCGCCGATCTTCATGATCGTCAAAACGTTTTGCGCCAGCGTCCCGTGCCTGACACCCAGGCAATGAAACCCCGACAAGATCAACACCACCCCGATCGAGAAAAGCGTGCCGATCGTGGCACTGACGGGGACCCACGGCAGCGGTATCGAGAAGACGGCATCTTCCGAGCCCAGTATGGGAAAAAAGAACGACATGAAACCGTTCAATGTCACGGCGAGGAAAGCGATGGCGCCGGAAAAAGTAACAAGAAATGAAGACCAGCCCGAAAGAAACCCCATCAACCTGCCGTAGGCCTCACGGATATAATTGTAATCTCCCCCTGCGTACGGCATGCTCGCCGACAATTCAGCGCATGTGAGAGCACCGGCAAGGGCGAGCAGTCCGCCGAAAAGCCATACGAGCAGTACACCGCCGGGAGTCGGCAAAGTTTCCGCGATCGCTCCAGTAGAGATGAAGATACCCGTGCCGATCATGTCGCCGGCAATCAACATCACCGCGCTGAATAAGCCGATTTGCCGTTTGAGTTCAGTCTGCGCCATAGCGCATACCATTACAGCGAAACGAGCGGGAAAGGCAACTTGAAGAATCGCAAATTACGGTCACCGGTTATTCCCGGCGCTGCCGGGAAGAGAATTGGAATCGGCGAAATATATGTTACATGTTGAGTGGCTGGAATCGGAGACGAACAGGAGAATTCCCGTGCTCTTTGCAACAATCATCGCAGTCCTGGCGTTCTTGGCCGCGCCCGTTTCCGCTCAAGACGCCGTGCATCGCGACTCGCACCCGATGCATCGCCTGCACGACGATCCGAAGGCGTACATCGGCGCCCTCGAGGATCCCAAGCGCGATGCTTATCAAAAACCGCATGAGGTCGTCCATGCATTAGGATTGAAGCCCGGAGAAGTGATTGCCGATATCGGCGCCGGTTCAGGCTACTTCACTTTCCATCTCGCCCGACACGTCGGCGAAAAGGGCAAGGTTTACGCCGTGGACGTGAGTCCGGACATGATCCGCCACATCAACCGCCGTATACGCGAGATCAAAACCAACAACGTCGTCTCCATCCTTGCCGATCCGGACGATCCGCTGTTGCCTGAGCGATCGATCAATCGGTTTTTCATCTGCGACGTGTGGCACCACGTGGACAATCAGGTGAAATATCTTTCCGTTATGAAAAAAATGCTAAAACCCGGCGGAGAGATTGTGATGATCGATTTTCACAAGAAAGAAATGCCGCTCGGCCCGCCGCTGCAGATGAAAATTTCCCGAGAAGATCTGATCAAGCAGATGGAAACCAATGGCTTTCGGCTCGCCAAGGAACATAGCTTTCTGCCCTACCAGTACTTCCTCGTATTCTTGCCGAAATAACTGTCGCGGCGCAGCAATGCCGGTTCGTGGCGGTATTGCCGGAGAAAACCGGCACTCCGCTGCGTTACGTCCGGCCTACGGACGGATCGGCGCGCCGCCGTGCAAAACGCCCCAAAACGAGTCGCCCAGCAACGAGTGCATCGAGCGGTCTGTCACCGACTTGGCAAAAAACCGGCATAACATCGGTGCTCATCGGTAACGTCCGGTTCAATTGTCTTGCCGGGCAGATTTGATATATAGCTGCCGGTAGTTGAGCTTTGCGTTTGTAAGTTGATTGAGACCGCCAAAGGACGAGGGCCGAACCATGTATATGATGATGCGCAATCCAGCCCAGTTGCTGTTTCTCTTCACTACTGTAGCTCTCGCGTATCTCGTCTTGCCACCGTTCTTTTTCATCCTCCATACCAGCCTCGTGACGGACCGCGGCCTGCAGGCCGGCAGCTTCACGATCGAGCATTTCGCCAATATCATCGATTCGCTTGGCGACGTCAAAACCCTCTTGTGGAACTCCATGGTTTTTTCGATTGGCAGCTCCGCCGTCGCACTGGCCTACGGCACGACCCTGGCTTGGCTGGCCGAGCGCAGCGACGCCCCCTTCCGTAAGCTCGCCTACGTTTCCGCTTACGTGTCGTTCGCGATCCCGGGCATCATCAAAGTCGTCGGTTGGATCATGCTGCTAGGTCCGAAAGCGGGCTTACTTAACGCCGTTGGCAGCGCGCTCGTCGGCGCGCCCTTTTTCAATATTTTTACGCTCGGCGGCATGGTGTTAGTCGAAAGCTTTTTGTGGATCCCGGTGGTTTTTCTGCTCATGTCGACGCCGTTTCGTTCAATGGATCCGTCGCTTGAAGAGGCCGCGACCACGGCGGGTAGCAGCGGTTGGCAGGTATTTCGGCGGGTGACTTTTCCGCTTGCCCTGCCGAGCGTGCTCGCGGTTTTGATTCTAACCTTTATCCGGTCGCTGGAAGCTTTCGAGATCCCTGCCCTAATCGGCATTCCGGCCGGCGTCGAGGTGCTCACGACAAAGATTTACTTGCAGATCAAGGGCGGTCTCATCCCCAAGTACGGGGAAGCTAGCGCGTATTCGATCATTCTGATCGCGCTTGTCGCCCTCGGTTTGATTCCGTATTACCGCATCACCAGCAAAACTTATAAGTTCACCACGATCAGTGGCAAGAACTACCGTCCGCATCGCGTCGCGCTAGGCAAATGGCGCTGGCTCGGCGGCATGCTCATGTTGGTTTTGCCGCTTTTGCAACTGTTTCCGATCGCCGCCATTGCTTGGTCTTCATTTCTTCCCTTCGCCCAGGTGCCGTCGCGCAAGGCCTTGGAACTGCTTACGTTCAGTAATTACATCACCGCTTTCAACGATAGCGGCATCCTCCGCTCGGTGATGAACAGCGTCATGGTCAGCGTGTCCTCGGCAACCATTGCGGTTGCGATTACGTTCTTTGCCGCATGGTTGATCGTCCGCGCAACGATCAAGGCGCGCTGGATCTTGGATCAAATGGCGATGCTGCCGCTGGTGTTTCCCGGCATCGTCATGGGCATCGCGATTTTGAAGATGTATTTGATGTTGCCCATTCCGGTTTACGGCACCATTTGGATCCTGGTATTGGCATTCATCGCGCGCTACGTGCCTTACGGTATTCGCTTCAGCCACTCCGCGCTGTTAAGTCTTCATAAAGAGCTCGAAGAAGGCGCCATGGCCAGCGGTGCGAGTTGGTTCCAAATGGTACGCCACGTTGTGGTGCCGCTGATTATGCCGGCTTTGCTGGCGGGGTGGATCTACATCTTCTTGATCACGTTCCGGGAACTCTCGATTGCGCTGCTCCTTTACTCACCCGGATCGCAAGTGGTTGCGGTCACAATTTGGGAGCTGTGGGACAATGGGCACGTCGGCGAGCTCGCGGCCTTTAGCCTGGTCATTGCGATGGGTACGATCATCGTCGGATCCGTGTTTCTAAAACTCGCGCAGCGCCATGGACTGCAGGACTGAGAAACTCAACTTTTCGATTTATGGCGTCCGGTCTTTTTTTGAAAAAACCAGAAACCAGGAACTAGAAACTGAATCACCGGAGGTTCAATCGTGGAATTTGCTATCGTCGACGCCGACGCGCATCACCTCGACGGCCCGGCGTACAAGAGTTACTTACCGGAAAAATATCGCGCGCGCAGCGGCCCGTACTTCCCGTCTTTCGGTTGGGATATTTTTCTGAATGGCACGACAGGACGAAAACCGAGCAATGCCGACGAGTATTGCAAGGATCTCGACCTAGAAACAATCGGAGTCGCGGTCGCCTACCCGAGCAACGCGCTCTCCATCGGTCTCGTGCGCGAGCTCGATCTCGCCACAGAGCTGGCGAAAGCATACAACAACTGGGCTTGTGAGTTTTGTCAACAAAGCGGCGATCGGGTCCAATATGCGGCGGTCATTGCACCGCAAGTCGTCGCGGAGGCAGCGACGGAAGTCCGCCGCGCGGTGACTGAAAAAGGCGCCGTCGGCGTGATGATGCCGACCTACGTGCAACAGGGGTTGGATCTCGGCCAGCCGCAATTCGATCCGATCTACGCTGAAGCCCAAGAGCTCGGCGTGCCGGTTGGCTTTCATGCCACGGCCCAGGTCGCGGTCGGCAACACGCGTTTTCACAAGTATCTTGGCGTGCATATGACGTCCCATCCCTTCGAGCAGATGCTGTCGATCGTTTCAGTCATCTCCAACGGCGTGCTCGATCGTTTCCCGAAACTTAAAGTCGGATTTCTCGAAGCCGGCGTCGGCTTCTTGCCCTACTGGATGGAACGCTTTGATGAAAAATACCTGCTACGCAGATCCGAGATGGAGCCGCTAAAGATGCTGCCGAGCGAATATATCAAGGACCATCGTTGCTACTTCACCTGCGAAGGCGAGGAATCCGCACTGCCGCTGGTCATCGAACAGTTCGGTGACGAATGCATGATGTATGCTTCGGATTATCCGCACTGGGACATGGAATGGCCGCACAGCGTAAGCCAGGTCGTGCGCCGCAAAGATATCGCGGATACAACCAAGCAAAAAATTCTCGCCGATAACGCAAAGGCATTTTATCGCTTTTCATAAACAAGAGACCCTTATTCGCTTAGTATGCCCGAAATGCAAGGTTTCTCGGCTTAGCCGGTCGTAGTGACAAAATTGGAGACCGCCAAACGATAGGAACGGCCTTTTGAAAATCTGAACTCACTCAAATGCACGGAGTAAAAAAACATGCCCGACAGCAAACTCATTGACTCTAACATCGACGAAAACACCGGCATCGCGTGGCTGACACTGAACCGCCCGGAGAAGAAAAACGCATTGAGCATCGCCTTACTCGCCGAGCTTTCCAGCATCCTGCGCACACTTGCGGACAATGACCAGATCCGCTGCATCGTCACCAGCGGCGCCGGCGAGTCCTATTCTTCCGGCCGCGATCTTTATGACATGCGCGGGCAAAACCACCGCCGCCGTACAGGCGCTCTCGGCGGCGTCGCCGAAATCGTCGACATGATGCGCAAGCTGCCGCAGGTTACCGTCGCCAAGGTCCGCGGCTGGTGCCTCGGGGGCGGACTGGCCATGATCAACGGCCACGACCTTGTCGTCGCCGCCGACAGCGCAAAATTCGGCATGCCAGAAGTCATCCGCGGCAGTTACGGCGCCACAGCCACGCCGTCGCTCTTCCATGCTGGGATTCCGTTCAAGAAAGCTTTCTACATATCATTGACCGGGAGAAATCTGACCGGCGTCGAAGCCGAGCGCGTGGGTTTGGTCTCTGAAGTCGTGCCGGAAAAAGACCTCGACAGCCATGTCGACAGGCTCGCCAAGGAACTCGCCAGCCGCAACGCTGCCACTTTGGAGAACGCCAAGATCGCCGCCTACATGCAAAAAGATTTACCGTTCGATATGGCGCTGCGCGCCGATGACCTGGTCCAACATCGTCTGCGCTACTACACCAACCCCCTCAGCGACGTGGAAGGTTATCTCCACTCCCAAAAAGGCGGCGGCACGGTGAAGTACGTAAAACCGGAAAATAAAAAGTAATCCGCGAACGATTCAGTCGCAGTGATTCCAATAAAAGTTCGAATCCGCGCAGTCCAGGAAAACAGAATTTTTCTTCAATTTTGCTACGTCCCGTTTCGTGCACATCCAGGCTCACACAGGCAATTTCGCATGGCAATTAACGCAGCACTTGCCGCTCCGCGAGATCGCGGATTTCGGCGAGTGGCATGCCGAGGATGACGCCAAGCACGGCTTCATTATCTTGGCCGGCGATATGAGACTCGCCGGTTGGCGAAAACCCGTGCCGGGTCAAACGAACTGACGCGCCGGCCCGCGTAACCCAGCCGACCTGTGGATGGAAAACTTCACGGGCGAACCCGCGCTCACGCAGGTGCGGGTCATGGTAGAGGTCCTCCGCCGTCTGGACAACGCCGGCCGCGATGCCGGCGCGTTGCAACATCATCATGACCTGATGCGGCGTGTAATTCGCCGTCCACTTGTTGATCCAGTAGTCGAGCTCCCGACGATAGGTAAGCCGCGCCGACGGCTCGGCGAACCGGTGATCGGTCAACCACTCCCGATGCCCGGCGATCTCACAAAAGCTGCCCCATTCATCTTGCGATTGAATCGCAATCACGCACCAACGATCCTCGCCTTTGCATCTGTAACAGCCGTGGGGGGCCGCCGCGGCGTTGAAGTTTCCCTGCGGCTGCGGTTCCCGTCCGGTGACGAGATATTCCAAGAGAGCGGGCCCGATCATGGAAGCCGCCGTTTCCGCCTGGGAAATATCGATATACTGGCCATCACCGGTGCGCGCCCGATAGTGCAGCGCGGCGAGAATCGCCAGCGCGCCGTACGATGGCGCGACGTAATCAGGAAAGGCGGTTTGACAGCCGGCGCCGGGCCGGTCGATCTCTGGATCGCGCCAGAGGTAAGCCATGCCGGAATAGGACATGAGAATCGGGCCGAAACTCACATAATCGCGCCGCGGCCCGGTTTGCCCGAAAGCCTGCAGGCTAACCATAATGACGTCGGGGCGAATCTCCCGGAGGCGCGTATACTCGAGACCCCAATTCGCCATGACCCGGGCGCTGAAATTTTCCACCACGACATCCGACTTGGCGATGAGCCGCTTCGCCAGCGCCAAGCCTTCGGGATGTTTCATATCAATTGCAATCCGTTTGCGATCGCGATTGCCTTCCAGATCCGCGGTGATCTGAAAGTTTTGGCCGCGTTCCGGACTGCGCCCGCTCCGTCGCGCTTCGATTGAAATGACTTCCGCGCCATGTTCGGCAAGCAAACCGCCCAGCGCCGGCCCGACAACGCCGGTGGGAAAACTGATTACACGAATTCCCTCGAAAAGATTCTTGCCCGTCGCTGCGGCAGCGGCAGCGCTCGTGCATTCGCCGAGCCAGGCCGAGGGCTCGGCCAATTCGCCGCTGATTTCGAGCTGGTGCTCGCCGAGGAGCGGGGCCGCGCGCGTAATGCGCCACGGACTTTCGGAAAACTTGTAAGGATCGCCGGGAAATTCATGCCGGCCGAGATGAAGGTGATCGACTTGAGTCACGTAGTTCCGGTGTCGGGTCTGTTCGTCGGCAATGAAAGCGCTCGGCGGATTGATCGGCGCCGCCGCTAAACGCAGACTCTGAAATTCTTCGAAAAACTGCTTCGCTTCGCAATTGAGTGTGCGTGCTTCGACTAGACGGTCGATCCGTTGACGCAGCGGGAGCCGGTTCCGTACGATCTCCAGTTTCGGATCGAGCAGTTCGGGCGGGCGACCGAGCCACTCGATAAACCGGCTCCAATGATCCGTTTGATTGACGAAGAGGCGCACGTAGCCGTCACGGCATTGATAGGTTTCCGCCACCGTGGTCGATTGGCTGTGGCCGGTGCGCTCGGGAATCTCGCCGGTGACACTGTAACGCGTCATGACACGCAGAAAAGGATCGGCCGCCAAGACATCTTGCAGCGACACTTCGACATGCTCACCGTGGCCCTCGACGCGCCGATTAAACAACGCCACGAGAGTGCCGAACGCGGCATGCACTGAGGCTAAATGATACGCGACATCACACGGGCCCATTAACGGCGGGCGGCCCGGATGCCCGCAGAGATTCATTAAACCGCCCATCGCGAATGCAACAATGCTCGGAGCCTTGAAATCGCGATAGGGGCCGGACTGACCGAAACCGGTGATCGAAGTCAGCACCAGCGCGGGGTTGATTGTTCGCAACGTGTGATAACCGAGCGCGCGACGCTCGAGATAGCGGGGCGGTTTGTCCTCGATCAGGACATCGGCTTCACGCGCAAGATTGAGCAAGGTGCGCCGGTCTTCGTCGTCTTCCAGGTTTAAGACGACCCCGCGTTTGTTGGTATGATAAGCGGCAAAGGACAAGCTTTGTTCGGGATGAGAATGATCATCTTTAAACGGCCCTTCACGGCGCATCGGATCGCCGCCGGGCGGCTCGATGAGAACGACTTCGGCGCCGAGGTTGGCGAGCAGCAAACCGCAGTAACCGCCCATTCTTCCGGTCAAGTCCAGGACGCGCAGACCGCTTAACGCGCCGTTCGAGGCAGACCCTTCATCGGCCATTTTGGCTCTCCATCGTTACTTGGGCGGCAAATAATATTTGCAGAACACTTTGGGGACAAGAGTGAAGGGGAGCGCTACAAAGCGGATCGACAAGAGATCGCAAGTGTCGCGACGCCTATTTCGGCTCATGCACGCAGGATCTAAGGCTGGGCGGCGCCCAGTAGCGTTCCATTGGTATCGAAAACTTCTATTTTGCCGTAGTTGGCTAGCGCTGCGTTTATTTTACTAGCGTCGCCGACGGCAACTATTTGGAGTGTGTCGAGGTTTAAATACTTACGCGCCACTCGTTGCACGTCGGCGGCTGTCACCGCCATGATTCGGGCAGGATAGGAATCCCAATAATCGGCGGGAAAGCCGTATTGTTTGGTCGTGATCGCAAATCCGAGCACGCGCGCCGGTTGTTCTAACGACAGCGCAAAACTTGCCACGATGGCGCGCTTACTCGCTTCAAGCTCTTCGGCGGTGACTTGCTCCTCCCTGATGCGGCGAAACTCGAAAAAAAACTCCCTAAGGGCCCCCTCGGTCGCCTCGGTGCGCATGTTGCCGCCTGCGCGCCAGGGCCCCGGATAACGCAGAGCGCTAAAATCGCTGTAGACACCGTAGGTGTAGCCCTTCTCCTCGCGGAGGTTGAGGAACAAGCGCGACGAGGCGCCGCCGCCGATAATGTAATTCATCACGACCATGGGCATATAATCGGCGCTGCGGCGCTCGATGGCGATATTGCCGAGGGCCAGCGTCGTCTGCACCGAGTTCGGCCGGTTGACCAGGAGAACCCGACGCGCCGTCGACGGAGCCGGGTCGCGCGGCCATGCTGGTTTGACATCGGCTTTTTTCCACCCTGCCAAGCGCTGTTCTAATTTCCCGATCAAGTCTTTCGCGCGCACGTCGCCGGCGATGCCGAGAATTGCCTGCCCAGGCGCGTAGCGTTCCCGATGCCATTGTACCAGCGCGTCGCGAGTGAGCTTGTCGATCGACTCCAGCGTCACCGAGACTTGCGCCGCGGGGTGTTCGCCGTACACCGCGCGGTTAAAACGCTCACTGATCAGAAAGCCCGACGACGATCGTTGCTCGCGCAAGTGAGCGCGCTGGCGCTGCTTGAGCTTTTCCAGCTCATCGGCGGGAAAGGTCGGATTGAGCAGAACATCGGCCAAAACAGCGAACCACTCGTCGAAATTGTCGCTCAAGCCGGATGCGCTCAAAACCGCATCTGGAGAACCAAACGATGAGCCGGCGCTGAGTCCCGCGCCGAGCCGGTCGATTTGTTCGGCGATCTGCACACTGCTGCGTGACTTTGTTCCTTCGCGCAGCATCAGCGCCGTTGCATTGGCCAATCCAACCCTATCGGTCGGTTCAAAAAGGGCGCCCGCAGCGCCGAGATGAAGTTGTAATGTGACATAAGGGGCCCGATGGTCTTCGAGAATCAGCACCGTGAGTCCGTTTTTCAACTTGGCTTCGACCGGTCTTGGCAGTTTGACCCTCAGAATTTCACGCGACACCGGCGCCTTGTTGAAGCGCTCGACCTTGCTCGACGGCGTGCCGATCGATTCTTGTCCGTGAACGTGCAGCGGGAAGACAGCTAGCAGCAACGCCGCGCCGCCGGCCAAGCACGCCTTCCAGCGAGAAAAAACGTGTGGATGATTTACTTTATCTAATTTCATTGAGGCTTAGCGGCGGATTTCGGCAGGGTAGTCACAACCGTGCGATTAGCATCTTTGAAATACGAGCGCGCGACCCGCTGCAAATCCGCTTTGGTAATGCTCTCGTATTTGCGCCAGATCGTATTGATCAGCTGCGGGTCGCCGTAATAAACCGCGAAATGACCCAAGGCATTGGCGCGCGAGCGGGTGCTATAGAGCCGCTGGGCGCGCTGGCGGCGGAGTTGCATCTGGACTTTCTTGAGCTCCCAATCCGCCACGGGCTCGTTTTGCAGCCGTACGAGCTCATCGCCAAGCAGTTTTTCAAGCTCAGGGAGATCGGTGCCTGGGCGCGCCATCACGCTCAGCCAAAAGAGCGACGGTCCGCGCCTTTCCCCAGCATCGGCATAAACGCTCAGCGCCAGTTCCTTCCCTTTGACAAAGCTCTGATATAGCCGTGACGAAACGCCGCTTGACAGAACGTGCCCCAATACATCGAGTGCATACCAATCGGCGGTGTTGCCCGCTGGGATTTTGTAAACCATATCGAGACGCGGCGTCTGCGCAAATGCGTCCTCGATTAATTTGCGCCGTTCGCCCTTCTGCGCGGATTCGGTCATGGCGGGCGGGCTTGGCGGCGCTTGCGCCGGGATGTCCTCGAAGTATTTCTCGATTAAATTGAGCGCCACGTCGGTCTTGAAATCGCCAACCAGCGACAGCACCGCGTTGTTTGGCGCGTAATAGGTGCGAAAGAACTCCTGCGCATCACCTACGGTTGCGGCGTTCAGATCTTCCATCGAGCCGATCGTTGAGTGTTTGTAAGGAAAACTATCGTAAGCAAGATCGATGACCGCCTCGTAAGTTTTGCCATACGGACGATTATCGTAGCTCTGACGGCGCTCTTCCTGCACGGTCAGCCGTTGGTTATCGAAGTTGGCCTGAGTGATGTTGGGCGCGCGCATGCGGTCCGCTTCGAGAAAGATCGCCAGCTCCAGTTGATTCGCGGGTAGGGTCTCGAAATAGTTGGTACGGTCGGCGTTGGTCGTGCCGTTGGCGCTGCCGCCGTTATTCTGAACGAGGATGAAGTGCTCGCCTTTGCCGACGTTTTCCGATCCCTGAAATAACAGATGCTCAAATAGGTGAGCGAAACCGGTCCGGCCGGGCTTTTCATCGCGCGAGCCGACATTGTAGGTAACGCATATGGAGTACGTCGGCGCGCGATGATCTTCGCCGAGCAGGACGCGGAGCCCGTTTTTGAGCCTGAATTCTTTAAATCGGATGTCGTAGGGGTCGGACTGAGCTGGTTTAGGCGCCGGATCCGCTCTCGCCGGCACCATTCGATCCTTGGCGGAGTTTGGCTGAGCCGCGTCGATGAGTAACGGGCTAGCGATAAACGATACGCCTAGCCACGCGGCTAGCAACGCCCCGCGCCAATCCTTTATGACTTTTAACGCTGCAAACATTTTCAAACGGTTCCAGCTGCCTGACCGATTATTTGTAGCATCATTAATAGCTCAATTGAAATTCGAACCGCTTAAATATTTGCCGTCGAATCCTGCAAAACATACGACTGGGCCAAACAACTACTACGGGTCCGCGGTTCCGGCGCAAGCCGTCTCGCTCCAGCTCTTGCCCCGGACCCGCCATCACCTTGCCGCAGACCACCTCGCAGATCGGCAATTTGCCGAGTGAGTAGTGCCCGGGCCGGCCATTCGACCGGCCTGGCAACGTCCGGAGGCCGCCCGCCCTTTTTTTCGGGAGGATGCTGAAACGGCTCGTTTCGCGCGTCATAATGATTAGGCTGTGAGCGTAATTGTTGTGGCAGACAAGCAGAGCGGGCGCGGCAAGCAAAGGCGACGGATCTGGGTAGGCATCGGGGTCTTGGTCTTGCTGTTTGCCGCGGCAGCGGCCTGGAAGTGGACTCCGCTGGCCGACTTAATCGATGTCAATCGGACCGCCAGATGGGCCGCCACGCTGCGTGACAGCCCGGCGCGCCATTTTTATCTGCTAGCCGCTTACGTCATCGGCAGTGTGTTGCTCTTTCCGATCACCCTGTTGATCCTGATTACGGCAATTGTCTTTGGCCCCCTGCTCGGCACAGTCTACTCCTCAATCGGCTGTCTTGTCGGGGCGGTGGTAACTTACGCTATAGGGTACTTCCTAGGAAAGGATTTCGTGCGCAAGATGGCCGGCTCCAAGTGGAAACGTGTCGAGGAAAAGATCGGTCAAACCGGCATTATCGCAGTTGCGACCTTGCGCCTGTTGCCCGTCGCTCCGTTTACCGTAGTCAATATCGTTTCCGGCGCCTTTAAGGTGCCTCCGCGTGACTATTTCATAGGATCTATCCTTGGGCTGGTTCCCGGCATTGTCGTTACCAACCTGTTCGCGCATCAATTCCAGAGCGCGATCCGTAATCCCGGGATCGGTACATTTCTGCTGTTAGTAGCACTAATAGCCATCAGTGTCGTCGGCACGATCTGGTTAAAGCGGCGCCTCCAGGGCGGAAAAACCTAGCAGGTCGGCATTTGCCGGGCATTATTTTAAAGTGAGATTTTCACCTCTACACATTCCGCTGTATTGGCTCGTTCTGTTGCTCTTCATGAGCTGCGCCAAAGTGCGGGCGATCAACGATGTGCCCGATATCGAGCTCGGCGATGCTTCCTTTTTCCCCACCCTTGAAGCTCTCACCGACGCACCCATTGCCGGCGGCAATAAGATCGAGATTCTGCAAAATGGCGATACGATTTTCCCGGCAATGCTCGGTGAAATAAAGAAAGCCAAATCCACCATTACCTTCGCCCAATATTTGTTCAAGGGCGGCTCTCTGGCCGACCGGTTTACCGAGAGCTTTGCCGAACGTTGCCGGGCGGGAGTGAAAACCTATCTCCTGCTGGACAGCCACGGCACCAGCGAGGTCCCTGAAAACATACCGGCGATATTGACCAAGGCCGGCTGCCAACTGGAATTTTTCCGCCGCATCAAAGCGCCTCAAGTCATTCTTCCTTGGAAAATGTTGCAATATAACTATCGCAATCATCGCCGGATCCTGGTGATCGATGGTCGAATCGGCTTCACCGGTGGATATGGAATCAGCGATGCCTGGCTGGGAGACGGCCGGACGGAGGATCGCTGGCGCGACACCAACGTTCGGATCGAAGGTCCGGCGGTCAAATACCTGCAAGCCGCATTCACGGAAAGCTGGCTCGAAACTACCGGCGTGCTGCTCGGCGGAGACGGATTTTTCCCGCGTCTGGAATCGCGCGGCAATACACCCGCGCAATTTGTGAAAAGTTCCCCGGTCGGAGGCAGTTTTCAAAATTACTTGCTCTACCTGCTATCGATCCACTCAGCAAAAAAAACAATTTTCATTACCAATTCATATTTCATTCCGGACGATCGGATGATCGATTCTCTTCTCGATGCGGCGCATCGCGGCGTAAAGGTGGTTGTGCTCGTGCCGGGAAAGATCGATCATAAGATCACCTACCGCGCCAGCCGTAGACACTACGGTCGCATGCTGCTCGGCGGCATCGAGATCTTCGAATACATGCCGGCTCTCTTGCACTCCAAAACCATGGTCGTCGACGGCGTGTGGGCGACCGTCGGAAGCACCAATTTCGACAATCGCTCGTTTGCATTGAACGAGGAGTTGAATCTAACTCTCTACGACCGAGGCTTGGCTCGGGATCTCGAAAGAATATTCGCCGAGGACCTAAAGCACGCACGAAAAATCACCTACGAAGAATGGCAATCGCGCCCTATCAAAGAAAAATTCTTTGAGCTGTTCACCTTTCCTGTAGAAGAACAGCTGTGACCTAATTCCAAAGCGTGAAGCGAGCGGAATTCGCGGATCGTTAAAACGCTGTCTGATTCTGCGACTTGGAGCGCTCGCTAGGTACGATCTTTTTGTCCGAAAGACGGCAGGATGGGTCGGCCATGCCGAGCTACAACGGCGCGCAATCGAGATAGTAGTGGAATGTGCGGCGGCGCCGGCGCTGCCGTTCAGCCAGCTTGGGTCAAATGAAATTTCAATATTTTTATCAAAAACATTTCAATGTTGCTATGGCCGGTTCCGACCTTTACGCTCAAAAGAGTGGGAAGAAAGGGAAACAAGTCAAAAGAGGGGATCAGCAATAGCGATCATGCTACGAGAATTGCTCGATGGAAAGTTATCTTGGTTTGCGCGCTGTTACTTGCTCTTCCGCTCATTTGGCGCTGGACGCCGCTGGAGCATTGGGTCAATCTGCGAACAATTCTGGAGTGGCAGCAGTCGCTGCGCAGTCATCCGGCGGCACCATTTTATGTCATCGCTGCATACCTCATCGGAAGTCTGGTTTTCTTCCCGATTACTATTTTGACCCTGGCAACGGTTTTCGCCTTCGGGCCGCTCTGGGGAAATATCTATAGTTCTGCCGGATGGCTCTTAGGTGCGGCGCAGGGTTTCTTGTTGGGAAGGCTTATTGGCACGGAGTCATTACATCAGCTCGCGGGTCGGCGAGTTGCCCATTTGATTGATCAAGCTCAACACCATGGGTTTTTGACGGTGCTTGCGATGCGCGTTCTTCCCGTCGCCCCGTTTAGCCTAGTGAACATGTTCATCGGCGCCTCCGGCATTCGACTCGTGGATTTTCTGCTCGCAAGTATGGTCGGCAGAATTCCGGGAGTTCTGACCTTGACCTTGTTTGGCGCCCAGCTCGAATACGCGATGCGCAAACCGGGCCTGATCAGCTATGCGCTGGTGATCGCGGCGATCATTATCGGTTCAGTGATTGTTCCTCGCCTGTTCAGGCGATTATTCCGCCGGCACGGCGGCTAACTTAATCCGGCACGCGGCATTCGGAATTCTCGCGCAAAGGCGCGACGACAAGACGACGAGATGTCTTTTTCGCCTCAGTGAAGGTCATGACCCAGAGGCCTTGGAGAGCGAGATGTAGACGGTTTGGAGCTTCCGCCGGCGATTTCAAACGTTCAAGCTCACGCCCAAGCCTGGAATGTTGGGGACGGCGATCGCACCGGTGACGACTTCGAATCCCTGCACCAGATCGCCTTCCAATTCCTCGAACTCGGCGATCTCGGCGGGCACGATAACCCCCGGCGTGGCGCTGATGAAATGCGCTTGAGCGGCTTCGACCAGCCTGGTCGTACCAGTACCGCCGACGTGGCAGGCCAGCCCCACAGCCCGGCACGCTCTGACCACCGCATCGCTCTTGCGAAAGCCGCCGAGCTTGAGCAGCTTGATACTTACCGCCTTGGCCGCCTTTGCATCGGCTATTTTAGCCACATCCTCGGGCGTATTCACCGACTGGTCGGCGAGCACCCAAGGGGTCACGGACTTGTTCACGGCAGCCATGCCTTCGATATCTTCGGCCGCTACCGGCTGCTCAACCATAATCAATCCTTCAGGCGTCAGCTGATCAATTACGCGGATCGCGGTCGCCGCGTCATAAGCGCCGTTGAAGTCGGCGGTGAAACTCACGCCACTGCCGACGGCCTGACGCACGGCTTTGAATCGCTCCAGATCGATGTTCGATCCGGCACCGAGCTTGATCTTCAGAAAACGGTAGCCTTGCTTGACAAATTGTGTGGCGCGCGCGGCCATGAAATCCGGCGAGCCCATGCCCAGCATCTTCAGCACCGGGATGCTTTCATGGTGGCGGCCGCCGAGAAAGGTCGATAGCGAATCCTTTGCCGCTTTCGCGGCCAGATCGAGCAAAGCCATTTCTACGGCCACGAGGTGGCGCGGGTAAGTGGGCAACTGCCTGTCGAGCGCCGTCATCAGCGCATCGAATTCTGCGACGTCTCGACCGATCAGTAATTTGCCGGTCGCCGATTCGAGGGCGTCGATCCCAGGCGCGAAGGTGGCGTCTTGCTTCGGCATCACCGAAGCAGCGCCAAGTCCGGTCAACCCGTCCTCAGCTTGTAACTTAACGTAAAAGACCTGTACGGAATCCGCGCTATAGCTGGCCGTTTGCCAGAGGTGTTTGCGTTGCAGACGGTGCCGGAAAAACGTGATGGCGGCGATCTTCATGCCCATGGTGATCGATCTCAAGGCCGCACTTGACCGAAACGATCAACTCCACTTCTGCAGGCTCAGCGTCGGCTCGTAGAGTAGTTGAATCACGATGCCGTCGGGATCGGCACAATAGAACGACGCGCTGCCGTCACGGTGCACTTTAAACGGGTGGACGATGGTTACCCCTTGGGAGCGGAATTCGGATTCCAGTTCCTCGACGCGTGCGATGCTTTCGACCACGAAGCCCATGTGATCCAGCTGCCTTTCTTCCGCGGTCTTGAGGAAATTTTCCGATACTTGATGAATGGCGATGTTGTCGCAGCCCGAAGAGAGATAGACGTTTTGCGGATCCGGCTCCCAAACCACGTCCATGCCAAGGATCTCCTGATAGAATTTTTTCGAGCGCGTGAGGTCTCTGACTTTTAGCGCGATGTGGCGCATGCCCTGAAGCCCAACAATACGGCGCATGTCGCGACTATAGCACAACGGCACAACGGCGCGCGATTGCAGGGCCAGGCGGCGTTATCGCCCCTTGCAGCGTGAGCCGGCGCACAACCTCGCTGGCGCAAATTCACATTTTGTGTTTTAAAGAGTACCGAGTCTTGTCTTGCAACCATGGCTAAAGCCAAGAAGAAAACCCGTAAAATCCGCCCTCATCTCGATATTCTCGAGGATATTAGCACTCTCATCAGTCACTCGCACGATCTGCAGGAGACACTCGAGAGCATCGTCGCCACTGTCGCCGATCGGATGGAGACCGAGGTTTGCTCGATCTATATTCTCGACCGCGACAAGAACCGACTGACGCTGCGCGCGACCATGGGATTGGATCCGGAGTCGGTTGGCAAAGTATCGATGGGCACCAGCGAGGGTTTAACCGGATTGGTGATCGAAAGAATGAAGCCGGTCATGGTCGCCGATACGCTCGCGCACCCCCGCTATAAGTATTTTCCTGAAACTCACGAGGAACATTTTCACTCATTTCTTGGTGTGCCACTAATCGAGAGAAAGATGCCGCTTGGTGTCTTGGTCGTGCAAACCTCTCGCCGGCGCGAATTCTCGCGCGACGAAATCCGTCTGCTGACCACGATCTCGGCGCAGGCGGCGAGTATTATCGTGCAAGCCCGCCTTGCGGAATCGCTCCTGACGAAAGAACAAGAGCGCGAAACTCTGCAGAAGCGCATGAACGAGGCGATGCGCAAACTGCGTTCCTATGAGGGAAGTCGCAGGGAAACGACTAAATCCAAACAGCACTGGCGCGGGCGCCTAAGCGGCTTGGCCGCGTCGCCGGGCTTCGGCCGCGGCAGGTCATTCGTTTTGGAGCCGCGCATGGATTTAAGCGCAATCAAGAAGAGAAAAGCTGGAAACCCGGAGCGGGAGATGGAACGGTTTCGCGGCGCCGTCGAGCGCGGGATCGAGCAGATCAACATCGTCAAGAATCGGATGCAGCAATTAATTTCCAAAGAGGAAAGCGCCATTTTCGACGTTTACCGGCTGATTCTCGAAGATCCTGCCATCATTCACCAGATTGAGTCGCAGATTCTTCATGAAGGCTACGTCGCCGAGTACGCGGTGAAAGTCGTTTTTGAGCTCTATCTGCAGTCGATCGCACATATCGAAGACAACTATTTACGCGAGCGCAGCACCGACGTCAAAGACGCCGCTCAAAGATTGCTCGAGAACCTGTCCGGCATGCCGGGCCAGCAATACGACGTCCCGGATGATGCGGTTTTGGTCGCCGAAGATCTTTCCCCGGCCGATCTGAGTATGCTCGAAGGCGATAAGTTTAGAGGCATTGCTCTCGCGACCGGCGGCGTAACTTCCCACGCTTCGATTCTGGCGAAGTCTTTCGAGATCCCCACCGTTGTTGCCGTCCAAGATCTCATGGAGTCGGTCCATCAGGGCGATATGCTGATCATCGACGGGAATGCCGGCAGTATCCACGTGAATCCAAACGCCGAGGTTATCCGCGAATACGATCGCCTCGAGCGCGACTATGCCGAATTGAATCGTGAGCTTGGCGCTCTCAAAAATCTGCCGGCTGAAACCACCGATGGTCATCGCGTCTCTCTCTACGCCAATATCGGATTGCTGAGCGACGTGGCTTTTGCTCAGTTGCACGGCGCACAAGGCGTCGGACTTTACCGCACCGAGATCCCGTTTCTGTCCCACCGGGATTTTCCCAGCGAAGAAGAACAATATTCGCTCTATTGTAAGGTGGTCGAAGGCATGGCCGGAAAGCCGGTGACCATCAGGACCCTCGATATCGGCGCCGACAAGTATCCGAGTTACATGCGCAGCGTCGCCGCTGAGCCTAATCCGTTTCTCGGCTGGCGCTCGATACGTATTTCTCTAGAAGTGGAGGAGATCTTTAAAACCCAGCTCCGAGCCATTCTTCGAGCCGGTGATCTTGGCCGGGTTCGCATGCTGATTCCAATGATCTCTAGCCTTGAAGAGATCCAAAAAGTAAAGGAAATCCTGACTGAGGCCAAAAATGAGCTCGAACGGGAAAACACGCCTTACGACCGTCAGATGGAGTTGGGTATTATGGTCGAAGTTCCCGCTGCGGTTCAGCTCGCTGAGCGATTCCTGCGTGAAGTGGACTTCCTCAGCATCGGTACGAACGACCTCATTCAATACATTTTGGCCGTCGATCGCAGCAATCGCAAGGTTGCAAGCCTTTATGAGCCGTTGCATCCCGCAGTGCTTGCAGCCCTGAGTGCGACCATCGAAACGGGCAAACGAGAGGGAAAACGGGTCGGTATGTGCGGCGAGATGGCCGGCGATCCGTTATGCGCCGTGCTCCTGCTGGGTATGGGTTTGGAAGAGTTCAGCATGGGCTCCCTTTACATTCCCGTGATAAAGCAAGCGGTTCGTTCGATAAGCTACCAATCTGCCAAGACAGCTGCCGAGATCGTTCTGAAAATGGATACCATGGGCGAGATCAAACGCTATCTGTTCGAACAAATGCGCGATCTCGGTATGGTTGAACTACTGGAAATGTATCACTAATTTTGCCAATCAGCGGTGCGAATTTGGAGTGCCCGGTTGATTTCTTGCGGCTTCATGTTAAGCTCAGGTTCGAACGATCGTTCGAATAAACCAAGAGGGCTCTCATGACTAAAATCGCGACATTCGCAGACTGGATCGACTACTTTCATCTCTGGCAGAAGGATATCGGCTATGACCCGGAACTGCTCGCCGGTTATCATTTCGAAACCAAGCTCGGCGAATTGCACTCCCCCGATATCGAATTCGGTGATTTCAAGGGACAGCCAAAGTGGCAGCGGGTTACTCAGATTCCCAATCAATCGATTCGCGACGCCTTGATGAACTTGATCGTGTATCAGGGCGACACGGAGTTCGCGTCGGTTGAACAGCAAAAAAACTTGCTCGATACGGCACCGACGGATTACGACCGTCAATCACTGACCCGCGTTAATAGCGAGGAAATGCGTCACGGTTGGCAGATGTGTTACCTGCTGGTCAATTATTTCGGCGATTCCGGTAAATTAGAGGCCCGGAAACTTCTCGAGCGCCGCGCGTTTCGGGGCGACCGTTTGCTCGGTTCATTCAACGCTCCGGTCAATAATTGGCTCGATTTTTTTACCTATACAGAATTCGTCGATCGCGACGGCAAATATCAGCTAACCATGTTGTCTCACTCTTCGTTTGCTCCGTTGGCGGAAAGCGTAACGGCCATGCTCAAGGAAGAATTTTTTCACATGTTCACGGGCCACACCGGCCTGACGCGCATCCTTCGAGCGGGAAAGATTCCCGTTCCAATTGTGCAAAAATACTTCAACAAGTGGTTGTCCACCGCGTATGACCTGTTCGGAACCGACCACTCCTCCTCGGCGCACTGGGCCTACACCTGGGGCCTGAAAGGCCGAATGGATGAGCATGAAGCATCAGTTCCTGCGGAAAAGGATAAGCTCAACGATCTGGCGCGCCGGCATTATATGGTAGAGAGCGCCAAATTGATCGACCAGCTTAATCAGTTGATCCCGGCGGATCAGCCCAAGCTCTACGCTCCCGATCTGAAGTTTAACCGCTCCATCGGCGAGTACGTCGGCAAGACTTACAGCGTCACCGGCGAACAGCTATCTGGCGAAGCTCACGCGAAGCATCTGGCCGAAGTTCTGCCCACGGAGAGCGATGAAAAGATATTGGCGGAGATCATCAAGGGCAAAGACTGGGTCGCGCAGATACAGATGAATTAACATCGAGAGCGAGCTGCTGTTGCATCTCCCGACATACACTAGTAATTAGACGGCAAGGAGAAACCAGTGAGCCGAGTGTGTCTCGTTTGTCAGAATATCGATTGTAAGTCGCGCGGTTCGGAGCAGCTCATGGCCGAGCTCGAAAAGCGCGTCGCCGCTAAGGGTCTGACCGACGTCGAAGTCAAGCCGTACATGTGCTTCGGTGCTTGCCAAGAGGGTCCCAACATCGTCCTCTACCCTGAGAAGGATTGGTACGCCAAGGTGAAAGTGGAAGACCTGGATGAGATCACGGAGCATCTTGCCGGCGGGCCTCATGTGCAACGCTTGGATACCATCGACTCATCCCTCAAAGAACTCATCTACCAACTCCTCGATACGGGGGTTATCTAGTTCATGGAAGGCATCCTTTTCCCTCAGGCCATACCCGAAGGTCGTGAGGGATTGGAGGAGTACCATGCTCGCGGCGGTTACCAAGCCTTGGCCAAGGCCGTCGAGTCTCCTCCTGAAGAAATTATCAAAATCATTTCGGACGCCGGCCTGCGCGGCCGGGGTGGTGCGGGATTTCCGACCGGAAAAAAATGGCAATTGACCAGCGAAGCTCCGGGGGAGCCTCGCTATCTCGTATTGAACGGCGGCGAGGACGAACCCGGCAGCAAAAAAGACCGCGTGCTACTGGAAACTCTTCCTCACTTGGTCATCGAAGGCACCATCCTTGGCGCCTATGCCATCCGTGCGGCGAAGGCTTATCTTTACATCAACGCGCGTTACGATACCGCGATCCAAACCGTCAATTACGCGCTCACCGAGGCGAAGAGCGCCGGTTATTGGGGCGATCAGGTGCTCGGCAGCGACTTTAGTCTCGACATCGAAGTCGTTGCCGCACCCCACAACTACGTCGCCGGCGAAGATACGGCGGCGCTCGACGTCATCGAAGGGAAAAAGCCGTGGCCACGCCAGAAGCCGCCGTTCCCCGTGACGGCCGGTTTGTTCGGCAAACCGACGGTGGTGAACAATGTCGAGACTCTGGCCAACATTGCGCCGATCGTGCTCAAAGGGGCCGAGTGGTACCGCAAGTTCGGCACCGCCGAGAGCTCGGGCACGATGATTTTTTCGCTCAATGATGACGTCAACCGCCCGGGAGTTTATGAACTGCCCTTCGGCACGCCCTTGCGCTACTTGATCGAAGAGTGCGGCGGCGGAATCAAAGGCGGCAAAAAGATCAAGGCGATCATGCCCGCGGCGCCCTCCTCGGCCTTCCTACCCGCGGATAAAATCGATACGCCTCTGGATCACAATTCGATGCGCGAGGCAGGTTCGGCGTTGGGCTGCGGCGTTGTGCGTTTAGTCGCGGAAGACCGTTGCATTGTCGAAGAAGTTTTGCAGATCGCGGAATTTTTCGCTGAAGAATCCTGCGGCCAGTGTCCGGCCTGCCGCATGGAGACCAGTACCCTAGCAATGATGATGAAAAAGGTTCAGGCAGGCCAGGGGGGTCAGCCTATTCTTGAGCAGTTCGGCAAGATCCTCGCTTTCAACAAAGGCAAAGGCTTCTGCAATCTGATCGCGATGCCCGGTCCGCCCATCGAGAGCGCGCTCAAGCTGTTTCCCGAAGACTTCGAAGCCCATCTCAGCACTGGCAAGTGCCCGGCAAATTGATCCGCAATTTGCCGGCAATCCACGCATCCGCCGCCTACTAATTTCCTCAGACGGCGCTGACGTGGCGCTCAAACTCTCAAGCTCCTTGCGCCGTCGTTTGACGCTGTTTACCGCCGCTTGATAGTATCTGCTTCCGTTATCGAGGCCGCCATGCAAAGTTACCGACAGAAGTTCTTTTCTCAGCAACCCAATAAATTCCGCAGCGACAGAATAAGAAATCTTTTAGGCGATTTTGAGGGTTGACGATGAGACCCGCGCCACTCCGATGGCCAAACGACGCCAAGATTGCGGTTAGTTTTTTTGTCGCCTTTGAGGCTTTCGAAAAGTCGTCTCAGTACCGCCAGGGCGGCGATAAACCGGACTACGCCTCCCTCGCCTATGGCGAATATGGCGGTAAAGCCGGCATCTGGCGCATCATGGAGGTCCTTGCGCGCAACGGCGTCCGCGGCACGATCGATACCAATGGGAGGATCGCTGAAGACTTTCCGGACGCGCTACGGGAACTCCACACAGCCGGTCATGAAATCGTCGGTCACGGTTGGGTCAATGACACGGCTCTAAGCTCACTGGACGCGGCTAAGGAAAGATCTCTTATTAGGCGGACGCTCGATGCCCTCGCGGCCGTGACCGGCAAACGCCCCGTGGGCTGGGTCAGCCCCGGGCATAGAATTAACGAATACACCTTCGCTAACTTCGTTGAGGAAGGAATCCTCTGGACCGGCGACTTGCCGGGGCCCGATATTCCACAGCATCGCGTCGTCAATGGGAAAAACTTGGTCATCATGCCGCGGCTCGATTACGCCAACGATCTTTCCCTCATCTTCAACGCAAAAAATCCGGCCCGGTTTTACTTTGATAGCTTCAAAGCCGCTTTCGACTGGCTTTACGCTGAAGGCCAAGCGGGCGCGCCGAAGCTCATCGACTGTCTGGTCCACGCGCATATTGGCGGAAGGCCAAATATCATCGGCGTATTCGAGGAGTGTATTCGCTACGCCAAAGGATTCCCCGGCGTTTGGTGTTGCACCAAAGGCGAGATCGCCAAATATTACCTGGACAATTACGTCGGCAAACCATAGAGGGAACACCATGACCGGCAAGGGAATCAGCGAAAAATTTATCGATGGGCTTACTTCGCGCGAGCTGCTGTTAAAACTCGACTGGGATGAATGGCTGGCGATCCAGCCGCCTCACACCGACCGTGAATTCACCAGTATCGATGCCACGGTCCGTTTCCAGCGCAACGGCTATGATTGGGACATGCACGGCACCGTCTATTCACCTCGTGAGGAAACCGATACACGCCGGGCTTTTGTCTTCTTCCATGGCGGCGCCGGCAGTGAAAAAATCATGGACCTGACGCCCGACGGCCGGCCGGGGCTTGCCCGCGTGCTCGCCGCTCAGGGATTCAAAGTCCTGGCGCTCACCTATCCGGGCCATTACCCGCCAGGCGGGGTCTGGAAACAGCCCGTCGCTGAACGTCATCCGATCTATCTTTTCGATCGTGACTTGTCGCAACAGGAAATTCTCGACCGCAATTTGAAGTGCACGTTCAATGTCATCCTCCAGGGTGCGGGCTTGCTCACCGACCGACATTTCGCCGGCCAGGAAATCATCGCCTTCGGCCATTCCACCGGCGGACCGATGGCCGCCCATCTCAGCCGTTTTTCGGAAAAAACCAAAGTCATCGGCATCGTCGGGTTCGGCAGCGGCGGTCCCGACGGCTGGCGCAAGGAGTGGCGCGATACGACGGGCGCGGAAAAGTATGTCGAAAAACCGGTCGATCACGTCTCGCGCCGGTCACCCGATTCGTTCAAGGAATCGGGTTATATCGATCCGCAAGATCTAACGCCGTGGGGCAGCGCCGACGATTATATTCGCCTCGTGAGCCCGTTGCGCTCCCAGATGAAAACCAGCCTGTGCGATAATCAGCACAATGCCGCCGTCGGTATTCTCGATGAGTATGCCAGGCGCACGGGTCTGCCGCGCGAAGAGTATTTCGACCACCTACAGGAGCCTGACCGCAATTGGTTAAAGTCCATTCGCGTGCTTTTGACCGTCGGAGAAAATGACAAAGGTCATTGGGTCCGGGGCGATAAGCTCGAACAAAAGCGCGAGATGTTTATGGGCGCCAAGTACACTGCGGCAACGCGCGGCGCGCATGTGGTCTTGATCCCGCGCTACGGCCACGTGGGTTACGCCGAATTGCATAATGAAAAAATCGCCTATCTCTGGCTCTGGGCGCACAAGGCCGGCTATTTCGACTAATTGCTGAGGAGGAATTCCGATGCTGACGAGAATACTGTTTCGGCTCCTTTTTGTAATGGTCACAACCAGTGCTACTGCGATCTTTGCCGCCCAAAACCGGCCGCTCTCGCTCGCCGAGCTGGCGCTCTATCAAGGCGCCGACCGCGAGAAGATTCTTCTAGAAGGCGCAAAGAAGGAAGGTGAAATCGTTTTCTACACGTCGAACACCTGGGTGGCGGGACCGGT
>Ga0209640_10000715_pt1 | contig 26437 bp, 25 predicted proteins | sample RifCSP10_1_FD_184018 | JGI IMG/M metagenome (GOLD analysis project Ga0209640, IMG submission 184018) | Soil microbial communities from Rifle, Colorado - Rifle CSP2_sed 10_1 (SPAdes) (version 2) | ecosystem: Environmental > Terrestrial > Deep subsurface > Rock core/Sediment | place: Rifle... | reverse complement strand
GACCTACCCTTTTCTGCCTTTTCAAAGATCGAGTTCTCTGTTGATCGAAGAAGGTACGGTAAGCCTGCCTTTCGGCGGCCAATCTCTTAGCAGGATCTTGTTCCGACGAACTTTCAGGTTGATCAAATGAAAGTCCGATACTGTTCAATATCATGCCTACGATCACCAACACTAACGGGGCGGCGATCACCAAAAGAGGATTCATGATTCTCTCCTTTTTCAGACTCCTGATAGCCTTTAGATTCTTACGCTCCGAATCTGAGGATTTATCTCTAACATTTCAGGCTGCCAAGAGGCCGGGGTTACTTTCTAACTAGCCTACCGTCTATTTAGAACCAACAAAAAAGCCGACCTGACGTTTCCGTCCCAAGGTCGGCCTATATTCCAACTGGTCGCTCTTTGATCTATGGGCGACCCTTTGGATGATCCGCAAACCAAAGCGAATCTATATTATTGACAGGTTCAGTGTCAAGAGATTCTTTTTCGCGGCAGCTCTTTCTCGATATCGCGATCTAGAACAAAGACAATAACCCTCTCACCAGCAACCGTGCTGATATCCGTATGGAGACCTACGGCTTTCACCCCAGTGATATCGCCAATGACTTCAAAGAGAAGAGGCCGAGCATTCTCTATGAGCGTGGAGCGCATTCTTTTGATCAACTCCACACTGTCTGCGCTCTTGGTTGGTTGTTGCTCTGCTTGAGTTAGCACCCCTTTAAGCCGCACCAGCACCATATCTTCGATAATATGGGTTCGAGCCTCTATGGGGCCACGCCCCATATAATCGATCTCAAACTGCACCATCGCTTTACTAATCTCTGCCTCAACTTCACCTTTTGTCTTCATGGCCGGCTCGTCCCTAGTTCTTCTCAGAGGATTGAAACGATAAGCAAGCCAATTTTTTTAAAACCAAAAAAAGAGGTGGCTCCGGACTCTGCCGGAAAACCACCTCTTAAACCTAAGCGATAAAATGAAGAAAAGCTATGCAGCCGCCCCCACCTTTACCCGCCACTTATCGAACCGAGTTTCAAGCCTGGTCAGTATCTCCATGCAGACCACACCAGTTATAGCAAAGACCAAGATACCGACAAAGACCTTATCGGTCTGGAACGTTGCGCCAGCAACCGTGATCATAAAACCAATCCCGGCAGTGGCGGCATAAAGCTCTCCGACCATCACGCCGATCAAGGCCCGGCCGACCCCCAGCCTCAAGCCGGTAAGGATGAAGGGCACAGTGGAAGGGAGCACCACGCTCTTAAAGATCTGCCACTCGGAGGCGCCGAAGCTGTGGGCGGCAGTGATGAGGTTGGCGGGGGTGGTCTTAACCCCGTCCCGGCAATTGATCAATATGGGGAAGACTGCACCGAGAAAAATAATGCCAACCTTGGAGAGGATGCCAATACCCAACCAGATAATGACCAGGGGCAAAAGGGCGACGCGCGGGGTAGCATTCATCGCATTGATAAAAGGATCAAAGATGTAGGCCATCTTTTTGTACCAGCCACACCCGATGCCAAAGGGGATGCCGACTATAATTGAAAGGGAAAATCCCACGCCGAATTCAACCCCGCTGACGTAGAGATCATTATAAATCTCTCCCGAAGCGAATAGCCCAACCGCGGCCTTCCAGATGAGCGACGGAGCGCTCATAAACATGGGGTTGACCCGCAAAAAGGGGATGGGGTTATAAACGCTCCATGCTCCTCCCATGAACTCCCATATAGTGAGAAAAACGAGCACAGCGCTGGTTCCCAAAATCTTCTTTTCCTGGTTGAGGTAGAACTTATAGAGCGCGGATGCCTCGGCTACCTTGACATCTAACAGCACCTCTTGCTCAGCCGTCATATTTTGGTCAGCCACTGTTGTACCCTCCATCCATAACAAAAAGGCCAGCCTCTCCCTTTGCGGGATAAGCTGGCCTGCCTTTAAGCTAGTCGCCCTAGAAGGGCACCCTTCGAACTGGCTTACCGCCTATAACTTCCAACAAAAAAGCCGACCTGATGTTCCCATCTCAAGGCCGGCCTATGACCCAACTGGTTGCCCCTTGGTTAAGGCACCAACCTTTTGGGTCATCTTCGAACCAAAGTAACGATATGAGAGGAGAAAGGGAAAGTCAAGGACTTTTCTTACGCAGCAGTGCCTTCTCCAAGTCGCCGTCTAGTGTGAAGACAATGATCCTTTCGCTGGTAACCGTGCCGATATCCGTATAGAGACTTATGGCCTTGACCCCAGCAATATCGCCAATCACTTGGAAGAGAATGGGCTTAGCATTTTCTATGAGGGTTGAGCGCATCCTCTTGATCAACTCTACACCATCCGCGCTCTTGGTTAGTTGTTGTTCTGCCTGAGTCAGCACTCCTTTCAGCCGCACCAACACGATATCCTCAATAATATGTGTCCGAACCTCTTTTGGGCCGCGTCCCATATACTCGATCTCAAACTTCACCATCGCGTCACTAATCTCGGCCTCTATTTCACCTTTTGTCTTCACCACCAAGCCAACCTCTAGTCATATAGTCATAGAAACCGATTCAAACCAAAAAAAGGTGGCTCCGCCTTAGGCGGAAAGCCACCTCTTATCTCAAATCGACAGGAACGAAGAAAAGCTATGCAGCCGCCCCTACCTTAGGCCGCCACTTATCGAACCGGCTTTCGAGCCTGGTAAGCAGCTCCATAGAGATGACCCCGGTTATGGCAAATACGAGGACGCCGACGAAGACCTTATCGGTCTGAAAGGTCGCGCCGGCAACCGTAATCATAAACCCGATCCCTGCCGTCGCCGCGTAAAGCTCACCCACCATGACACCGATCAGGGCCCTACCGACCCCCAGCCTCAAGCCGGTGAGGATAAAAGGAACGGTGGAGGGGAGCACCACACTCTTAAAGATTTGCCATTCGGAGGCGCCGAAGCTGTGGGCGGCGTTAAGGAGGTTGACGGGCGTGGTCTTAACCCCGTCCCGAGTATTGATCAATATGGGGAAGACGGCGCCGAGAAAAATAATGCCAACCTTGGAGAGAATGCCGATTCCCAGCCAGATAATAACCAGCGGCAGCAGGGCGATGCGTGGGGTAGCGTTCATCGCATTGATGAAAGGATCAAAGATGTGGCTCATCCTCTTATACCAACCCACCATGATACCAAAGGGGATGGCGAAGATGACCGAAAGCAAATAACCCCAGAAAAACTCGATGCCGCTCACGTAGAGATCGTTCCAGATCTCGCCCGAAGTGACCAACTGAACGGCGGCCTTATAGATGAGCGAAGGGGCGCTCATGAACATCGGGTTGATCAACTGGAACGTGCTGCCGGTCAGCTCCCAGATCGTGAGAAAGACCAATACCGCTGATGTCCCGAGAATCTTTTTTTCCTGGTTGAGATAAAACTTGTAGAGCGCGGATGCCTCGGCGACGCGGACGTCTAACAGCACCTCGCCTCCAGCCGTCATGTTTTGTTCGGCCATGGATGGACCCTCCTCTGCGCCCCAGCATAAAGGGCGCAATTCCTCGTCTAACAGAAGGCCTACTCAAAGTCAATAAAGAACATATGAGGAGGCTCTTCCCCATTCGGGGGTGGCCAGCTTTTCCCCATCTAGTACAAGCGTCGCGGCCTTCCCTGGGGGAAATTCTTGACAAGGAGATCAGGTTCAAATAGTTTGGGTCCAAATATTTAAACCCTTTAGGGAGAATCGTATAAGAGGCCGGGGCGGTCGTCCAAGGGATTCCAGAGATGATGTTGGGGCTTGTGGACCGCTTGCGAACCGGGACGGCCTATTTCACTTGGTTTTTTGAAGGGGTCTACCAATTGGAAGAGCTCTACAGTACCCAGCCGTGACTTCGCCGCAAAACCTTAAAGAAGCCCTCTCGATCCAACCGCTACTGCGCTTGCTCGCGGATTTCGCCAACAGCCGAATCCTTGACGCCGCCATCGAGTATGACTTCTTCACTTTGATCCACCAAGGGTTCCACACCCATGAGGAAATCGCCCGGGAGGCGGGCACCGATCCCCGTGCTACCCGGATCGTGCTCGATGGCCTAATCGCCCTTGCGCTGGTCGAGAAGCGGGCGGGACGCTATTTCGTTACCCCTGCCAGCGAGACCTTTTTAGTTCGAGGAAAGCCCGACTACATCGGGGACTTCCGCTATGTCGCTATGTCCCTCTGGGACGGCATGGCGCATCTCAGAGAGACGCTTAAAACCGGGAAGCCGTTCAGCCGCCTCGATACCGGCAATGAGCTCCAGGTCTGGGAGAAGCTCGTGATCGGGATCATCCCGATCGTGCGGCCCGCAGCCGAGGCGTTCTGCGAGATTTTTGAGGTTGGCAAAGTTAGAACGGGTCTCCGAGTGCTCGATGTGGCTGGCGGCTCCAGTATTTTTGGCCACACGATTCTTCGCTTCGACCCGTCTGCGGAGGTCACGCAACTCGACTGGCCCAACGTTAACGCGGTCGCGCAAAAGTTTTGGGGGGAGCGGGGCTCGGGAGGCAAGATCCGCTACATTGATGGCGAGTTTCGCACGACGGCGGTCGCCGAAAATTACTATGATCTGGTGATCGCAAGCAATTTTTGCCGCTTTGAGTCGCCACAGGGTAACCGCGACCTCTTCCTTAAGGCATTCCGCGCGCTGCGCACAGGCGGTTTCATCCTCATCAATGATTTCCTCCCCAACGAGGAACGCACCGGTCCGACCTTTGCCCTGCGCTTTTCCGTTTACGTTCTCACTCACACTCCCAGCGGAGAATGCTATACGCTCTCCCAGTACTCCCGCTGGCTCGAAGAGGCCGGGTTTGACGCGGTTCAAGCCCACGGCGATCTCGCCGACACTCTGGCTGGAACCACCTTAATCTTGGCGCAGAAAAAGTAACCCAAACCAGCCCGATAAAGTGGAAAAACCGGGTATGAGGTGCTAGACTCTGGCCGTGCTCGTCGGTGCTTCGGCTTCCCAGCTAAGGATCTACAGGCAGCCGCTCCGATAACCCCTCAAGGGGAAGGCCCCATGCAATACCTGGCGATATGTGAGGACGACCTGCTCTTCCAATTCATGCGCAAGAGCGTGACGAAGCGCAGTGAGGTGCTGTTTTTGGTGCATGATCCGGAAGCGGCGAAGCGCATTAAACGCCGCGGCGGCAGCAGCCGGTGGGCAGAATTGGAGAAGGAGGAAACCTATAAAAAGATCCGCCTGGACCACATCGATCAATCGATCCTTTTCATCAGAAACCCCGAGCTGCGGGAAGAGATCTACTCGCTCTTAAGACGACTCAAGCAGGACCTGCCGATTCTCTCGCTTGCGAGCGAAGAAGAGGCCTCTCGGGATCGCAACGATCCGGCGCTGCGCCAGCTCCCGATCGAGGATATTTTTCAGGAGTTCTGCGGCCCCCAACTCCTCGACACCTTGAACCGGCAGAAAGTGGAAAAGATCCGCTCCCTCTTCGGAGATAAGGACAAAATCCATATCCTGCTCCAACATGACCCTGACCCGGACGGGATCGGGGGCGCTCTGGCTCTGCGGGAGCTCTTGGGCCGCAAGCGGGCCACGACTCCGATCGTTACCTTCGGTGGGGTTACCCGGCCCGAAAATCTGGCAATGATCCGTCTTTTGGACGTCCAAATCGACCGGATCACCTACGAAGATCTGCACCATGATGGGGCCAAGCTGGCCCTGGTGGACGTCCAACCTCCTTACTTTGATCGGCCTCTAAAACACGTAGACCTAGTGGTCGACCATCACCCCAAGCGCACCCCTTTCTCCGCCGGTTTCACCGATCTCAGGTCCCAGTACGGGGCGACCTCCACCATCTTCACCGAGTACCTGAGGGCGGCTGGAGTCGAACCGTCGCAAAGATTGGCCACGGCCTTGCTGTACGGGATCAAAAGCGACACGCTCTTCCTGGAAAGGGGGAGCCACTATGCCGACCTCGAAGCTTTTACCTTCCTCTATCCCTTCGCCAACCGGGCTATGATCACCCGAATGGAGCGGCCCGCCCTGCCGCGCGCGGACCTGGAGGCGCTGGGCCGGGCGCTTAGCCGGCTTCAGCTCGATAACGGCGTGGCCGTCATCCACATGGGGGAAATCAAAAGGGAAGACGTGATCCCGCAGATGGCGGAGTTCTGTCTCCAGATTGAAGGCGTCGACTGGGCCGTGGTCTCGGGGCTCTGCGGAGATCGCGTGGTCATCTCCGTTCGCAACGTCGGCTACGTAAAAAGCGCCGGCGACATTTTAAAACGGCTCTTCGACGAGATCGGCAGCGCCGGTGGCCACCGCTCCATGGCCAAGGCCGTTGTGCCGATCGAGCGTTTTAAAGAACACTTCGGCGAAGTGAGCGAGAAGGTCATCCGGGAAGCCATAGTTTCGCTGATCAGGCAAAGAGAGCAAGAGCTCAGAGGCTAAAAACGGTTAGGCTTTGCGGGCGCCAGAAAGCGGCCTCTCCGCCCGGCAGAATTGACTTGAACTTAGTGATTTGGTAGTAACACAAAAACGCGTTTGATGAGGAGGAAACGAGATGACCTACATCATTGCCGAACCCTGTATTGACGTCAAAGATACCGCTTGCGTTGACGTCTGTCCGGTTGACTGCATTCACCCGACAAAAAGTGAAACCGAGGAGTTCGAGAGGGAAAACAAGCTTTATATCGACCCTGAGGAGTGTATCGATTGCGGGGCCTGTGAGCCCGTTTGTCCGGTGGAGGCAATCTTTGAGGAGGCCGCGGTTCCGGACAAATGGAAACATTTTATTCAGATAGACGCTAACTGGTTCCGGGGCAGGAAAGGATAGCCTCCGGACTTTTCTTTTCAGACCAATCCTCTTCTCACATATCCGGCTTGACGCCGCTCTTGGCGCACTCTTCCTCGTACATCTTCCTCATGGCGGTGTCTTCGTCTTCAAACTCGATCTGTTCGACTCCCCTTTCCTCTCTCTGCACCGCCGTGTTGGCGTGCAGGGCGACAAACTTACACGGCACCTTTCCGGTATTGTAATGCTGGTGCCAAGCGCCAGCTGGTGGTGAAATGACGCTTCCCTCGTGCCAGTCGTACTTTTTGGGCGGCTCTCCTTCGTTCCACATCAGGGTGTAGCCAGTCGAATCCAACAGGCAGACATGCGCCCCAGGTCCATGGCGATGCGCCTTCTTGTACCTTCCCACCGGAAACTGGGACACATGGGCAAGCATGGCACTGCCGGCCATATGGATATACATGTTGCGCGTTCCCTTACCCCGCTTGTCCCTGGGAACCAGGTTGATCTTCCTGATGTCGGCAATGAAGTTGGAGTGCAGGATGCCGCCATAGTATTCCGTGTAGTATTTTCCCTCTTTGGTGAAAAAATCCTCTTCTTCGGGGTTGAAACGGTCCTTGAACATGTAATTGGTGTCGAAGATAAACTCCGGGTCGCGGTAGAGCTCGAAGGCCACCGGCGCGCTGGTCAGGGCAACGTATCTGGCCGGTTCACTGCCGCTGGCGTTGAAGTGCTGATGCCATGCGTTAAGGGGAATGGCAAAGAGGCTTCCTCTTTCCCATTCGAAGGTCCGTTTCGGGAAGCCGTCATACCAAATAGTCGTGGCGCCCCTGCCGGCAGCGATCAAGACGATCTCCTCATAGAGCTGCCTTCCGGGCTTGAGGCTCCCACCGGGAGGGATCTCGCACACGTAGCCATCGGCGACTAGCTGATCGGAAAAGCTCAAATAGGCCCCCTTGCCTCCCTTCCTCTGCCAATCCCCGAGCTCGAGCGTGCGGACATCGGCGACGTAGGAGCCGCTCACGATCGGAATCCCCTCCGATTCGATCCATCTGCGGTAGGGATTGTACCTGTCCGCCATGAACTGGACATACGGGTGAACTTCAAACTCTTTTGCCGCCTTGCTCACCATGGGTGCTTCCTCCTTCAGACGAGACGAAAGTTATTCCTCAGTGCGACCCCTGTCAACGGTTACCCGCAGATTCTTGACATCACGCCCCCGTAAAGTCTATAAGCTTGTGAGAATTTGGCGACAAGAATCGCTTCTTAAGCTCCTCTAAGCTGCCGAGCGGCAAGCGGACTTAATCACAGAAGGAGTATTCCATGGCGACGAAGCTCAAGTTTGGACTGCTATTGCCCCATTTCGGAGAATACGGCTCAGTTGAAAGGTGTATCGAAGGCGCAAAAAAGGCCGAGGCCTATGGCTTCGACTCGGTCTGGGTCAGGGATCACCTCGTGTTCGAGCCCCACGGGATGGAAGGGTCGGATAATACTCACATCGAAGGTCTGCTGATGCTTTCGGCCATCGCCTCGGCCGCCAAGAAGCTCATCCTAGGCACCGGCACCGTCATCGCCCATCGCCATCCCATTCACCTGGCCCAGTGCATGGCGGGTCTCAGCATGATCTGCGACGGCCAGCTGATCATGGGGATCGGACTCGGCACCTTCCAGCACGAGTTTGCTGCCGCGGGATACCCTGACACTCTGGAAGATCGGGCGAATCTGGCAAAGATCAGCGTGACGATCGCGCGCATGCTCTGGTCCGGAGAAAAAGTCTCTTACGAGGATCGCTACTTTTCTTTCAAGGACGTGGAGCTCAAACCAACCCCGGTCAAGCCGATCCCGGTCTGGTACGGCGGCGCAACGCCAGCGTCGTGCCGGCGGGCTGTGGACTACTGCGACGGCTGGATGCCCGGGCGGATCCCACTCGCGAGCTTCCACAAGTGCATCAGCTACCTGCACGAGCTCTGCGACAAAGCCGGAAAACCGATGGTGACGACCGGAGCCATTCCGATCACGAGCATCGCCAGGGACAAGGAAACTGCGCTGAGCAAAGTCAACGTAAAGGGTTTGATCAACGAGGGCAACAAAAAGCCCACCTGGGTAAAGCCTGCCTCAGGGACCTTCTCCAAGCTGGAGGACATCGAGGGTCTGCTTTTGGCCGGGACACCAGAAGACATCGTTCGGGTTATGCGGAAATACGACGAGGCGGGGCTCAATCATGTTGTCTACGATCTCAGATTTCGGTACGCCGATTGGTACGAGCAGGTCGATTTTCTGGGCAAGGAAGTGCTTCCTGCCCTGCGCAGTTAACGAGGCCCAGAGGCGCCCTGAGCACTTGCCGACGGGCACCTTTTTTTGCCCGTGGCCCATAGCCGGCCGCTGAGGAGCTTAAGATGCGTGTCGAAAAAGTCACCTTTTATAGCGAAGGGAACCGCTTGAGCGGCGATCTTTATCTTCCAGAGGGAGAACAGGGTAAACCGTGGCCGGCGATCATTCAAGGGCCGGGCTTTCTCGGGCTCAAGGATAGCAAGCATTACATCATGATGTTCGAGAAGCTCTGCGAGGCAGGTATCGCCTGCCTGTGCTTCGATTATCGCGGCTGGGGGGAGAGCGAAGGCAAGCACCGGGGGTGGGTCATGCCCCAGTGGCAGGCCGAGGATATCCGCAACGGCATCACCTATCTTCAAACCCGCTCGGAGATCGACCCGAATCGCATTGCAACTTTCGGGTCCGGAGGCACCGGCGGGGGCAATGCCGTTTATGTGGCCGCAATCGACCCGCGAGTCAAATGCGCGGTCTCCTATCTCGGGGTCAGCAACGGCCGCGACTGGCTCCACTCCATGCGCCGCGAGTACGAGTGGATTGAGTATCTCCAGCGGATCGAAGAGGATCGAAAGAAGCGCGTTCTGACCGGTTCCGGAGAGATCGTCAGCGCCCGCGAGGAGATCATGGTCCAAACACCCGAGCGCAAGACAACCACGGTGAAAAAGGAGGTGGAGGCCAAGATCCCGCAACAGATGCCGCTGCAGTGCGCCGAGGCAATTATGGAATATAGCCCGGAGGACGTTGTGCACAAGATCGCGCCGCGCGCGAGCCTGTTTATCGCGGTGGAAAACGACGCGGTCACCCCCGAGGAACAGTCCATCCGCCTTTACGAGAAGGCCGGCGAGCCGAAAAAGCTCATCATGCTAAGGCAGACCACCCACTACGGGGTATACAGCACTTACTTCAACGAGGTCGCCGGGGCGGTCGTGGATTGGTACAACCGTTATCTCAAGTACCATCGCATCGACGTCGCGGAGAAAAGCTAGGAGAGGAGCATGAAGCGGATCCAGTTTGGCGTGCGGGTCCCCAACTCGGGTCCGCTCGCCGCAAAGGAGAACATCGTCAAGGCTGCCCAGGAGGCCGAGAGAATGGGGTTTGATTCGGTCTGGGTCCACGACCACGTGGTGTGGAGCTCTGAGATGCACCGCCACCACATCTCTTCGGGCGCCGCCGAGGCGCTCAGCGACGCTCAGGAGGCAAACTTTTTTGAGGCGATAACCATGCTGGCCTACCTGGCGGCGGAGACTCAAACGATCCAGCTCGGCGTAGCCTGTCTGGTCCTGCCCTGTCGCAATCCCGTCTACGCGGCAAAGCAAACGGCGACCCTGGACTGGCTGTGCAATGGCAGGCTGATCGTCGGCGTGGGCCTTGGCTCCAAAGCGACCCGGGAATCCAGCGAGTTCGACGTCTTCGGCGTCCCCCTTAAGGGACGCGGTTTTCGCACCGACGAATATATCAAAGCGATGAAGGCTGTCTGGACCCAGCCGATGGCTTCTTTCGAGGGCAAAAACATCAGTTTCAAGAACGCCGAGATCTATCCTAAACCTGTTCAGAAGCCCCATCCCCCGGTATGGGTGGGAGGATGGATGGACCAGGCAGCCATTCGGGCGGGGAAATACGGCGAAGGGTGGATCCCCGGTTGGCTCTCCCCGAAGGAGATGAAGCGCGGCTGCGAGATCTTGGCTCAAACCGCCAAGGAAAGAGGGCGAGATCCGAAAAAGATCACGGTTGCGGTAGAAAAGCTCGCGGCGATCGCGCGCACGCGCGACGATGCGATGACTCTCGCCTTGCCCACGATCCGCACGAGCACCAACAGTTACGAGCGGGACGTGGACAACATCCAGTTCGCCCTTGACCGCCACATCATCGGCTCGGTGGACGACGTGCGGCGCCGGATCGACGAGTTCATCGAGGCCGGCGTGCGACACTTCGAGCTCAAGCTCATCTACCCTAGCATGGAAAGTCTCTTGGAGCAGATGGCGCTCTGGTCCAAGGAGATCAACCCGCACTACCAATAGAAAGAAAGGATGAAGAGTTCAAATCGTTTCAATCGTTCAAACCGTTTAAATCGTTTGAACAGCTTGAACCCGCAACCATGAAACTCTCTTTCTTGTTGAACGGTCGGCCAACCGAGGTCGACTGCGAGGCGCAAGAAACCCTGGCCGAGGTCCTGCGCGCCCGGCTCGATCTCACCGGGACAAAAGTCTCCTGCGAGGTGCAGGTGTGCGGCGCCTGCACGGTGCTCGTGGACGGACTTCCGGTGAGCGCCTGCACGTTGCTCGCCTACGAGGTGCGAGATCGCAGCGTCCTGACTGTCGAGGGGCTGGCCCGACCCGACGGCTCTCTTCACCCCATCCAGCAGGCCTTCATCGACGAGTTCGCCTTCCAGTGCGGTTTCTGCACTCCGGGGATGATCATGGCGACCAAGGCGTTGCTGGATGATAACCCCAAGCCGACGGACGATGAGATCATCCATTTCATGGACGGCAATATTTGCCGCTGCACCGGCTATGTGCCGATCGTTCGCGCCATCAAGCGAGCGGCCGCACAGATCCAACAGGAGAAAGGAAAGTGAGCGCGGAAAAGAAACGGGATTTCCAGATCGTCAATCATTCGGTGCCTCGGCGGGATGGACCGGCCAAAGTTACCGGGAAGGCCGTCTACGTGAGCGACGTCAAGCTTCCCGCAATGGCCTATGCGAAGGTCCTGCGCAGCCCTTACGCCCATGCGAAGATCGTCTCCATCGACTCGGCCAAAGCTGCCGCACGACCCGGCGTGTACGCGGTTCTGACCAGCAACGACCTTACCGGCCTGAACCTCTATTACGGCCATGCCGTCAAGGATCACCCCCTGATCGCCGTTGACAAGGTCCGCTACGCCGGAGAGCCGGTCGCCGCGGTGGTCGCACAAGACGAGCGCACTGCGTTCGAGGCGTTGGAATTCATCGATGTCAAATACGACGAGCTCAAGGCCGTCCTGACCCCGAAAGAGGCGCTGGACAAAGGAGCGGCGCTGCTTCACGAGCGGACCTTCGAGGCCGGGGCCCTGCGCGGTTTCGAAGGCGAGGTTGCGGCGGGACGCGGGAGCAACATCTGCCAGGAGTCCCACCTGAAATGGGGCGATGTGGAGGCGGCCTTTGCGCGCGCGGCCGCGGTGGTCGAGGGAGAATACTACTTCCCGATGGCCTATGCCTACGCCATGGAGCCTTACGTGGCGATCGCCGAGGTCAGCGACAACGGCGTCACCATTTACTCTTCCGCACAGCACCCCTTCATGGTGCGCCACGATCTCACGACTGTCTTCAAGCTCCCCGTCAGCCAGATTCGGCTGATCGTGCCGTTCGTCGGCGGCGGCTACGGCAGCAAGTCCTACACCAAGATCGAGCCTCTAGTGGCGGCCTGCGCATGGAAGGCTCAGCGGCCGGTCAAGCTGCAACTGAGCGTGGAAGAGGCCATGCTCACCACCCGCAGCGACGATGCGCTGACCTGGATGCGCACGGCCGTGGACGCCCACGGAAAAATTATCGCCCGCCAAGCAAGGATCTATATGAACACGGGTGCCTACGCGGAAAACAGCCCGCTCGTGTGCGAGAAGGCCACCAACCGCACCGTCGGGCCCTACTCGATCCCAAATGTCCAGATCGACACTTACTCCGTCTACACCAACACTGTCCCGGCGAGCTCCTACCGCGGCTTCGGCTGCGCCCAGGTCACGATGGCAGGTGAGTCACAGATCGACGAGCTGGCAACCAAAATCGGCAAGGACCCGTATGAATTCCGTCTGGCCAATGTGGCGAAGCCCGGCGAAGAGTTTTTCCCCAAGATGCGTCCGTTCGATGGGACCTTGAAGCAAGACCTGGAGATTGCCGCCAAAGCCCTGGACTGGCAGCAGACGCCACCCAAAGGCCACGGTAAAAGCATTGGCTGCTCCACAAGCGATGCGGGCGCTTACCCTCTTACCTCGACTGCTATCAGGGTCCACGCGGACAGTTCGGTATCGATTCTGACCGGGAGCACGGAGTTGGGCCAGGGGAGCCACACGGTTATACCCCAGATCGTCGCCGAAGAACTGGGCGTGCCGTTTGAAAAGGTGCGGGTAGTGGCCTCGGACACCGCCATCACGCCCTACGACCGCTCCACGGGCGCAAGCCGCACAACCACCCTGATGGGCCGAGCAGTACTGGAGGCAAGCCGCGAGGCCATCGAGCAGATGGTGCGCATGGCGGCGGAGCTGCTCAAGATAAAAACGGACGCGATCGAGGTAGTCCGCGGCGGGGTGCGCTGCGGCGAGGCGCGGCTGACGTGGTCGGAGATCATAAGCCGGTACTACGGCCTTCCCGACGGCGAGGTCATCGGACGGGCCTATATCCGCAAGGCCGGTGATTTTTCCAAGCCGCCGGTTTTCTGGGAAACGGCTTGCACCGGCGTAGAGATTTCCGTGGACGAGGAAACCGGCCTCATCCGCGTGGAAAAACTCGCCACCGTGGGCGATGTGGGCTTGGCGATCAACCCCGCGCTTGCCGAGGGACAGGATATCGGCGCCGCCACGATGGGGATGGGTGTTGGACTGTTTGAAGAGCTGGTTTACGAAGGGCCGCAGCTCGTCAACGGATCGATACTGGACTACCGGGTGCCACGTTTTTCCGACATGCCGCGGCAAGTGGAAATGCATCTGGTAGAAAACCAGGACGGTGTCGGACCTTATGGCGCCAAGGGCGGAGGCGAAGCCTCGCTCAACTCCATGCCATCGAACATCGCCAATGCGCTTTACAACGCCACGGGAGTCCGCATCCGGCGCGTGCCGCTCACCCCCGAAAAAGTCTGGCGAGCGTTGAAAGAAAGGCAATAGGAAGAAGTCGATGCGTGTAAGCCGTCTACAATCTATCATCTGTTGCCTAGTGCCTGGTGCCTATTGCCTTTGAGGTTTGTTCCATGATGCCCTTACGACGTTTCAGGATTCACCAGCCTCGCGAGATCAAAGAGGCGGCGGAGATGCTCGCCCAATTCGGCGAGAAAGGACGGCTTTACGCCGGGGGGACGGAGCTGCTTTTGGCGATGAAGCATGACCTGCTTCGCTACGAGCATCTTGTGGACGTCAAGACCATTCCAGGGCTGGATAAGATCGAGCTTAAAAATTCCACTCTCCATATCGGAAGCATCGCCACCCATCGGTCGATAGAAAACTCGCCGCTCATAAGAGAGCACTTCCCGGTCATCGCGGAAATGGAGCGTCATGTCGCCAACGTGCGCGTTCGAGCCACGGGGACTTTGGGCGGGAACCTCTGCTTCGCTGAACCCCATTCCGATCCGGCAACCCTGCTTCTCGCTCTCAGGGCCAAAGCGCGGGTCCAGGGAAGCAAGGGCGAGAGGACCTTGGAGATGGACGAGCTCGTCGCGGGAGCTTATGAGACTTCGCTTGCCGCCGACGAGATCCTGACCGCGGTCGCGATCCCTCTTTCGGCAAAGCCCCGGCGTGCCGCCTACCTCAAGTTTCAAATCCACGAGCGACCGACACTCGGGTTGGCGCTGGTTTTGGAGTTGGACGACGGGCAGAACATCAAAGCGGCCCGGGCCGTTGTGGGAAGTGTCAGTCCCAAGCCATGCCGATCTGATAAGGCTGAAGCTCTACTCGCAGGTCCGAGGGATAAAGTAGAAAAACAACTCCCGCATGCGGCTAAGGCCTTGGCCGAGGCCGCTGATCCTGTGGACGACCTAGAGGGCAGCGCGGAGTACAAACGCCACCTTATCGGTGTTTTTCTGCGCCGCGCCTTCGACCGCGCCCTGCAGAGGCCAACGGCACACGGTTAGTGGCAGTGACTCCGAGTCCGTCTTGGGTTACCTGTGTGGCTTTCGGTGCGACTTCAACCATCAGTCTCCGGTCATCGCCAAGATGCTCGAGGCGTTTGATAGCGTAGAGTGCGAAGGTAAACCGCTGAGCTCGTATAAGGTTTTATGGACCGGGGGGCAGGTCTTGCACTGCGACATCGAGATTTTTGACTTGCTTAAGTTGACCAGGCTCTCCAGCGCCGACGGCCCTTTATGAGCGCTGTAAGGGTGGTCAGGGCGCTTATTTCCGAGCCCTTTCCGAGCTTCGGACGGACTGCGAGTAGAGCTTGAATCCGCCCCAGCCATACTCGCCGACGGGATTGTTTGTTGCCGCGTCAAAAAGATCGATAAGCATCGACTTTTCGGGGTGACCCGCGAGGTAACTCGAGTAGGTCTCTACAAACTGCTCTTGGGTTCGAGCATCGGCGCGGAAAAACCCTTCACCGAGGTAAAGCCTGTGAGGGCGGTGTCGTGCGTCGAGCCTGACCCAGAACAACACGCCCTTCGGCCCTAACGAATCTAGCCATTGCTTGTACTCGGCGATCTTGGCTTCCCACTTTCTGAATTCCTGAGCGAGGGCTGGCAGCGCTCGCGGTAGGGTCATCGAGAGGCTAAGAAGAATAACAATAATGGTTCTCATAATTCCCGCCGGTTCATGGGGCTTGGCGCCAGAGTGGAGCACATGAATCCATTTTTCGGCGGCGCGGCCGCGCCTCCACCTTTTAAGTTGATCCGTGACAGACATGTCAGATGAAAGTTTTTTGTTCGCTGATTCTCTGTGGAAAGAGAAAGCGAAAGGCGTGCCAAAGGTAGAAACCGTAAGGGGACCGGACAGTTGGCTCTAGCAATTACGCGACCGCAGGTGCCATAATTTTTAAAATATTTTCCAAGTTAACAAAATCTGTAATTGAACCACCGTTTTCTGAGCCACAAGAGATTATCGGAGCCGGCGTCGGGATTTGAAATCTTGATAATCTGGCTGATGCGCCCAGTGCGAACAGTACTAGAATGTCGTCCTAGGGGATAGTAGAACACCTGCCGATTTAAGAATTGAAAGGCCCACGTCGGAAGAGGTCGGGCCTTTTTGTTCTTGCGAGCCCGTCACGCGCTAGGGCAGTTGGTATCTTCAAAAAAACACTGTAAGGCAGGGTAATCTCGAACAGGTGTCAAGAGACGGGAAGGGGGGGTTACCGTAGGCGAGAGTAGATCGCCGGCGAATTTAAGGAAGTGAGCCGGCTCATCCGGTGGTGATCCGCCCGGCAAGAAGTCACCAGTTATTCCAACCGGACGTTCTTCGTGAAGTCGTAGCTTGTAGAAATATCGCTCTCGAAGGCCCAGTGGAGCCGATCGCGGTCCCAGCCGCCGCCGAAGGTCTTCTTTAGATAGGCGAGCATGAGCCCCCAGGCATCCCTGGCCGCCTCTTTGCGATACCTTCCGGGCATCGTATCGTTGAGCCACCCGTGCGGGGCATCTCGATAAATCCTGATGTGATAGCCCTTTTTGGAGCGCTCCAGACAGCCGCGAAACTTCAAGACATCGTCGATCGAAATAACGTGGTCCGCCTCGCCAAAGATCCCCAGTAGGGGAGAGGATAGGTTGTCGATCAACGCCTCAAGGGGCTCCTGCTTAAATTCGTCCGTGCCCCATTCTTTCCCCCCCGCCGCGCCGTAAAAAACTACACAAGCCGAGACATCGGTCCTATGAGCCGCAAGCAGCACGGCGTGGCGCCCGGTTTGGCACACACCGACGATCCCGATCCGGGAGGCATCCACCGCCGAGCGTTTTTTCAGATAATCGATTGCCTCCCCCAAGTCTTTTAACACCTCATCATCCCGCAGCTCGACTCTGACATCGCCGCGAGTAAGGGCCTTTCTATCCCCCTGAAAGCGGGAGAACAGATCCGGGGCAAGACCGATGTACCCTGCTTGGGCAAGCTTCAGGGTCAAATCCTTCGTGTGCTGCACCACCCCGTATCTCTCATGGAGCAGGATCACAGCGGGACGCTTGGTCTTGGCCTTGGGCAGAGCCCAAAAGGCGGCAATCCCGCTGTCAAATCGCACCATCGAAGAACGAATTGAAGCTGAATTCTTCTGTGCCATACGTGACTCCAAAGTGTAGAATTTTTTCCTCGGACAGGTTTTTCCGCCTTCCGTCTGGGCCAGCTTACTCGCGGCTCCGCAAATGTCAAGTTTTTCATCGCTTCTACTGCAGATCACGTGAAAGTAAAAGCGGTTCGACAACCGCATAGCGTTTAGATACGGGGACGATACGTCGACCCGGTAGCGTGCCAGGAACAGCCTCGAATTTCCCCCGACGGCCAAAGGGAGGATAAGATGGAATCTAAATACGACCGAAGGAATTTCTTGCGGCTTCTCGCTCTCAGCGGCATCTCCTATGTCGGTTCTTCGCTGCAAGAGCGGGCTCCCGGTTAGAAATACTCCGCGATATCGCTTGGCGGAAGCTTTAGGACCTGACCGACAGCATGGTCGTCTAGCACAGGATGGGCTCGACAGTCCACAAGAGCCTCTCGTCCGTTACTGCCACCGGCCTAAGAGGCGCCGCCAATAAAAGCCGCCATGGCTTCCTCCCGAAGCCGATCGGGTTCTTTCTCGTACCGCTGGGAAAAATGAAACGGGATGAACCGCTCGACCCGCGCCTGGCGCGCCAGCTCACCGGCCTGAGCGGCGGTGAGATGGTAGCGCTCCCGCGCCCTCGCCTCGTCCGCCTGGGAAAAAGCGGCCTCGCAATAAAAGAGGTTGGCGTCCCGGGCCAGAGAGATGATCCGCTCGACGTTCGCCGGTGTAAAGAGGTTATCCACCACATAAACGATCTTTTGACCTTCGCCCTCAACGACCAGCGTCTCCCGCCACTCCTTCAGGGAAAGGGTTAATCTTTCCCCGCCATCTTGGATTGGCATTTCCAAAAGGGTGCCTTGCGGCGCTTTCTCCCTCAGCCTGCGCTTCAACTCATCGAGCCATGGCCCCCTTTTGAGTCCCATCTCCTCCATGCGCTCGTGCCTGATATTGAGCCGGCTTTTTTCCTCTAAACTAAACGCCAGGCAAGGGATCCGATGATCCAGGATCACCGCGCGAACGGCAAAGGACGGCTCATCCAGAAGAAAGCCGCCGAAAGGGACGAGCCGTTCCTCTTCAGGCCTGAATAGTGCTGCGGCGCGGAAAGAACTGATTTTTTGCCGTTCCCTGTCAATTTCGTGGACGACGATTTTCAGGGGATAGTTCTGGATCAGATTCCACGTGTACCCGGCCAGCTTGCCGCTGACGTTGTCCGTGATCCCTTTGGGACCGTGCAGCCGGATCTCGTCTTCCCGGTTGAGAGAAGAACGCAGCAGGTGGTCGAAACCGATGAAATGATCGATGTGGGTATGGGAGACAAAGACATCCGTGATCTTATGAAGATCGCGTAGCCCCAGGCTATCAATGCTTCCGAGATCGAAGAGCAGCGCCCTCCTCTGGTACCGCAGGCCGACGTAGAGAACCGGGTCGCCAAACGGGTCGTTAACCAGGCGCGGAGAAAACGCATCGGACATAGACACGCGAATCCTAAAAAAAGCAAAAATTTAAAGGCCTGGTCATAACGGCAACTGCTGGAAGGATCAGAAATCTGCGCAGGGTTCCCGCTCCTGGAAGACCGGCGCCGATAAGGTAAGGCATATCACCGGCAATCTTCTAAGACGATCCGTGAAAGCGGCTTTCCCTTCAAAAGGTTACAGATCCCCGCCGACAGCTGGCTTTCCCGGCCCGGCGAGGAGGAGGGCCACGAGGCCGCCGAGGAGAGCGAGGTTGATATCATAGCCGCCAGGAAATCCCATGGGGAGGGTTACAATGATCATGGCGACAACCGTGACTCCGGTAAGCAAAAATGAAGCGATCCGCGTGCCCGTTCCCAGCAGAATGGCCAAGCCGCCGAAAAACTCGACTGCAGCAACGGCCGGAGCCATGATTTCCGGAAAGGGAATTCCGTAACCCAACAAAAATTCCGTGAAGCCTTCGAGACCGCCGAAAAGCTTAAGAGAGCCGTGGACGAGAAAAACGATCCCCACGAACAACCGCAAAACAAAGGGTGAGTAGTCACGGTACGGGGCAAATATTTTTTCCAGCATAAATCCCCCGGCCATTAAACCCCTGCCCTCTTTGCCGCTTCTTGAATTGCTCTGGCGGTATAAACACGGGCGAGATGGGCGCGGAACTCCGCCGAGGCGTGGATGTCATCCAGCGGAGAAACGCCTTGCGTCACTTGAGAAGAGGCCGCTTGGACTAGGCTCTGGGCTAAATTCGTTCCCTTCATGCGCTCTTCCACTCGCCTAGCACGAAAGGGCTTGGCATCCAAGCCGGTGACACCGACACCGATCTCAGTGCAGAGCTGTCGCTCCACTCTGAGCCACACCGCCACCCCGACAATGGCAAAGCCCGAGGCCTTCTGCGGGACTTTCAAGTAAGCCGTGCCATGATGGCCTGACAAAACCGGGACTCTGATCTTGGTAAGGATCTCAGAGGGACCAAGGGCTGTGGTCATGAGGCCAAGAAAAAAATCTTCCGCCTTTAACCACCGCTCCCCTTCAGGCCCTCTAGCCAGCAATTCCGCTCCCACTGCAAGCATGGCTGCGGGCATATCCGCCGCAGGATCGGCGTGGGCCAAGCTTCCTCCGACCGTCCCGCGGTTGCGTACCTGGACATCGCCGATGACTCTCGCCGTTTGAGGGAGAAGCGGGCACTTTTCCTTCAGCAGCTCCGAGCTTTCTATCCGGTAGTGGGTCGTGAGCGCGCCGATGAAAATCCTGTCGCGCTCTGCCTCGATGCCGCTCAGCTCCGCGATCCTGCTTAAATCGACGAGGAGTTTCGGCCGCGCCAGCCTCAGCTTCATCATGGGGAGAAGACTGTGACCGCCGGCCAGGAGCTTCGCCTCCTCCCCATGGGAAGCTAAGGCACGAATCGCCTCATCTAAAGTCCGCGGCGTAATGTGGTCGAACGGCGCCGGGATCATCCCGCACCCTCCGCGCGCCTTTCCTTCTTCTCTCGGCATAGGCGCCAGATCTTCTCGGGCTTAAGTGGCATGTCGACGTGGGTCACGCCAAAGGGCGCCAGCGCATCAACCACCGCATTCACGATGGCCGGCGTGGAGCCGATTGTGCCCGCCTCGCCCACGCCCTTGACCCCCAAGGGATTGACCGGTGTAGGGGTTTCCGTGCGAGCCAACTCCAGCCGCGGCAAATCCTCAGCCTTAGGCAACGCGTAATCCATCAGGCTCCCGGTCAGGAGCTGCCCCTCTTCATCGTAGACCACTTCTTCGAGCAGCGCCTGCCCCAGACCTTGAGCGATCCCGCCGTGAATTTGGCCATCGACGAGCAGGGGATTGATCACCTTACCGCAGTCATCCACTGCAACGTACTTCCGAATCTCGATCCTCCCGGTCTCGGGATCCACCTCGACGATGCAGATATGCGCGCCGAACGGGAAGGTGAAATTGGCGGGCTCAAACACGGAGGTCGCCGTCAGCCCGGGCTCCATTTTTTTCGGGAGGTTTCGGGCCAAGTGAGCTTCCAGGGCAATCTCCTGGAGCGAAACGCCCTTTTTCGGCACTCCTTTGACGCTGAACCGGCTTTCGGAAAACACGAGATCTTCCGGGTCGGACTCTAAAAGATGGGCGGCAATCTCGCGCGCCTTCTCTTTGACCTTCTGAGCCGCCTGAAAGACTGCCGTTCCTCCCACCGCTGTGGCGCGGCTGCCAAAGGTGCCGATCCCGCTTGGCACCACCGCCGTGTCGCCGTGAATCACATGGATGTCATCCAGAGGCACGCCGAACTCGTCGGCCACGATCTGGGCGAAGGAGGTTTCCTGCCCCTGCCCGTGAGGGGAAACCCCCGTGAGAACCGTTACCTTTCCGGTTGGCTCCACCCGCACCGTCCCACTCTCCCATCCTCCGGCGGGCATCGCCGCCGACGGCCCCATGCCACAGATCTCCACATACGTGGAAAGGCCGATGCCGAGATATCTGCCCTTTTCCCTCAGCTTCCTCTGCTCGCCGCGCCACCCCTGATAGCCGGAAAGCCTGAGGGCCTTGTTGAGCGCCCCCTGATAATTGCCGCTGTCGTAAATCAGGCCGGTTGCGGTCTTAAAGGGAAATTCCTTGGGCCGGGGGAAATTCTTCTGCCGGATCTTGACCGGGTCGATGGCCAACTCCTGGGCCACCCGATCGATGATGCGCTCGATCACATAAGTCGCTTCGGGCCTGCCCGCGCCGCGATAGGCGTCGGTCGCCACCTTGTTCGTGAAAACGCCCGTTACCTCGATCGCAAGCGCCGGGATCTTATAGGCGCCGGAAAGCATAAGCCCGGTAAGCGGCGGAATCCCCGGCGTGAGTAGCTGATGGTAGGCTCCGATATCGGCGATGACCCGGTATTGGAGTCCCAAGATCGTGCCATCTTTTTTCACCGCCACCTCCACCTCACCCACCTGCCCGCGCCCATGAATCGTCCCCTGCATGTTTTCTCTGCGCCCCTCGATCCACTTGACCGGGCGCTTAAGTTTGATGGCGAGGTGGCCGATGAGCCCCTCCTCCGCGTAGACATTGAGCTTGCTGCCGAAGCCTCCGCCCACCTCAGGAGCGATAACGCGAACGCGATTTTCCGGGAGCTTCAGCATCACGGATAGCTGGGTTTTGAGGATGTGCGGAATCTGGGTCGAGGACCAAAGCGTGAGCTCGTCTTCTCCGGGCAGATAGCAAGCCAAGACGCCGCGCGGCTCGATCGCAATGGGCGCAAGGCGCTGGTGGATCAGGCGCTGCTTAACTACCCGCTCGGCCTCCTTGAAGGCCTTGGCCAAATTCCCTTGCTTGAGGTCAAATCGGAAGGCCACATTGTCCGGCCACTCCGGATGGATGACGGGCGCGCCGGAAGCGAGGGCCTTCTCGGGATCAGAGACCACTGGGAGAGGCTCATAGTCCACTTCGATCAGATCCAAAGCATCCCGCGCCGCATAGCGATCCTCAGCCACGACCACAACCACTCCTTCGCCGACAAAACAAACTTTATCCACCGCTAGGACATAGCGTTTGGGGACTCTGAGCGTGGGATTCTGGCTGGCCACCGGAACACAACCCACCTGATCCCGGATTTCGTTCCCCGTGACGACCGCTACCACGCCGGGATGCCTACGGGCTTGATCGGTTCGCATCGCTCTGATCCGCGCATGGGCGTACGGACTTCTCAGGATCGCCGCATGAAGCACGTTGGGAAGCTGGATATCGTCGACATAGTGCGCCAGCCCGCGGATGAGCCTGGGATCCTCCCGTCGCTTGACCCTCGCGCCAACGAGTTTACTTATTGGCATGGGATCTCCTCAAGCAATGAGCATCGAGTAACGAGTTGCGAGGATTGCGCTTCGAGTTTTTTCCTACCTCAAAACTCATAACCCACAACTCAAAACTATTTAGACTCCCGCATCTTCCGCGCCGCGTACTGGACCGCGTCCACAATGTGCTGGTAGCCCGTGCAGCGACAGAGATTCCCGTCCAGGCCACGGCGAATCTCCTCCTCCGTGGGATCCGGATAGCGCAGGAGGAGCTGATAGGCCGAAAGGATCATCCCGGGCGTGCAGTAACCGCACTGAAGCCCGTGGCACTCCCAAAAACCTTCCTGAAGCGGATGGAGCTCCTCCGCGCGGCCCAGACCTTCAATCGTGAGTACTTCCCCGCCGTCGGCCTGCACCGTGAGAACCGTGCACGATTTTATCGCCTCCCCATTCAGCATGACCGTGCACGCCCCGCAAATGCTGGTCTCACAGCCGATATGTGTGCCGGTCAGCCCGATCATATCCCGCAGATAGTGGACTAAAAGCAAACGCGGCTCCACCTCGTGGGTATAATCCCTGCCGTTGATCCGCAGCGAAACTCGCTTTTGAGGCATCGCTCCTCTTTTCCCGTCAACCGTTTTGATATATTTGTAATCTATAGCCTAATGGCACAGCCGCAATCAAGCATGCTCCTGATGCCTCTCATCTTCATCCTTTTGGCTCTGGACCTCAGCCCAGCATCCAAACCACCGGTCAGGCTCAAGAGCAACCCCAATCTCTCCGTCGCCGAAATGGGCCAATGGAGGGCGCTCCTAAAGGGAGTCGAGTTTCGCAAGTTAACCCTGGAGCGCAGCGAACCCTACCAGCTCATCGACCTTAAGATGCTCCGCTTCGATACCCGCTGGGTCGTGCCCCGCATCGTGCCGACCCTGAGATACAACCTGAAGGCGGCTGATGTCAAAACCCTCGCCGAAATGAGCGGGGCGGTGGCCGTGATCAATGCCAACTACTTTGACGAAAAGGGCAAGCCGCTGGGTTTTCTCAAGGTGGCCGCCGATGAGATCAACCCGCGCGTCTCCAAGAGTTCCCTCTTCACCGGCATCTTCGGCATCAAAGACCGCCTCCCCTTTATCACCCATCGAGACCAATTCCTTTCGCAACAGGCTGACGAAGGGCTGCAGGCGGGGCCGCTGCTGCTGCTGCAGGGATCGCCACTGACCATCAACCGTGGCGCAGGCAAGCAGAGCCGGCGTTCCCTGATTGGCCTCGACAAAGATCAACGGCTGATTGTGGCCGTGACCGATAGCCTCTTGGGAGGATTGAATTGGGCGGAGCTGCAGGAAATTTTTGCCACCGATGCCCTGCAGGTGCGCGCCACAGACCTCCTCAATCTGGACGGCGGGGGGTCAGCACAGCTCTACGTGAAAATTCTCCAACTCGAGGAATACGTGGCCGGAACGGCGAAGGTCCCGGTAGCCGTCGGCTTCTTTATCAGGCAATAGCACCGAGACAAAAAATATAGATCTTTTACTGATAGCTGGTAGAAGTCTGACCCCTGATCATGTTTACCCAACAAGGCTTCCCGACGCCCTGCTCCGGCTCTAATAAGGCTAGCCAGAGAAGTGCGCCATCTGGCGCCGCGATAAAGCATCTTGACACTCAACCCGAGTTTGCGATACTGACGCGGGAATAGCGAACTATAGACAGGAGGTGGCACAAGATGGTCCAGCGGCTCAAATCTATCGTCAGTGTACTTGTTGTCTCAGCCTTCATCGGTTTACCGGTCAGCGACGCGTGGGCGCAGGGTAAAACCAGGATCAAGTACGCGCTGGGGGACGTGATCTCGATCGACGAGCTGCCGCTCCTGATTGCCGTCGAGCGCGCGAAGCAGCGGGGCGTGGATGTACAGGTCACGTCGTTCAAGAGCGAGGAAGTTGCTACCCAGGCCGTGATCAACGGTCAGGCCGACGTCGGCCAGGGAACGCCGTATGCGGCTCTTCAGAAGATAAGCGTCCCGATCCGCTTCTTCTACCAGTTGAGCGCGCTGCAGTTTTTCCCGGTCGTCAACAAGGAGAGCTACAAGGGCTGGAAGGACCTGGACGGCCAGGAGATCGCGGTGCAAGGCCGCGGCACGGGAACCGAGGCGATCATGATCCTGATGGCCAAGGTGCACGGCATCAAGTATAAGAATATCAGCTACGTTCCCGGATCCCAGGTCCGCGGGTTGGCGCTATTGAAGGGGAATATCAAGGCGACCATCCTGGACGCGACCAACAAGAACCTGGTCATGAAAGAGGCGCCGGACAAATTCATCGTCCTGCCGCTCGGTAACGTGAAAGCAAGCGACGAGGCGCTTTTTGCGACCACGGAATTTATCGAAAAGAACCAGGCTGCCGTCAGAATTTTCTTGGAGGAGCTGACCAAGGTCAATCGAGCGATCAACGCAAACCCGAGTTGGGTCGTGGAAGAGCGAAAGAAGCTCGGCTTGTTGAAGGACCTTCCGCCGAAGTTGGAAGGGGAGATCCTCCCCTTTTTTCAGGAGGCTGTTCAGAACGGCGTCTTCCCTAACGACGGGGGCGGCGAGAGCGCGGCAAAAAACGATATCGAGTTCTACAGCCTCTCCGGGGCAATCAAGGGCGACAACGTCAAGGTGGAAGACCTCTGGCATCTCGCTCCGCTCAAGGCTGCGCTCGCCAACCTAAAGTGATCCATCGAATCTCATCTGGCACCCGGCGCCGCCCCACGCGGCCCCCGGGCGCCACGCTTCTCATGCGCTGTCATCTCGGCGTTCCGGGACCGGACTAAGTGGAGCGGAAGAACCTGATTGGCACTCGCCGCCTCTGGCAACTGATCTCCATCATCTTCTTCTTCGGCCTCTGGGAGCTTGCGGGCCGCTGGCCGATCAGCCTCGCCTTCCCGCCATGCAGCACAACGGTTCTGGCACTGCTGCGCATGACCGCCGACGGCAGCCTCCTCAAGGCCTACCTCTCGACTCTCCAGCCGCTCGTCATCGGCATCGTCCTCTGCGGCATCGCGGGAATCGGCTTCGGCATCGGCATGGGACTCTCCCGGTCGATCGAGTGGTTCAGCCTGCCGATCTTCATCATTCTGCAAGCGGCGCCGATGGCAGCGATCATCCCGCTGATCACCTACATCTACGGCATCGGGTTGGCCTCCAAGGTGCTGGCGGTCGTCGTCCTGGCCGCGCCCGTGATCGTGATGAATTCCTACAAGGGGATCCGAAACACCAACCCTTCGCTGATCCAGATGTGCCGTGCCTTCCTCGGGACGAGGCGACAAGAGGTGATCAAAATCATCCTTCCCCACGCCGGCGCCCTGATCTTCGCCGGGCTCAGGCTGGGGCTGGCGATGGGATTCATCGGCATCGTGATCGCCGAGCTGATGATTACGCCGACGGGAATCGGCGATCTGATCACCTATCACAGCTCCGTGGCTGACTACCCCGAGATGTTTGCAGCGATCGCCTCGATCATTGTGCTGGCGGCGTTGACGATCCACGCGCTGGAGCGGCTGGAGCGAAAGCTCTTTCCACCTGAAGTGCGAGGCTCTTGACCATGTCGGCCGAAGCGATTGTCGAAGCGAGAGGGGTCGGCAAGAGCTACGACGGCGGCGTCGAGGCGCTCAAGGACGTAAGCCTGGCGCTTCCACATGGCAAGCTCAGCACGCTCTTAGGCCCGAGCGGCTGCGGGAAAACGACGCTCCTCAAGATCATCGCCGGACTGATCCCGCCGAGCCGCGGTGAAGTCTGGGTAAAAGGGATGAAGGTGGAGGGCCCGGGACCGGAGCGCGCCTTCGTCTTTCAGGATTTCGCCCTTCTCCCTTGGGCGAACGTGCTGAGGAACGTTGCCTTCGGCCTGGAGCTGCGGGGCACTCCAAAGGAGCAGCGGGATGAGATCGCGCGCAGACAGATTGCCGAGGTCGGCTTGAGCAGCTTCGAGTCGAGCTACCCGCACCAGCTCTCGGGTGGGATGCGCCAGCGGGTGGGGCTCGCGCGCGCCCTCGCAGTGGATGCAGACATTATTCTGATGGACGAGCCGTTTTCCTCGGTGGACGAGCAGACCCGGCGGAAGTTCCAAGAAGAGCTGCTCGACCTGCTGAGGCACAAGGAAAAAACCGTGATCTTCGTCACCCACAGTATCGAAGAGGCGGCCTATCTCTCGGACCAGATCGTCTTGCTGTCGCCGCGGCCGGGGGCGGTGTCGAGGATCATCCACCCGAACATCGAACGT
>Ga0209640_10000714_pt1 | contig 26462 bp, 20 predicted proteins | sample RifCSP10_1_FD_184018 | JGI IMG/M metagenome (GOLD analysis project Ga0209640, IMG submission 184018) | Soil microbial communities from Rifle, Colorado - Rifle CSP2_sed 10_1 (SPAdes) (version 2) | ecosystem: Environmental > Terrestrial > Deep subsurface > Rock core/Sediment | place: Rifle... | reverse complement strand
TCTAAAGACCCGCCCCTACTGCCTACCGGCCTACTGCCTACCGGCCTACTGCCTACTGCTGAATGCCCTGACAGAGCGCGACGACGCAGACCGAGAGGATCGTGCGCTCGGCCGGCGGCGCTGGCATGCCGCGCGCGGCCATCAGTTTTCGAATCAGGGCCGCCGTGTCCGTTCGAACCACCGCCGACTGCACGCCGACTCGAACCAGACCCTCGGCGTAGTCGATCGCCTGCCACGTGTGGCCCGCGGCCGCTGACGACACCTTGTCGGTGTCGCGGTTGCCCTTGTCGCGCGCGTCCAGCTTCGCGCCCCGGTCGACCAGGAGCTGGACGACGTCGTTGCGGCCCTTCATGGCGGCGCCCATCAGCGCCGAGCGCCCTTCGTTGTTCCCGTAGCTCGCGTCGATGCCGAGGTCCAGCAGCATCCTGATGGCTTCGTAGTTCTCCTTCGCGGAGCGCTCGTAGGTGACGCCCTCCACCCAGCCGATGCCGGCCGAGGCGGTCAGCGCGTTGTCGCCGTTCGCGGTCGCCGCCTTCGGATCCGCCCCGTGCTCGAGCAGCAACTGCATCAGCACGGTGTCGCTCGACTGCGCCGCCCGGATGAACGGCGTGGCGCCGTCCTCGAAGAACCACTGCATCGTGAAAATCGTCCGGGTCAGCGTGTTGTCCTTGACCTTCGCGTTCGGGTTCGCGCCCTTCCCGAGCAGGAGCCGGATGATCTCGAGGTGATCCATGTCCCCCTTCGGGACCGGATAATCGCCTCCCTCGATGTTGCGGTTGTCGGTGGCGAGGTAGAGCGGCGTCCATCCGCCCTTGTTCGCGAGGTTCGGGTCCGCGCCCTTCTCGAGGAGGAACGCCGCGACCCGGTAGTTGCGGTTGTTGACGGCCGTCAGCAGCGGCGTCCATCCGTATTCGGTCACCTGATTGACTGGCGCGCCCGCGGCCAGCAGCAGCTCTGCCGACTCGAGGTCGCCTTCGCGAGCCGCGAAGATCAGCGGTGTCAGACCGCCGCCGCCGCTGCCGACGAGACCCGCGACCACGACCTCCGTGTCGTCGTCGGTGTCGTTGTCGCCCTCGGGCTGTGGGGCCGTGCGGTCGGTGGTGGTTGCCTGCTCGGCGCCCTGCCTGCCGCGCCCACGGCCCCGGCCGCCGCCTCGTTGACCTGCCGCCTGGTCTGCCGGCGCCGCGGCGGCGGGCGGAGCGGCCGTTTCCGGCGCCGGCGCTGCGCCAGCCGCCGGCTGTTGTGGTTGTGCCGGCGCCGTTCCGGCTCCGCCCTGTCGACCGGGCTGCGCGACCGGCTGGCCGTCCGGTCCGAGCGGCGTCCCCAGACCTCGCTGCCCGCCAACTTCCCTCCCGGACTTCTGGTCGAGGGCGAGCTGCTCGTCGTAGGTGATGCCTGCGGCTGCCGCGCGCTTCCGGCGATCCTGCGCCAGAAGGACGGCGCGCTGGTTCACGCGGTTCGCCATGTAGTTGCGCGGCAGGCCCGCGCCGCCGGACTTGGCGCTCGGATCGGCGCCGGCCGCCAGCAGCACCTTCACGGCCTCCGGGTGCTTCTGCTCGACGGCCCACATCAGCGCCGTCGTCCCGCGAATCGTCTCGCGCGCGTTCACGTCGGCCCCGGCCTCGAGCAGCACGGTCAGCGCCTGGGGGTTTCCGTTCCGGGCGGCGAACATGACCATCGTCTCGCCGTTCGGTCCCCGCTGCTTCGCGTCCGCGCCTGCCTTGATGAGCCTGTCGATCATGGCGGCGTTGCCGTAGAGGGCGGCCATCGAAAGCGGCGTGACTCCCTCGCGATTGACGGCCTTCACCTGAGCGCCCGCGCGAATCAGCGCGTCGGCCATTCGCGGGTCGTCGCGGTAGACGGCCCAGTGCAGCGCCGTGGCGCCGTCGACCTGAGGCGCGTTGACGTCCGCTTTCTGCAGGATCAGCTTCTCGACGGCGGCCCGGTCACCCCTCTGAGCGGCGTCGGCCACGTCGCTCTTGCCGGCGCCGGCCGTGATCCCGACGATGAGCGCCCACAGGAGCGCGGCAGATCCGACGGCGCGCGAAATACGCATGTTCGCCCTCGATCTCCAACCCCGGTTCACGCTTCTCGATTCTGACGCTTCTCTGTTCGTGTTCACGTTCATGTTCGCTTCAGTGTTCCTGGTTCGGGGTGCGGCGTTCCCACTGAGCCACAGGGGAACACCCGCGCGAGACCAACCGCTGAACGTGAACGCGAACCGAGAAGCGAGAAGGGAGAAGTGTGAACGACGATTCATCATTCTCGACTCACATGAATTCGGGTCTACAGCAGCCTGGGAAGACGGCCCGTGCTGTCGCCCTGCTTGTCCCTGTGAACGTCGAACACGTCCAGCACGCTCAGCAGCATGTTGCCCGTCGTGACGGTCTTGCGCTCGTATTTGACGTGGCGATTGCCCTGGAGCTTGCCGTTGGCGCCGCCCACGAGGAGGTGGGCGACGTCGAAGTGCTGGTGCTGGTTCGAGTTGCCCATGTTCGAGCCGTACAGGATCAACGAGCGGTCGAGCAGGGTTCCGTCGCCGTCCGGGGTTTCCTTCAACCGGTTGGCGAGATACGCCATCGTCGAGACGTGGTAGCGGTTGAGCGCGGCGTACCTGCGGATCTGCACCGGGTCGTCCTGGTGGTGCGACCCGCCGTGGAAGCTCACGCTGTTGCCGCCGTCGGGGAACAGCTCGCTCTTCGGGAACGGATACACGCGGCCGGTCAGATCGCGGGCGCCGAGCAGCGTCGCGACGCGAGTGATGTCGGCCTTGAACGCCGCCACCACCATGTCCCAGTGGAGTTTGATGTGCTGGTCGAACTGCTCGGGGATTCCCGGCGGCAGATCCAGCTCGGGGACTTCGTTGCTGGTCTTCGAGGCGAGTTGGATCCGCCGCTCGATCCCTCGAATCTCGTCGGTGAACTGGTTGACGGTTCGGACGTCGGCAGGACCAAGCTGCCGGCGGAGGGACGCGAGCTCCTCCACCAGCGAGTCCAGGATGCTCTGACTCTGCTTCATGCGCTGCGCGCGCACTTCGGGCGTGGAGCCGCTGCCGAACAGGCGCTCGAAGACGACCTGCGGGTTGAGCTCCATCGGGAGGGGGCTCGTGCGCGGCACCGGTTCGTTGTCCGGCGTCGGCAGCTCCACCCACGAAATCGAGTTGGTGTAGGAACAGCTGTAGCCCTCGCCGCAGTTGCTCGAGCTCGAGTTGGGATCCTCGACTGCGAGCTGCAACGACGGGAGCAGGGTGTCCTGGCCGATCTTCTGCGCGATGAGCTGGTCGATGGTGGCGCTTCCGACGGTCGCGTCGGAGCCGGCCGTCTTCCGCGGCTTGATCGCCGTGAGGAACGCCGCCGCCACCCAGTGATCGGAGCCCGTCGTCCCCTCGGGCGGCTCGGCCGACTGAGACCAGAGTCCGTTGAGCACGACCGTCTGGTCCTTCAGCGTGTCGAGTGATTCCAGGATGTAGGGCAGCTTCTCGGGGAGCGCGCCCTCGGCCGCGGGCTCCCAGTGCCCGGGGCCCATGCCGTGGGGATAGAAGACGCCGACGAATCGGCTCTTGGGCTGTCCCGCGACCGTCTGCGCGAGCGCCGTGCTGGCCGGCAGCATCGCGTCCAGCAGCGGCAGCGCGAGGGTGACACCCGTTCCCTTCAAGAACGTTCGCCGGGGCACGTGCCTCTTGGTGATGAACGACATGATTCAGTTGGCTCCCCGAGTATCCGAGCTCGCCCGCGCGCGTGTGTTCGGGGCGGACTCGATCCTGGTATTCATCTGGAACGGACGGCTCTTGACCACGCCGAGCACGATGGAGGAGAAGCGGCTGTCGTTCTCGATCGCGTCGCGCGCGATCTGGCGGACGAGCGGCATGTCCCGGTACTCGGCGCCGCGCCCCAAGGCGTAGGTGAGCAGCTTCTCGGTTGCCACGGTGACGAACTGGTCGTCGTACTTCTGCACGAGCCAGTTGCGAAGATCGACGGCGCTCGTCACGCGGGTGTTGTCGAAGACCTGCGTGACCGTATCCACCGGCGATCCCTCGTCCTGGGTACGCCACAGCCCGATGGCGTCGAAGTTCTCGAGGGCGAAGCCGATCGGGTCCATCAGCCGGTGGCACTGCGTGCAGTCCGGGCGCACCCGATGGTCCTCCATCTTCTTGCGCATCGTCGGATCCTTGGCGTTTGGATCCGCCACGCGCGCCGGCAGCGGCGGCACATTGGGTGGAGGATCCGGCGGCTTCATGCCGAGCATGTTCGTCATGATCCACTTGCCGCGCGTTACCGGGGACGTGCGGTCCGGCTTGGAGCTCGTCGCGAGGAACGCCCCTTTGCCGAGCAGGCCGTGACGCGCTTCCATGCCCGGGCCGAGCGTGACGCGCCGGAATTGACTGCCGGTGATGTGCTTGATCCCGTAATGCCTGGCGAGGCGCTCGTTGACGAACGTATAGTCGGCGTCGAGCAGTTCGATCACGCTGTGGTCGTCGCGGACGATCGTGTCGAAGAGCAGCTCCACTTCGCGCCGCATCGCCTGCCGCAGCGGATCGTCGAAGTCCGGGTAGATGAGCGGCAGCGGCGTCGTCGCGTCGAGGGCACGCAGGTTCAGCCACTGGCCCGCGAAGTTGACGGCGAGCGCCTCAGCCTTCGGATGCCGCAGCATCCGTCGCACCTGCCGCTCGAGCGCCACCGGCTCGTTCAGCCGGCCGGCCGCCGCCAGCTTCAGCAGCTCTTCGTCGGGCGCCGAGCTCCAGAGGAAGAACGACAGCCGCGACGCCAGGTCGATGTCGGTGATGCGATACGCCTGCCCCGCACGGCCCCCGACCAGTTCCTCTTCGATCCGGTAGATGAACTGCGGCGACGCCAGGACGCGCGCGAGCGCCATCTCGATTCCCTGGTCGAAGTCCTTTTCCTTCCGGCCGAACTCGTAGAACTCCATCAGCAGGTTGACGTCGGCCGCCGTGGCCGGCCGCCGGAACGCGTAGGTCGCCAGGTTCGTGACGATCCGGCGCGCGCACGAGGTTTCCTCGGCTGCGGTCTTCGGCGTGCAGGTGAAGATCCTGCGCCGGCTGGGCGAGTCCTTCGCGGGCGTCGCGTCGAACGGGCCCTCGATCCGGATCGTGCCGACGTGCGGGAAGAAGGTGTAGCCGGGCGTCGGACCCGTCTGGACCGTCGACCGCAGGAAGTGCTTGTCGAGATCGAGCAGCGGCGCGAAGTTGGTGGCGAGGAACGTGGCGCCCACGTGGTGCGTGCCCGCCGTGGCCTTGACGCGCACGCGCATCGGCGGCGCGCTGCGCCCGAAGCCGCCGAACCCGCCGCCTCCGCCCTGACCCGCTTGCACCGCTTGCGGAGCTGGTGCACTCGCGGCCCCGTCGCCCCGGCGTCCGCAGTTGGCCGGCGTGTTCCGCCCGCCGCCCTGCCAGTTCATCAGGCCGAGCCGCTCGCTGTCGAGCAGGATCTCGAGCTGTTCGCACGGCACCGATCCGAACCCGGTCGGCGACATGTTGTCGCCGAAGATCGGCGTCACCGTCAGGGTGTACTCGCCGTTGGACGGGAACGTGTGCGGCACCAGCATGCCGCCGCGGGTGCCAAACGGCATCCCCTCGACGTGGTAGTCCTGCGACGTGTCCTCGCGTGTGCGATAGACGACGAGGGTCGGATCTTCGGGATAGCCCATCGCGAGCCGGCTGATCTTCTGCGCGGCCGTCACATAGGCCTCAACGAGCGTGGAAGAGATGCCGAGCGCTCCGGCGATGTTGTCGAAGCCCGATGTCGAGTCGTCCGATGGCAGGTACTTCGACGGATCGACGTTGAGATCGAGCAGGTCGCGGATGACGTTGGCGTACTCGGTCCGGTTCAGTCGATGAAGACCTGGCGGCGGCGTGAACGGCGTGGCGGTGCGATCGAGCTCGTGCTCGAAGGAGGCGATCATCGCATCGAACTGCACGGGTTCGGGACGCTTGGTCCCAAGCGGAGGCATCTGGCCCGCGCGGACCTTGCGCACGACCAGTTCCCACTTCTCCCGATCCTTCTCGACGTTGGCGGGGTCGAGCCCGTCCATCGTCAGCCGTCGCGCGGGCTCGAATCCCGCGGCCTTCATCTTCTCGCTGTGGCACCCCATGCACCACTGGTTGAGGAAGGCGCGCTGAGCATCGGCAGCGATGGCGGGTGTCGGAGCCGTGCTCGTCGGGCGCGTCGGCGTGGCTGGTTGGCCCTGTCCGAGTCCCAAGTCCCGGGTCCCCAGTCCTGACGCCGGACGAGGCCGTGTCTGCGGCGGCGGTGCGGGAGCCGCTTGTTCGGTGCGCGCGGACTGGGCGTGGACGACGAAGGCGAGGAGGAGCGACGCCACCGACGCCGCCGCAAGGGACCTGTATCTCATGCATCGCTCCGCGCGACGTCAAATGGGGAAAAAGCCAACGGACTTAATAGGATACCGAAACCTGCGCGCTTCCGGCAAACACGGATTTTCCCCCATCGCCACGTTCGGCCGGTGATCGGTAATACTGCCCTCCCCGGGGTCCTGTTTCGCGATCCCGGGCGAAAAACAGGGGTGCCTCGCCCCCGGGGCCAGCTGATTGACACGTCGTTCCTCTGAGCCTACGTTGGACCGCTATGCGGCTCGTTGCGCGAATTTCGCACTCGTTGTGCCTCGCAGAGCGGTCCAGGGCGCGCGGTGTGCGCACCTTCCTCGCAACGTGCGCGGCGCTTGCACTGTTGAACAGCTCGCTCACGTTCGAAAACGTGTGGCCGACGCCGAAGATCCGTTGGGCAAATGCCTTGTCAGTGGAGCTCGCCGTGGCCGTGCTGGTCCTGGCCGTGGCACACCGGTGGGCGACCGGACTGTCGAGACGCCTCCTGCCGATCGTCTGGGTCGTGCTCGTCGCGGGACACTATCTCGACGTGACAGCGCCGGGCCTGTACGGGCGCGAGTTCAATCTCTACTGGGACTCACAGCACCTCGGCAACGTTGCGGCGATGCTCGCGCGCGCGGCCCCCGTGTGGCTCATCGCGCTCGCTGGAGCCGTGGTCGTGGCGGCCGTGTGGGTGGTGTACGCCTTGTCACGACTGGCGCTTGGGCAGCTTGCCGCCGCAATGAGCTCACGGGGTCCGCGCCTTGTCCTTGCCTCGGCGACCTCCGTCCTCGTGCTGGTGTTCGCCGCGCAGCAGCTGTCAGACGCCGCGTTGTCGTTCGCCGATCCGGTGACGCGTGCCTACGTCCGGCAGGCGCGCCACGTGCTGGGGATGCTCGGGCCAGGCGCGGTTCAGCCATCCCTTGGTGTCAGCCCGGACCTGAACCGAAGTCTTGCGGGGCTCGAAGGCGCCGACGTGTTGATCGTGTTCGTGGAGTCCTACGGCGGCGTGACCTTCGAGACACCTGCTATTGCCGATGGTCTCGTCGCGGGCCGCTCCGATCTGGCCGCCGCCGTCGAGGAAACGGGCCGCCAGGTCGTGACGGCGTACGTGGAGTCGCCGACGTTCGGCGGATCGTCGTGGCTGGCGCACCTGAGCCTCATCTCCGGTGTCGACGTGCGCGACCAGTACGCCTACACGTCCCTGATGGCCTCCGGACGGGAGACGATCATCACCAACTTCGCGCGACGAGGGTACCGAACCGTGGCGCTGATGCCGGGCATGCGTCAGGCCTGGCCCGAAGGAGCGTTCTACCGCTTCGACCAGATCTACGGCCGTGCCCTCCTGGAGTACAAGGGCCCGGAGTTCGGTTGGTGGAGCGTCCCGGATCAGTACGCGCTGGCAAAGCTCGACGCGGTGGAGCGCACGACGCCGACTCGCCGGCCTCTCTTCGTCGTCTTTCCCACCAGCACGACCCACGCGCCATTCGGGCCGGTGGCTCCGTATCAGCCCGACTGGTCGAGAGTGCTCGGCAGGGAACCGTTCGAGCCGGCCGACGTCGCGCGCGCCCTGGCGGTCAGGCCGGACCTCACGAACTTGAGACCGAGCTACGTTCGCGCCATGGCTTACGAGTACGCGACGATTGCCGGCTACCTCCGCCAGCACCCCCGCGACAACATGGTGCTCATCGCCATTGGCGACCATCAGCCACCGGCGGCCGTGACCGGTCGGGGAGCGTCATGGAGCGTGCCGGTTCACGTGTTTGGCCGGCGCGGCCACGTGCTCGATCGACTGATCGAGGGCGGTTTCCGTCTCGGCCTCCAGCCGCACCGGCCGCCGATCGCTGAGATGCACGCCCTGGCGCCGATGCTGCTCGATGCCTTCGAGCCCAGCCCCGCGTCGGCAGCCTCATCTCGACAGACTGAATGGCAGCCGCGTGCCGCCGATCGCCAGGGCGAGCAGGCCCCCTAACACAGGCAGTCCGTAGGCGTTGGTCAGATAGTCGTAGTGAAGCAGCACGTCGCTCGCGAGGTGAAAGTTGAGCACCATCAGGAGCGACACCGCCGCCGCGAGACGCACCTTCACTCCACACACCATCGCCGCACCTGCGGCCAGCTCACCGAGGAGCACCAGCCGCGCAAAGAGCGGGGCACCGGGGATGGCGATCGTCTCCAGATACCAGCGGCTCATCGGCGGAGCCGAGGCACGCCATTCCTCGAGCCGTCTGGTCAGGAAGCCGCTGTCCATCAACCAGTCGATCTTGTCGAGCCCCATGAAGATCAGGAACGCGCCGAGCGCGATCGACAACACCCTCAGGCCGGCTGCGCTGGTCACGGTATCCTCCGACTAGCCAGTAGCCAGTAGCCCGTAGCCGGTAGCGGGTTCAAGGTTCTTTGCTACTGGCTACCGGCTACCAGCTACCGGCTGGATCGATACAACCACATCACGTCGACGGCAAAGGACCAGACGAGCATCGCCAGCGTCGCAGCGGCTACGACCGCGCTCTGCGGCGCCGGCACGAGTGGCGACAGCACGGCCCCGAGCCCGACCAACTGACCGATCGCCACGGCCTTTCCTCGCACCGTCGAGCGGAGCGGGCCGGCCATCCACGGCAGCAGCCAACCGCAGGCGACGAACGCGTAGCGCATCAACCCGCAGGCGAGAATCCACGCTCCCGCCTTGCCATGCTGCCAGACGAGCACCGACAGCACCAGGATGAGCAGGGCGTCGGTTTCCATGTCGAACCGCGCCCCGAAGGCGCTGGATACGCGGCTGCGGCGTGCGAGCCACCCGTCGAGGCCATCGAGAACAACCACCGTGATTGTCGCGGCGACGGCAAGCCATGTCACGCGCGCCGACCGCGGCTCGCCGACAAGACCCGCCGCGATGGAGACCAGCGCGACACGGACCAGCGTCACGTGATTGGCCGGCCCAAAACGCGGGAACGGATGGTGCGGGCCGACCAGACCCACGACGAGCGTTGCGGCAACGGCGAAGATCCCGAGAGACTTCACGAGGTAGGCTGGGCCGGCGTCGATCCACGAGGCAGCGATGAGGCCCAATCCAGCCGTGCCCAGTGCGCCAAGCGCCACGGCGAGTGCCACGCTCGATCGAAGAGGGGCGAGGGGGAGGAGCGATTCGAAACGTTGGGCGTTGGGCATCGTCGAAGGTTGGGAGTTGGAAGTTGAAGAGTCATTGTAACGGCGGGAGTAAGGCATGAGAATGTCCGTGCATGACGGACGAGGCCCGTGGATTTTGGGTCGTTGGGCCAGGCCGCGGAGAGATACGCAGCGAGAGGCTCGACGGACCGTCCGACGGTGACGTCGTGGTCCAGGCCCTCTTCAGCGGGATCAGCCGCGGGACCGAGGCGCTCGTGTTCGGCGGGCACGTGCCGCAGAGTGAGTGGACGCGTATGCGCGCGCCGTTTCAGAAAGGCGAGTTCCCGGCGCCGGTCAAGTACGGGTATGCCAGTGTCGGCCGCATCGACGTCGGTCCAGACGATCTGCGCGGGCGGACGGTGTTCGTGCTCCATCCGCATCAGACTCGCTACGTCGTTCCGTCATCGGCCGTGCATGTGCTGCCTTCGGGCGTGCCGCCCGCGAGGGCGGTGCTCGCAGCCAACCTCGAAACAGCCCTCAACGGCATGTGGGACGGCCGGCCGCACGTGGGCGATCGCATCAGTGTCATCGGGGGCGGGACGGTGGGATGCCTCACGGCGTGGCTGGCTTCGACGATTCCCGGTTGCCGCGTCGAGCTCGTCGACATCAACCCCGATCGCGCGCGCGTGGCCCACGGGCTCGGCGTTCGCTTCTCACTGCCGGAACACGCCGCTCGCGACGCCGACCTCGTGATTCACGCCAGCGGCTCGGCCGACGGCCTGCAGCTGGCGCTCGAGGTGGCAGGCGTCGAAGCGACGATCGTCGAGTTGAGCTGGTTCGGCGACCACAGCGTGCCTCTCGCGCTCGGCGGCGCCTTTCATTCGAAGCGACTGACCATCGCCTCGTCCCAGGTCGGGCGCGTGGCCCCGGCGCAACGTCCGCGTTGGGACGCGCGGCGACGGATGGAGCTGGCGCTCGGTCTGCTGAGCGACGCCTCGCTCGACGTGCTCATTACCGGCGAGAGCCCGTTCGACGATCTGCCGGCGGTGATGGCCGACCTCGCGCGCGCCCCTGGCGACACGCTCTGCCACCGGATCCGGTACTGATGGCGGCGCAACCCGCATCCAGCCTCGGTCGCGCGTCGAGGCGCGCAGTCAAGGAATGGCGAGGCCTGGAAGGAGATCCCTCCCGATGTTCAGCGTGACGGTTCGCGACCACGTCATGATCGCGCACAGCTTCAAGGGCGCCGTGTTCGGGCCCGCGCAGCGCCTGCACGGCGCCACCTATGTCGTGGACGTGGAGTTCAGGCGGCCATCGCTCGACGCCGACGGCATCGTGGTGGACATCGGCCGGGCAGGGGACGCACTGCGCCAGGTGCTGGGCGACTTCAACTACCGCAATCTGGACGATGTGCCGGAGTTCGCGGGACGCAACACGACCACCGAGTTCCTCGCGCAGGTCGTCTTCGACCGTCTCGTTGCGGCGATTCGCCGCGGAGATCTCGGGCCGGGCGCCAGCCAGGTCGACGAGATCCGCGTCACGCTGCACGAGTCGCACGTCGCGTCGGCGTCGTTCGAGGGCCGTGTGAGTGTCGCGCCCTGACGTGGAATCGGCCCTGCTCGTGGTGCCGGGGAGTCTCGACACCCGGACGGGCGGCTACATCTACGATCGCCGGATGGTCGAGGGGCTGCGCGCGCGAGGATGGTCGATCGGCGTGCGGGAGCTCGACGCCGGCTTTCCGCGGCCATCGGCGGCAGCGCTCGAGCACGCGGCGGCCGTGTTTGCTGCCATTCCCAGCGGGACGCTCACGCTGGTCGACAGCCTCGCGCTCGGCGCATTGCCCGAGATCGCCCTCACCCACGCGTCACGGCTGCCCGTCGTCGCGATCATGCACCTGCCGCTGTTCGCGGATGTCGGGCTCGATTCGGGCGAGGCCGCTGGTTTCCTGCGAGACGAGTGCCGCGCGCTCGATGCGGTCGCGCTCGTGATCGTCACCGGCAGAGCAGCGCTGCCCCTGCTTGCGCGATGCAGCCTGCCCTCGCTGCGTGTCGTGGTCGTCGAGCCAGGGACGTCCGAGGCGCCGCTGGCGCGCGGGTCGGGCGGATCGCGGCTCCGGCTGCTGTCGGTGGCGACGATCACCCCGGGCAAGGGGCACGAGAATCTGCTCGCCGCCCTCGCCGCGGTGCCGTTCCGCGGCTGGAGCCTCACGTGCGCGGGCAGCCTCACGCGGCATCCACCAACGGTCGAGCGTGTCCGAAGAGCGGTGGGGCGTCTCGGGCTGGACGACCGCGTGTCGCTCGTCGGCGAGCTCGACGAGCCGGCACTCGAGGAGTGCTACGACCGCTCGGACCTGTTCGTGCTGGCCACGCGTCAGGAGACCTACGGCATGGCGGTCGCCGAGGCGCTGGCGCGCGGTCTTCCCGTGGTCAGCACGACGACCGGCGCCATTCCGGATCTCGTCGGCAACCGCGCCGGCCTGCTCGTCGCACCGGGAGACACTCAGGCGCTGACCAAGGTGCTGTCACGCGTCCTCGGTGACAAGGAGCTTCGAGCAAGGCTCGCGGAAGGTGCGAGGCGACAGCGGGAGAAGCTGCCGCGGTGGGAGGAGGCGGCGGCGAAGATGGCGGCGGCGCTCGAGTCAATCGGTCATGGATGAGTCCCTCTCGGAATGGCTCCGCCTGCGCGCGACAGCGGACTGGGCGGCGCGCTCGGACACGCTCGCCCGTCGCGTGATCGACGCGATCGGCCCAGTCGATCGCGTTCACGTCCTGGATTTGTGTACGGGCACGGGATCGAACCTGCGGTACCTGATCGAGAGACTTCCCAGCCGTCAGCGCTGGATGGTGGTCGACCGCGATCCGGCACTCCTCCGAGAAGTGCCGGAACGACTGTCGTTGTGGGCGCAGGAACGCGGCCTGGGCATACACATCGACTCCGACGGCTGCCACGTTCGCGGCGATCGACTGGAATGCGACGTCGAGACACGGCAGATGAACCTGGACACCCTCGACGCGGCGATCTTCGAGGGGCAGCACCTGGTGACCGCTTCAGCGCTCCTCGATCTGGCGGCGGAGTCGTGGCTCGATACGCTTGCGACGCGCTGTCGATCGGTCGGCGCGTCGGCGCTCTTCGCCCTGACCTATACCGGCGGCTCGTCGTGTGAGCCGTCCGATCCGGCAGACGCGCTGGTTCGAGGCTTGTTCAATCGGCATCAGAAGACCGACAAGGGGCTGGGTGGACCGGCAGCGGGCCCCGACGCCTGGGCCGCGGCGGAGCGCAGCTTCGTGGAGGCTGGATATGTGGTCGAGAGCGCGCCGAGCGACTGGACGCTCCGGCCCGACGAACGCGCGTTTCAGCGCCGGTTGATCGAAGGCTGGGCGGAGGCGGCGACCGAGATCGCGCCCGGGCATGCGACGACGATCGACGAGTGGCGGCACCGAAGGCTGGAGCACGTCGACGCCGGACGCTCGCGGATCGCCGTCTGTCACTACGACATGGCGGCCTGGCTGGGTCGCTGGGTGGCTAGGTAGCTGGGTAGCTAGGTGGCTGAGTAGCTAGGTGGCTGAGTAGCTGGGTCGGTAGTCTGCGCCTGCGAATGCCTCGGGGAATTCAGATGATGCGCTTGAGAACCGGATCGGCTGGAACCGGCCCCGGCTCTCGTTCCGGCTGGGCGTTCAACTCGCAATCGAACATCACGTCGCCGCCCATGCGGAACACCCGGTACCGTGGCCGGCGGCAGTCGCGGAGGCGCGCGTGCGCCGCCAGACGGATGGCCGGGCGGCCATCTCCGATGAGGACCGGGGCAATCGCAATCTGCAGTCGATCGAGCAGGTCGGCCTCGAGGAAGGCCGACACGGTCACACCCCCGCCCTCGACGAACACCCGGGAGCATCCGCGCGCGTGCAGGCGGCCCAGCACCTCGGCCACACCGCCACCCGGCTTGGTGCTGTCGACGCCGACAATCGCCGCGCTTCCCAGATGGCTTTCACCCGCTCGCACGAGCGCGCGCGAGCAGAAATACAACGTGGGTCCGATCTGGTCGGTGAAGACTCGAAAGGTCGGGGCCAGCCGTCGCCGCGGATCGAAGATGACCCTGAGAGGGTTCGGGCCCTGCACGTGGCGCACGGTCAGCTGAGGGTCGTCGGCCGCCACGGTACCGGCTCCGACGACCACCGCGTCGCAGAGGGCGCGCATGCGGTGCAGGTGAACGATGTTGTCGTCGCCAGTGACGAACTGCGAGTCGCCCGAGTGAGTGGCGATGAAGCCGTCGAGGCTCTGGCCCAGGTGTCCTACCGTGATCGGGCGCGTCGGGGTTGCGCTGCAGATGGGAAGATACAGGTTCAGCAGCTCCGACCGTGCGTCCTGTGATGGCAGGCGTGACTGCCAGCCCGCCTCTGGGGACCACTCCAGCACCGCACCAGGATCATCGGCGGACACTGGTTGGAGCCCCGACGGCCCGCGGAGCCCGAACCCCGTGACGTGGCCGCGACGGTCAAGCGACTCGGTGAGCGACGCCGCTGCCAGCAGGATGTCCCAGGCGGCCTGAGCGGCCGAGCGGAGCTGGCTGGGAGAGTCTACCGCCACGCGACGGCTCTTCGGCAGGAGCTGCTGCTCAGCAGCCGGTGAACGCGCATGTCGACGCCACTATGCCACACCGGGTGACGTGAATACCAAGGGTTCTCTCGCTCGCGATCTACTTCGTCGCGCTGTTCTGGGACGAGGATCCCGCAAACAGGCGTTTGCCGTCCTTGAACGTGATGCTCGTCGCGTTGGCGGTCCTCGACCCGTTGCGTGCCTGGAACCCGTCGATGACGAGCACCGTTCCAGCCACGAGGTCCTGCTTCCTCCACCCGCGCCGGTACAGGGCGTTGGCGCCGCCGGTCTCCCAGGCCCATTTCTCCACTTTGCCGTCCTTGCCCACGATGTCGATGTAGATCCAGGCGTGGGGGTTCGCCCAGCGCATCTCCGTCACCGTGCCCGTGAGCGTCAACGGCTTCTTGGAGTCGTACTCCGCCGAGAAGGAATGATGCGCCCCAGCAGGCAGCGCGCCCCACACCAACGCCAACACGATTCCCGCCAGTCGGGATGCTCTCATCGCCACCAGCCTCCCATGTCCCACGGTCCGCCTGAAGGCGGACACTACATACTCGGTCCGGCTGAAGCCCGGCTGAAGCCGGACACTACGAGCGACGCTTCGCGCGTGCCGCGTCCCTGATCTCCTTCAGATGCTGCAGGTCCTGGTTGTCCTCGTGACAGGCGACCTCGAGCAGCTCGTCCGTCTGCCGGTTGAGCGGGAAGGCGATCGTCCACGGGCGCGTGTAGACGAGCGGATCCGACACGGTGGCCTCGTAGTGGATCGTGTCCGCATCGACCGGTGTGAACCGCTCGACGACGCGCTCGGCGTGGCTCACGATTTCGCCGACCTCGTTCAGCCAGGTCTTGCCGTTCAGATTGGTCGTCTCGACGACCAGCGTATCGCCTTCCCAGCGCCCGATCGAGTCCCCCTGCCAGAGCCGCAGGTGATCGGGGAGGTGCGCGCGGCCGTCGAGCGGAATCGTTCGCCACGACATGCGTTCGTGGAGGACCACGACATACCCGGGCGGCTGCAGGATCTGCAAGGGCGACGGCACGTACATCGAGCGAGGCACGCCGGCAACGAAGCAGTGCGCGGTCGGGTCGTCGTACCCGCGCTCGGGAGTCTTGCGGTCCTCCGCCTCGATCGTCGCCCACGCCTGCATCGGAAGAAGACCGTCCGGCGGATCGATGATGACCCCGCGGCCAGGCGGCGTCAGGAAGTCGACCTCGTGCGTGCCGAGGCCGTAGTTGGCGCCGCCGCCGTCCGACATGAAATAGCCCTGCAGGTCCGGCTTGCCGTCGGCCAGGCGCCTGATCTCTCCCTTGGGCGCAGGCGGCTTCGAGGCAGCCTGTGCGCTCTCGCCGTTCCATTCAGGAGGAATCTTCATCAGCGCCGACGGTCCCGGGTACCAGGTCCTCGCCTCCGGTTCGAACGCGCCGCTCGCCTCTTCGGCCTCGGCCTGGCACTGATACTCGAAGATGCGGTCCGCTTCGGTGAGCCGATGGAGCGGCATGGCGATCGTCCACGGCCTCGTGAAGACGCTCGGATCCTCGATCGTGACCTCGTACTGGATCGTGTCGGCGTCGGTCATCGTGTACCGCTCCACCAGGTGGAGCGCCGCCGAGTGAAAATTGCCGGCCATGTCGAGCCACGTGCGCTCGTTGTGGTTCCTGACGTCCACGACCAGCGTGTCTCCCTCCCAGCGCCCGCGCGAATCTCCCATCCAGAAGTCGATCCCCTCTGGCGCCGGAGCACGGTTGGTGTAGATGGTGCGGTGCACCTGCGACCACTCGAAGGTCATCGCGAGGTGGTCGGGTGTCTGGAAGATCTGGAACGGAAACTCCATGTACATGATGCGCGGCACGCCGGGCAGGTAGCAGTTGGCCAGCGGATCGGAGGTCTGCCGGCTCGCCGCGTTCTCGGTCTTCTTCGCAGCTGCCCACGCCTGATACGGAATCGGCCCGCCCTGCACGACGCCTCTTCCCGCGGGCATTCCGTGCCGCGCCACGTGATCCTCCAGATCGACGGACGCGCGGTTGCGGACCTGCCAGATGCCCTGAAGGTCTGGTTTGCCGTCCGCGGTCCTGGGTATCGCGACCTCCGCCGGAGGGCGAGCGCACGACAAGGCGACGATCGAGAGTGCGAGAGCGCTGAGCAGGACACGGAACCGCGCGGCCATGCCGCATTGTAGAACTGTTCCTTCATGACCACGCCGCTCGTCAATGATCGGCCCGTGGTGTTCCCTTCAACCCCAGGGCGGGACAGCCGGACACCATCCCCCGCCGGAAAAATAGAGTGACGAACTGTGCCACCGCGAGGAGCCGTCGATCCTCGGGGCTCGGGTTGCCTATCGGGACGCCGATGTCGGGCCGAAAGGCACACAGAGGTTCCAGACGCGAGCCGTCTGCGTCGCCGTGCGCCTTTGTGCGCACGCCGGCGCCAGGATGGGCGAACCGTCACCTCGCAGACACAGACGCTGATGATTGGCAGGACTCTCGGCAAATACCGGATCGTTGGCCAGCTCGGGCGAGGTGGGGCGGGCGTCGTGTACAAGGCGGTGGACGAAACGCTCAACCGCGACGTCGCCATCAAGACGTTGAATCCGGATCTGGTCAACACCGAGGTCATGAATCGGTTCCGCGCCGAAGCCACGATCCTCGCGCGGCTCAATCACCCGCAGATTGCGACGATCTTCGAGCTGTTCCGCTCCGAGGGCGACCTCCTGATGGTCATGGAGTTCGTCCGCGGCGAGCCGCTGGACAAGCTGTCCGAGCGCCTCGGGCCGCTGTCGCCCGAGAGGGCCGCCTACCTGATCGACCTCATTCTCTCGGCGCTCGAGCACGCGCACGGCGCCGGCATCGTGCACCGCGACGTGAAGCCTGCCAACGTGATGGTGACCGACGAGGGCGGCGTCAAGATCATGGACTTCGGCATTGCCCGCGTGCTCGGTGCCGAGCAGAAGACCGTCGACTTCCGCCTGATGGGAACGCCGGCGTACATGTCTCCCGAGCAGGTGCTGGGCGAAGTCGTGGACGGCCGCTCCGATCTCTACTCGGTCGGCGTGCTGTTCTATCGCCTGGTGTCGGGTGCGCTCCCGTTTTCGGCCGATACGGCGCTGGCCATGCTTCAGCGGCAGATCCGGGACTCTCCGATGCCGCTCGCGGCGCATGGCCAGGGGCTGCCCGAGTGGTGCGAGCAGATCGTGCAGCGCGCGCTCGCCAAGTCGCCAGCCGATCGCTTTCAGTCCGCTGAAGAGTTCCGCGAGGCGCTGGCGCGCGCGACGGGCCCGTTGCCCGCGTCAGATCTCGCGAAGACGTTCGCTGCCCCTGGGAGCCTCGCTCCGCTGTCGACGGGCATCACCGACACGATCGACCTGACGGAGCGCAACCCCGCGCTCAATCGGCGCGCTCCGGCTTCCGCCGCACCTCCCGTCACGGCGGGGCGCGCGCGGGTCGCGTGGGTTCCCGCAGCGGCCGCACTCCTCGCGATTGGCGCCGTGGCATTCGGGTACGTCGCCTTTCGCGATGAGACGACCGAAGCGGCGGTGCCGCCGCCAGCCGCGATGACGTCCACGCCGGCCGGAACCCCAGCCGAGCCGCAGACGAGGGTGACCGCGCCGGTTCCTGAAGCGGAACAATCAGCAGCGGTCGCGTCTGGTGGAACCGAGGCGGTCTCGACGCAGGCAGTGGCACGCGACCTCCGTGGTACTGACGCTCCGGCGCCCTCGATGCGAGCGGCGGCCGTGCCTCGGCGGCCTTCGCCTCCACTCGGGGCCGACACCGAAGCGCCGGCGCCTCCGCCGGAGGAACCAGCTGCCGCGCCCGCGCCGCCTGACCGGCGGACCGTGCGCCCGATCCTGGCCGAAGACCCATCCCTCGTGTTCCAGACGAGGGCGCTGGTGGGCACGCTGAAACCGCGGGAGCAGAGCGCGCAGCTCGTGCTGGGTGAAGGAAAGATCACCATCATCCCGCAGGATGACCCCTCCTCTCCGCTGTGCTCCTTCTCGTACGGACGCGTGATCTCCATCAGCGTGTCACGCAGCCGGGATCCGCTGTGGAACTCACCGCAGGGGCCGGCGCCGGTGGCCCGCGCCGGCGGGACGCTCAAGATGCTGGGTATCCAGGTCTCCCGGGACTGGATCGCCCTGCGCACGAGCACCGAGGAGCAGTTCGTGGCGATGCGCTTCGACGAAGTCCTGTTGAAGCGGGTGCTCCTGGCGCTCGAAGAACGGACGGGACGGACGCCGCAGTTCGTCGAGCTTCCCAAGGACAAAGACGACTGAGCCAGCCCGAGCCGTGTTCCGGCCGATCTCACTTCTGTAACACAAACACGAAAAGCGCCACGACGACACGCCCGCCGCCCGGCGGATGCCCATCGTCACCCGACCGCATCCCACGGCTGATGAACCACTTCCGCCCCACCGCCGATCCCGGCGTACGGCTTGTAATCAGTCGACCGATGCAGTTGCGTGTTGGAGCGGGCACCGATACAGGGCGTGTACGCAGGCTCAACGAGGACGCCTACGTATCCCGCGCCGAGCAGGGGCTGTTCGTCGTGTGCGACGGCATGGGCGGAGCGCCAGCCGGAGAAGTCGCGAGCCAGATGGCCATCGAGGCGATCATCGGTCAGCTGGACGAGCACGGGCACGAGAGCGCATCACCCGCCAGCGAGGCGCCGGCCTACCTGCCGCACACCGAGCGGCTGGCGAACGCGGTTCGCCGGTCCAACGAGTTCATCTACGGCCAGGCGCAGAAGAATCCGCGTCAGGCCGGCATGGGGACCACGATTGTCGGGGCATGGATTCGCGAGCACATCGCCGGCGTGGCGCACGTCGGTGACAGCCGCGCGTACCTCTGGCACGACGATCGGCTCGAGCCGCTCACGCGGGACCATTCGCTGGCAGAAGCGCGAATTGCCGCGGGGCTCGACGAGGACGACAGGAGCCTTCCGGTCGAGCAGCTGAACGCACTCGTCCGCGTGCTCGGACGTGAACCCGACGTCGACGTGGATCTGAAGGAAGTGGCGCTGCAGCCGGGCGACTACGTCCTGCTGTGCAGCGATGGTTTAACGCGCATGGTGCCGGAGACGGAGCTGGCGCAGGCCATTACGCAGTTTCAGGAGCCGCAACGGATTTGCGACCACCTGATTGCCGCCGCCAACAGGAACGGCGGCGCCGACAACATCACGGTGGTCGTGGTGAAAGTCACGGGCAGCTGGTGGCACCGCCTGCTCGAGCGATGGAAACGATCAGCCAGACGAGGCGACGATGCCGAAGCTTACGCTGCAGTTTGAGGGAATCGTTCTCAAGGAGTACCCCGTGGGGCCGGGTGTGACGATTGGACGCCTGCCCGACAACAAGGTGGTCATCGACAATCCCGCCGTGTCGGGTCATCACGCGCGTGTCTTCGTCGAAGGCAACAGCGTGATTCTCGAGGACCTGCAGAGCACCAACGGCACCTTCGTCTACGGTCGGCCCGTGACCCGCCACGTCCTGCATCACGGCGACGAGGTGCTCGTCGGCAAGCATCAGCTCGTCTTCGATGTGTCGGGTGAGCCCCTGGCTGCACCGGGGCCGGCGATTCAGGGCCTGGGCGACACGGTCTATCTCGACACGAAGCAGCACAGGGCGCTGCGGGCCGGAATCGAATCGGCGCGCGCCGAGGCGAACAGACCTGCACCCAGCCCGCGTCGCGCCGTGACGGCGCCTCCCGCCTCCCGGCGCGTCGGCCTTCTGCGCGTGCTATCGGGGCGCTCGGAGCACGCGGAATACGAGCTCGAGAAGCACACCGCGCTCATCGGACGGTCTGCCACGGCGCAGGTGCGGTTGCAGGGCTGGTTCAAACCGTACGTGGCCGTCGCCATCGCGCGCAGCGGCGACGGGTACGTGGCGACGCTCCTGGGCGGCAAGACGCTCGTGAACGGCCAGCCGCTCACGGCGCGCTATCAGCTGCAGGACGGCGACGTGCTCAACGTCAGCGGCCTGTCGATGCAGTTCCGCTGGAAGGACGGCGTGGCCGCGGAATCGGCGGCGTGAACGAAGGCGGGTTCTCGGGTTCTCGGGTGCTTGGGTGCGCGGACGGGTTCTCGGGTTCTTGGGTGCCTGGGTGCGCGGACGGGTGCTCGGGTGCGGGTTCTCGGGTTCATCGGTTCGGCGGGCGCGCCGTTTGTAGGTAGCGTGCCAGTGCTGTGGTAGCGGCCGATGCGCGTCGGGCGAGCACGTGCAGTGGCTCGACTTGCTCCGGCGTGAAGTGACCCCGGTCGACGCCATCCTGCAGGTGGTTCGACGTCTCGAGGAGTGAGCCGTTGGCGACACGCAGGTACTGGCCGAACTCGCGCGGCTGGTAGCGGCCGAATCCCTCAGCGATGTTTCTCGGCGCGGACGCGGCGGCGTTTCGGATCTGCCTCAGGAACTCCATGTCGCGCTGGACCTGAGCGCCACGAATCAGGGCGTAGACGCCCAGCTTCAACTCGTTGGCGAGCTGCCAGGCGTCGATCTCGGTGAACGATCGGGCTCCCACGGAGCGACGGCACTCGCAGCAAGCATGCCGGACCCCAGAATCCAACGAACCACACGAGATTCCCCGAGAAACCAACGAACCTATGAACCGGAGCCTTGCACCTGTGCACCTTGTGCACATGGGAACCCGTTCAAAGTACGCGGATTCTGCGCTTAGTGCGGGTTCTCAGGTGCTGGGGTGCTTAGGTGCTCAGGTTCGGGTTCTCAAGTGCTTAGGTGCTTGGGTTCGCAGCAGAGCCAGAGCGGTTGAGCACCCAAGCAGCTGAGCACCCAGGAACCCAGATGCACCCAAGCACCCAAAGCACCTGAGCACCCGAGAACCCAAGAACCCGCGCACCCAAAGCACCCGAGAACCCAAGAACCCGCGCACCCTAGCACCCGTCCGCGCACCCGGGCACCCAAGAACCCGAGAACCCGTCCGCGCACCCAAGCACCTGAGCACCCGAGAACCCAAGAACCCCTGTTGGTGTAGTCTCTCGCCCATGCGTCCACCGGCCGTCGGCGAAGACTGGCTCTCCGTGCTCGTCGGAGGCGTGCTCATCGCCATAGTGCTCGCCGGGGCGCGGCCGTCGCACCCGATTCAGATGGCCGTGCAGGTGCTCGTGCCCCTTGCCGTTGGTGCGGCGATACTCCGGCTCCGGCTCGGCCGCTTCCTGCCGGGCGTGGTCGTCATCTCGGCTCTCGCGTGGCTGGCGCAGTCGGCGGCGGAGCTTCCCGTGGCCGCATCGTGGAGCCTCGAGTACGTGATCTTCGCGCTGGGGATCGGCCTGATCGTCAACCACACGATCACCGTGCCGGCATGGTTTCGTGAAGCGGTACGGACGGAGTACTTCATCAAGACAGGACTGGTGGTACTCGGCGCCGGGATCCTCTTCGACGAGATCGCCCGCGCCGGGCTGCTCGGCATCGCGCAGGCGCTCGTCGTCGTGTTGAGCGTCTGGACGTTTTCGTTCTGGCTGGCCCGGCGGCTGCGCGTGGACGACGAGTTCGCGACGATGCTGTCGAGCGCGGTCGCGATCTGTGGCGTCTCCGCGGCCATCGCCGCGTGCGGGGCCATTCGGGGCGACCGGAAGAAGCTCTCCTACGTGACCTCGCTCGTGCTGGTCGTCGCGATGCCGATGATGGTGCTCATGCCGTGGATCGCGAAGGTCACCGGCATGGCGGACGTCGTGGCCGGCGCGTGGCTCGGCGGCACCCTCGACACGAGCGCCGCGGTCGTCGCCGGCGGCGAGCTGATCAGCGAGGCCGCGCGGGATGCGGCGGTCGTGGTGAAGCTGTCGCAGAACGCACTCATCGGCGTGGCGGCGTTTCTGCTGACCATCTGGTGGGCCACCAAGAAGGGAGCAAGGGGGCAAGGGGGCGAGGGAGAAGGGGGATGGGATGGAGGCGCGGCGCCGCGGACGAGTCTGGCGGTCATCTGGGACCGGTTTCCAAAGTTCGTCGTCGGCTTCCTGGTCGCCTCGCTCGTCTTCTCCTGGCTCGTGGACGAGGCGACGGTCGCCGCCACGCGCGGCACGCTCACTGCCGTCCGCACGACGCTGTTCGCGATGGCCTTCGTCTCGATCGGGCTGGAGACGTCGCTTTCGAGCCTCGTCACCACAGACGAAGGGCGCCCCGCCCTCGCGTTCCTCGGCGGGCAGGCGTTCAACGTGCTCGTGACGCTCGTCGCCGCGTACGTGTTCTTCGGTGGCTTCCTGTTTGCCGTGCCATGAGAGGCTGCATCGTATTAGGCTCAACGAAGGAAGGGAGGGCAACATGAAGCTACTGTTGCACGCTGGTGTGGTTCTCTTGATGTTCGGTACGGCTTCACCACTTCGAGCACAATGGCTGAAGCATCCCACGCCAGGAATCCCTCGGACTGCGGACGGCGCGCCAGACGTCTCCGCACCGGCGCCGCGCACGGCCGATGGCAAGCCAGATCTCTCCGGCGTGTGGGGCACCGATGCTGGTCCGTCCCTGTTCTACATCCCGGGCGACCTGAAGCCGGATGAAATCAAGCCGTGGGTGGGCGAGCTGGTGAAACAACGCGGCGAAACCTTCCAACGGGACGACCAGCAGGTGCGATGCCTGCCTGAAGGTCCGCGCTTCAATCATTTCGTGGCGCTGCCGAAGAAGATCGTCCAGACGCCGACGCTGATCCTCGTCCTGTCCGAAGACCTGACGTATCGCCAGATCTTCCTGGATGGGCGTGCGCTGCCGAAGGACCCGAGTCCGAGCTTCATGGGCTACTCCGTGGGCCGTTGGGAAGGCGACACGCTGGTGGTCGAATCCACTGGATACAAAGACGCGACGTGGCTGGACTTCGCCGGCCATCCTCACAGTGAAGCCCTCCGGCTCACCGAGCGGTATCGGCGCCTGAGTTTCGGGCACATGGAGATTGAAGAGACGTTCGAGGACCCGGAAATCTACAGCCGGCCGTTGACGGCGAAGGTCAAGGCCACGCTCGTCCCCGATACGGATCTGCTCGAATACGTCTGTGCCGAGAACGAGAAGGATGTTCCGCGCCTGGTCGGGACGGTCGCAGAAGAGATGAAGACGGTCAAACCCGTCAAGGTCGCGCCCGAGATCCTGGCCCAGTACGTCGGGTCGTACGACTTCCGGTGGCCGGAGAATCCCACGGTGCCCTCACTGTGGCCGGTCACCATGGCGAACGGGGAGCTGCTCCTCCAAGGTGCGCCGTTGACGCCGCTGTCCGAGACGCAGTTCATCTGGGCTGAAAGCAATCGACTCGAATTCGTCAAGGACGCGCAGGGTCGCGTCACGCACTTCGTCGTCATCCTCGTGGAAGGCGACATGGTCGTCAGGAGAATGCCGGACGGAAAGCCATGAGAGCTGCGAGCACCTGAGCACCCGAGCACCTGAGCACCCGAGAACCCTCCCGATCCGGCGGCAGCCGGATTGGCGCACTCGACGTCAGAACGTCGCCAGCGTGTTCACCGGGAACCCCGTGCCTCCGGTCACCGGCACGGGCGCGATGGTGACCATGAACTCCCATCGCTTCAGTTTCGCGGCGGTCGCGGACACCGCCTCCAGATCCTGATTGTCGAGCAGGTGGATGCCCATCGCGGTGATGAAGAGCGTGTGCACCGCGAGGTTCGAGCCTTCGACGAGCGACGGCGTCACGTCCAGCGCGGCGTCGCTTCCCGCGACGGCAACGCCCCGGGCCTTGATCCATGGTGCGACCGACGCATGCACGCCCGCGGCGCTCTGTGCGATGTTCCACGGCCCCATCGTGTCGCGCCGAGCCCAACGTCCGGTCCGCAGAAAGATCGCATCCCCGGGCGATACCTTCACACCTGCGAATCTCTCCCAAGCCTCGAGGTCCTCCACATAGACAGGCGTGCCGGGCTCGAGATACGGAAGGTTCCTCAGTCGCGGGATGTCGATCAGGATGCCGCGCGTGACGACGCCGTTCTTCAGGTTGTCGATGCCGAGCTTCGTGCACCCTTGCTCGGTATTCACCTCGGCTCGCGCATAGCCGTTGTAGGTCTGGTCTTTGTACAGGATGTGACACAGCGCGTCGATGTGGCTGTGCGCATAGCCGTGATACGACACGCGGTAGCTGTCCATGAAGAAGCCTGGCAGCATCGTCTGCTCGAAGGGGCTCGGATTGTCGACCGCCTTCTCGGTCAGGGCATTGTGAGCGAGCGAGACCGAGATGCCGTTCTTGACGAGCGCGGCCGCCTGCCGCCGCTTCGCGTCGGTGACCAGGTTCGCTGCTCCCAGCTGATCGTCTTTGCCCCAGCGCCCCCAGTTCGAAACCTGCTTGAACAACTCGTCGAGCTCGGCGGCGTTGCGCGGCGAGCGCGAGGCCGCTTGCGGCGGGCCAGCGGGCGCGACCGCCCCACGCTGACCAACCAGTGTGACGCCAAGCCCCGCCAGGACGAACGCTCCAATCAGAAGTCGTGATCGCATGGTGGCCGGATTATAGACGTCGAATCACTTGAGTTGAGCAAGAGATCGTGTGTTCACGCTTCCCGGTTCTGACCTTCTCTGTTCGTGTTCACGTTCGGTTCGGGAGTTCGGCGTTCCCTCTGGGGTTCTTCACGACGTCGGTCGTATCCCCCGAGCCCCACGTATAATCCCCGTGGCATGGCCCTCGAGCGAGGCACACGGCTTGGCGTGTACGAAATCGCGGAGCCCATTGGCGCAGGAGGTATGGGCGAGGTCTACCGCGCCAGCGACCCGCGCCTGGGCCGCGACGTGGCCATCAAGGTGCTCCCCGTCGCCTTCTCGGCCGATGCGGGCCGGCTGGCTCGGTTCGAGCACGAGGCCCGGGCTGCCGCGGCATTGAACCACCCGAACATCCTGTCGGTGTACGACATTGGCCGTCTCGACCAGTCTCCGTACATCGTTTCGGAGCTGCTCGAGGGGGAGACGCTGCGCGAGCGGATCGGCATCCCCGCCGACACGCTGCCGGTGCGCAAGGCCGTCGACTACGCCATCCAGCTCGCGCGCGGTCTGGCCGCGGCGCACGACAAGGGCATCGTGCATCGCGACCTGAAGCCGGAGAATGTGTTCATCACGACCGACGGGCGCGTCAAGATCCTCGATTTCGGCCTGGCCAAGCTCACCGAGGCCGAGCCGGCCGCAACCGCCGACCTGGCCACGCAGTCGAAGACGGACCCGGGCGTGGTGCTCGGCACCGTCGGCTACATGTCGCCCGAGCAGGTGCGCGGCGCCTCTGCCGACCATCGATCCGACATCTTCGCGTTCGGCGTGGTCCTGTACGAAATGCTCTGCGGACGACGGGCATTCCGGCGCGACTCGTCTGTGGAAACGATGACGGCCATCCTCAAGGAGGACCCGCCCGACATTGCCGAGCGCGGCATCCCGCCGGGCCTCACACGCCTCGTCGACCGCTGTCTGGAGAAGGCGCCGGCCGCGCGCTTCCAGTCGACCCACGACCTGGCGTTCGCGCTCGAGGCGCTCGCGTCGCAGTCGGGCGCCTCGGAATCGATTCACGTCAAGGAGAAGGCGACGTTTGGAAGAAGCAACCGCGAGCGTCTCGCCTGGGCGCTCGTGGCCGTGCTGGCCGTCGGCCTCCTGGCAGCGCTGGCAATCGGCACGCTGAGCTATTTCAGGGGCGGACCGGTCGTCCAGGCCACGCGCTTCTTCGTCACGCCGCCGGAAGGCTGGGCTCTCGCCCAGCAGACAACGCAGGGTGACATCGCGGCCGCTGGTCCGCTGGTCGTGTCGCCCGAGGGTCGTCGAGTCGCCTTCGTCGCGCGCGACCGGTCGGGCAGCACCCTCATCTGGGTGCGGTCGCTCGACACGCTGGAGGCGCGCGGGCTCACCGGGACCGAAGGCGGCCTCTCGCCGTTCTGGTCGCCCGACAGCCGCTCGCTCGGCTTCTTTGCCGACAGCAAGCTGAAGAAGATCGATGTCTCGGGCGGACCGCCCGTGACTTTGTGCGACGCGTCACCCGGCGTGAGCGGGACGTGGAGTCGGGCGGGCGTCATCGTCTTCTCGCCCGCGGCTGGGACGGCGCTCCAGAAAGTGTCAGCGTCCGGCGGCGTGCCGGCGTCCGCCACCGAGCTCGCCGGGAACGAATCCGGTCATGCGCGGCCGCTGTTCCTGCCCGATGGCCGGCACTTCGTGTATCGCGTCGGCATCGGCCGCGATATACGCGGCACGGCGTATGTGGCGTCGCTCGATTCGAGCGAGCGCACGAAGGTCGTCGAAGCGCCCCTCGACTCCGGCCAGCATCGCCCTCCACGCAGGGACCCACCAGGAGTACGCCGGGATGCCGAGCGGCTCGACGAGGCGGCAGTACGCGTCGATCTCCGCGCGTGCCGCCACGAGGTCGCCCCCTTCCACGAGGTCGAGCACGAGCCAGGTCCGGGCGAGCAGCGAGCGCTCGCGGTCGCCGCTTGCCTCGGCACGCTCGACGAGTTCGCGAGAGACCGCAAGGCGCTCGTCCAGGTGGTCGG
>Ga0209640_10000713_pt1 | contig 26462 bp, 35 predicted proteins | sample RifCSP10_1_FD_184018 | JGI IMG/M metagenome (GOLD analysis project Ga0209640, IMG submission 184018) | Soil microbial communities from Rifle, Colorado - Rifle CSP2_sed 10_1 (SPAdes) (version 2) | ecosystem: Environmental > Terrestrial > Deep subsurface > Rock core/Sediment | place: Rifle... | reverse complement strand
GTGAGCATGACGTCGGCGCCCTGGCGCGCGGCCAGCGTCGAAACGTCGTGCGCGGCGTGGCCCATGACCACGAACTCCGGGCGCTCGGTCTCCTTCATGTCCTCGATATAGCCCAGGCGCCGCGCCACCGAAACCACGTCGACCGAGGTATCGCCGCCGCCGACCACCACCACGCGGCCGGAGACCGTCTTCAGCCGCCCCTGGTTGAAGGCCTCGAGGAACGCGACCCCGCTGATGCAGTTGGGCGCGTCCGCGCCGGGCACCGGCAGAGCGCGTCCCGCCTTGCAGCCGAGCGCGAGCAGCACCGCGTCGAAGTCACGCTCCAGGTCCTTCAGCTGGACGTCTTTGCCGATGCGCGTGTTGAGCCGGACCTCGACGCCCATCGCGATGATGCGGTTGATCTCGCCGTCCAGGTGCGTGCGCGGCAGGCGGTAGCCGGGGACGCCGTACTTCGCCATACCCCCCAGCTCGGTATGATCGTCGAACAGGGTGACAGCATGCCCCTTGCGGCGCAGCTGATAGGCCGCGGACAGGCCCGCCGGGCCCCCGCCGACGATGGCGACGCGCTTGCCGGTCTCGGGCCCGGCCTGGAAGGAGAATTTCTGCTCCAGCGCGTAGTCGCCGATGTACTGCTCGACCGCGTTGATGCCGACGAAGTCCTCCACCTTGTTGCGGTTGCAGCCCGTCTGGCACGGCGCCGGGCACACGCGCCCCATCATCGACGGGAACGGATTGGCGTCGGTCGAGCGCCGGAACGCGTACTCCTGCATGCTCGTGCCCTCGGGCGGCTTCTCCACCCCGCGCACGATGTTGAGCCAGCCGCGGATGTCTTCGCCCGACGGGCAGCTCGCCTGGCAGGGCGGCGTCTTGTGCACGTAGATCGGGCACTTGTCGGTCTCGTCGGCGGTGAAGATCTGCTCCTGGAACGAACCCCATTCGTGGTCGCCGTCCTTGTATCTGCGGAAGGTGTGTCCGCTCTTCGCCTCGGTCTTGCTCGCGGGTGCTGACATGTCTATCTCCAGTCAAAAGAGGAAATGCTCATAGTTTGGGGCTCAGCACGATCGCGTTGCTCACCAGCCCGTGCACGCTGCCGATCATGTCCATGGGATGCTTGTAGTAGGGCAATACCTTGGTGAACTGGCTTTTGCAGATGGCGCAGATCGCGGCCATGTAGTTGACGCCGTGCTCCTCCACCACCTGCTGCAGCGCCTGCATGCGCGGCAGCGCGCCCTTGACGCGCAGCTCGAGCAGGTCGTCGGTGAGCAGGCCGCCGCCGCCGCCGCAGCAGAAGGTGGTGGCGCCGATGGTCTCTGGCGCCATGTCGACGAACTTGTTGACGCAGGCACGAATGATCTCCCGCGGGATCAGGAACTGGCCGCCCGGCACGTCGCCCATGCGCGAGGCGCGCGCAACGTTGCAAGAATCGTGGAAGGTCACCACCTTGCCGTCATTGGCGCTCTTGTCGAACGTGATGGCGCCGCGGCGGATGAGGTCGTAGGTCAGCTCGCAGATGTGCTGCGGGGCCGGATAGCGCGCATCGAGGAAATCGAACGGCCCGATGAGCGTGTTCCAGAAGCTGTAGGCGACGCGCCAGGCATGGCCGCACTCGCCGACCACGATGCGCTTCACGCCCAGCTCGAGCGCCGCCTCGCGGATGCGTCCGGCCACCTTCTGCAGGTTGTCGTGGTTGCCGATGAACAGCGAAAAGTTCGCCGCCTCGGCGGCGTGCGCAGAGAGCGTCCACGAGATGCCCGCGGCGTGGAACACCTTGGCGTAGCCGATCAGCCCGTCGACGTGCGGCTCGGCGAAAAAATCGGCGCTCGGCGCGACCAGCAGCACCTCGGCGCCCTTCACATCGACCGGGAATTTCACGTCCACGCCGGTGGCGTCTTTGACGTCCTCTTCCAGACCTTCGAGGGTGTTGCGCAGCGCCGGCTCGGGCAGGCCCAGGTTGTTACCGATCTTGTGGACCTTGCCGATAATTTCATTCGAATATTTCTGGCCGAGACCGACTGTATCCATGATGTCGCGTGCCGCCATGGAGATCTCGGCGGTGTCGATGCCGAACGGGCAGAATACCGAACACCGCCGGCATTGCGAGCATTGATGGAAGTAGCTGTACCAGTCGTCCAGCACGTTCTTGGTCATGTCGCGTGCGCCCACCAGCCACGGAAAATACTTGCCGGCGAAGGTGTAATAGCGGCGATACACCGAGCGCAGCAGGTCCTGGCGCGCTACCGGCATGTTCTTGGGATCGGAGGTGCCGAGAAAATAATGGCACTTATCGGTACAGGCGCCGCATTTGACGCACGAGTCCAGGAACACCTGCAGCGCGCGCGATTGCGACACGAGGTCGCCGAGTTTCTTGACCGCGACATTTTCCCAATCCGAAACCAGCTCGCCCGGGAAGCCGAGCGGCTCCTGGTGATCGGGCTTGGCCACGAACGGTTTGCTGTGCGCCATGCTGCCTTCGTGCACCAGCGGGATCACCGGGTACTCGCGCAGCGCTGGCGTTTCGAACGTGGCCATGGCGATTAGCGCGCGCGCCCGCCGCTGTTGTCGATTTGCGCCGACCAACCGGCCACGTGCCGATGCTCGCGCGGGTTGTCGACTTGATTGATGGTCGGGCTGAAAAACACCCCGGGCGCGTGCAAGAGCTTGCTCAACGGGAAGATAAGCATGAGCGTCGCGACCAGCGTGAGATGTATGAGCAGCACCGGATCGGCCGGCAGCTCCTGCCAACTGAAAACCATAAGCCCCAGGAAGAACGCCTTGAGCGCAATGATGTCGGTGTGCACCAGATACTTCATGGCGAGCCCGCTCGCGGTGATGCCAACCAGCAGCGCCAGCATCAGGTGATCGGAGAGGTTGGTGATATAGCGCACGCGGTCGACCAGGAAGCGCCGCGCCCACAGCCCGGCGAGGCCGGCAAGCATGCCGAAGCCGGCGTATATGCCGAACGGCTGGATGAGCGCCACCCAGCTCCAGACCGGCTCGGTGAAATAGCGCAGGTGGCGTAACAGCACCACCAGCATGGCGAAGTGGAAGACCCAGCCGAACAGCCAAATCCATTTATTGGCTTTGAACAGGCTCTTGAAGACCGTAACCTCCGTGACCATGCGCACGACCACACCCAGGCGCGTCGTCGGCGCGGGCGTGGTCGGGATTTTCAGGGGCTGGGGCGTGCGCGCATACACCCAGCTCTTGTAGGCCACGCCGCCGACGAGCATCGCGGTGGCGACATAAAAGAGCAGCGCGTAGAAGACGGTCAACGCCGACATCGATCGCTCCGGCCTTCGGGGCGAGGCGGCTCTAGACGCAGCCGGTCGGCTTGGGCAGCCCTGCGTACCTGCAGGCCTGCTTGGCGGGGCCGTAGGGGAACAGCTCGTACAGGTACTTGCTGTTTCCCTTATCCGCACCGAGCTTTTTTCCGATCGCCTTGGTCAGCACGCGCACCGCCGGGGCGATTTGATACTCGTCGTAGTACTGGCGCAGGAAGTTGATCACTTCCCAGTGATTCTCGTTCAAGTCGCAGTCGTCCAAGCGCGCCATCTCCTTGGCAATCTCCTCGCTCCAATCGGCGCGGTTGGCAAGATAGCCCTCTTCATCGGTCTCAATCGCTTGTCCGTTCATTACGATAGGCATGGTGCACTCTCCTTGTAGGGTGATGGGGCGCGGACGAAACGGGTGTTCGCAAGATCAAAGCCAGGATTGCACGGCGTGGTGCTCAACCACCAAATCCACAAAACCGCCGTAGTCCACCAGCTTGATGCCGTCCATTAACCGATTCTGCATGCCACGCGCCTCGACATCGGGTTTGAGCACATAGATCGACACGGTCGCGAGGGCGTCCAGCAGTCGCTGCGAGACCGTCGTGCCTGTGGTCGCGGCGTAGACGCCGTCTTCGATCAACAGCACGGCGCTGCCCTGTTTCACGTGTTTGAGGCAGATCTCGAGGGCGTTGTGAGCGAACGGCGACTTGTTGACGGTATGCAGCATGGTTACCTATTTAAAAGCTCAAGACCACGTCTTGACCATCCATGATCTCGGCGAGTTCCCGCTCGCTCACAACCTTGACCGGCACTACCAAATCATCGGCGGTCAGGCCACGAACCTCCATGGAGTCCTTGGCGACGTAGAGCTTGGTGACGTCGTAATCCTTCAGCGCCCGGAAGGTCGGCGAGAAATTCTTGATCCCAAGCCCTCTGGTGTCCTGGCCTTTGATCAGCTGATAAACCCCATCGTCGATGAACGCCAGGCTCACGTCCTGCTCGAACGCCGCGCCGATCAGCACCACTTCCAGCGACTCGAGCGCATAGATGGTCCCGTATGGCGCTCTGCGGTTCACGTACATGAATTTCTTGACGACCCCGCTCGCGCCTCTTTCCATTTCGTCTTCCATGTCCGTCACCCTAGTCGCCGAACACCACCAAGCGGTCGGCCTGGATGCCGGTTTCGATCAGTTGGCCGAGGCCGGAGATGCGAAAGCCCGGCGCGATGTTGTCGGCGTTCTTGCCGTGGCGCTTGGCCTCGTTCGCATCCAGCAAACCGCGCCGCTGCGCGGCGGCAATGCAAACCACCAAATCGAGCTTGTGTTTCTCGGCGAGCTCGCTCCAGCACTTGACGGTATTGCGATCGTCCTGCGGCGGCACCGTGAGGCGGGTGCCGTTGTTCACGCCGTCGTGATAGAAGAACACCCGAAAAATCTCGTGCCCCTTCTCCAGGGCCGCCTTGACAAATTGATACGCCGTGTCCGAAGCCTGGTGGGTGTACGGCCCTTCGTTAACCAAGATACCTAACTTCATATGCTGACCTTCTGTTCGTCTACGGCATGAACGGCGTGGACGCGGCCCCGCACCGCCCGTCCCGAGCTCTGACGGAGGACACTAGAATCGGATATGGGTCGACGCATTCAGGCTGTTGCGCGAGCCGCGCCAGTTGTCGATATGAAACTTGGTAAACGGCAGGTCAGTGAGCTCGAAGAACCGCGGCCAGCCGATGCGTTCCACCCAGTCGCCGACGCGTTCCCAATCCTTGGCATCCTTCTTATAGACAGCCAGTATCTTCTTCACGATCGCGGCAACTTCCGGCCAGCGCGGAGGATTGTTGGGGATACCGGCCGCCACGAGCTTGTGAAACATGGGCTTCGAGCGGGCATTGGAATTCTTGCCCCCCACCCAGATGGCGAGCTTGGTGTGCTCGGCGTCGTTGATCTGCATCGGCGGGCACGGCGGATAGCACGCACCGCAGCAAATGCATTTCTTTTCGTCGACTTCGAGCGAGGGCTTGCCATTCACGATCGCCGGGCGGATAGCCGCGACCGGGCAGCGCGCGACCACCGACGGGCGCTCGCACACATTGGCCACGAGATCGTGGTTGATCTTCGGCGGCTTGGTGTACTGCACGTTGATGGCGATGTCGCCTTGGCCGCCGCAGTTGATCTGGCAGCAGGAGGTGGTGAGGTGCACGCGGTTCGGCATCTCCTCCTTGACGAACTCCTGATGGAGCTCGTCCATCAGCGACTTCACCACGCCGGACGCGTCGGTGCCGGGGATGTCGCAGTGTAGCCAGCCCTGGGTGTGGGAAATCATGGTCACCGAGTTGCCGGTGCCACCGACCGGGTAGCCGGCTTCTTCGACTGCCTTGATCAGCGGTCCGACCTTCTCCCACTTGGAAACCATGACCTCCATATTGGAGCGGATGGTGAAGCGCACGTGGCCTTCGCCGTACTGGTCGATGATGTCGCAGAGGAGATTGATCTCGTAGGGACCGAGCTGGCGCTGGGTGCCGAGGCGCACCGTCCAGATCTCGTCGCCCGAGTGCGCCACATGATGCAACACGCCCGGACGAGGACGGTCGTGGTATTTCCAGTTGCCGAAATTCTTGATCATCAGCGGATGCATGTACTGCATGCCGTCCGGGCATCCGCTCTCGATAGGCTGGCGCATTTGCTTCTTTGCCACTGCCTGCGTTTGCTGAGCCATCATTACCTCCGCGAAAACTCGGTCACCGCTTAAGCGGTTGCTTGCTGCTTACGCTGCATCCACTTCGCGGCCTCTTGGTCCCACTCGTCCAAACGGACGTAGGAACTGGTGCGCGGGTGGTTGATCATGTTCGGATCGACGTCGACTCCGATGCCCTCGAGGAAGTTCACCAGACCGATGCGCTCGATCATCTCGCCGCAGCGCTCGTGCTCCAGACCGTTCTCGGCCCAGAAGTCGATGACCGCGGCGGCCAGTTCGCGCAGCTTCTTGTAGTCCTCGTCGTTCTCGAGCTTCATGAACGGCACGATCACGGTGCCCATAGTGTCGCCGATCTTCAAGGTTCGCTTGCCACCGATCAGCAGGGTAATGCCCTTGTCCTTGCCGGGCGACAATGCCTTGGTCATGACATTGATGCAATGCATGCAACGCACGCAGTTGCGGTTGTCGATCGCGAGCGTGTCGTCGTCGTTCAACGACAGCGCATTGGTCGGGCAACGCGCGATCACGTTGTCGATGGTGTACTTACGGCCATGGCTCTCGACATAGGCCTTCACTTCATGCTGATCGACTTGGATGTCGTCACGCCAGGTGCCGATCACAGCAAAGTCGGCGCGCTGGATGGAGTTCATGCAATCGTTCGGACAGCCCGAAACCTTGAACTTGAACTTGTACGGCAGCGCCGGACGGTGCATGTCGTCGATGAAGTTGTTGACCAGCACCCGGTGTATCTTCATCTCGTTGCAGTTCGAGTGCTCGCAGCGCGCCGCCCCTACGCACGACATGGCGGTACGCACGCACGGCCCGGCGCCGCCCAGGTCGAAGCCGTATGCGTTGATCTCATCGAAAAAGTGCTGGGTGTTCACGGTGGTCGCGCCGATGAACATGATGTTGCCGGTCTGGCCGTGAAACGCGACGAGCCCCGAGCCCCACTTGCTCCAGGAGTTGGAAAGCTGGCGCAACATCTTGGTGGTATAATGAAGGCCGGCGGGCGGCTGCACGCGCAGCGTATGGAACTCTTTCGACTCGGGGAACATGCTGGCGACTTCCGAAAAGCGCGGAATAATGCCGCCGCCATAACCGAAAACCGACACCGTGCCGCCCTTCCAGTAGCCCAGGCGCGTCTTGTACGAGTGCTCCAACTGACCGAGCAGGTCCACCATCATGTTGTTGCCGTGGGCCAGGCGCTTCAAACCCGTGACGAAGCTCGGCCACGGCCCGCTCTCGAGCTGGTCAAGCATGGGCGTCTGGTGAAACGGCTTGGTCGACGTTTTTTCTTGCGGAAGATAAGTGCTATGTCGTTTAGGATTTATCGGTTTCCGCGGCTCGGACATTTGACGCTCTCCTGCAATTTGAGCAACTACAGTCTATGAGACTTCTGCGGGTTTAATAAGTGTTATTTGGGATAGGGGTCATCACGCCGATACCCCCCTTTAGGAATAGTTCGGCGGAAGAGACTCAAAAAATAACCTTAAAAACATCAGGTTAAACAGTAACTGCCGGTAGCCGGCGCGGCGCCGGCGGCACTCGAGGCAGTCCGATGGCGATTCATTAACTCCGCACAATCCAGTACATTCATCCCTGCGCGCCGACTCTAGCACGCGGCGTGCGCGAGCAACGCCTGATGCACTCACTTCGAGATCGACATGGACCAGCGCCCGAGCGCCACCGCTCCGACGGCCACCGTCGGCCGACCGTTCGCGCTGGATGATGAGAGCGCGTATCGGCGCTGGCGCGAAGAAAAACTTGCGCGCTATCCGCGTCGGGCTGAGGACCTGATCGTGGAAGTAAGCGACCCACGCAACTTGAGCGCAAGCGAGGTGGACAAGATTCGCGGCGTTTGCCGCATTGCCAATATGGCGATCTACGCAAGCCCGCTCGCCGGTGTCGCCGACAAAGATCTCCCGCGTCGTCTCGGCGAACAGTTGGGACTGAAACGCCTCGACGCCAATCCGCTCGCCGACGACGACGGCATCAGTTCACTGCGGGTAATGCCGGGCAAATCGGCACGCGGATATATTCCCTACTCCAACCAGCGTCTGCTGTGGCACACCGATGGGTATTACAACGCGCCGCAGCAATGCATACGCGCATTCATTCTGCATTGCGTGCAACCCGCCGCCGACGGTGGCACCAACCGCTTGCTCGACCACGAGATCGCTTACATCCTGCTGCGCGACGCCGATCCCGATTACATCCAGGCGCTCTCGGCAGCCGACGCCATGACCATCCCGGCCAACACCGAACAAGGCTTTGCAACTCGGCCAGCGCAATCGGGTCCGGTGTTTTCCATCGATGCCGAAAGCGGCAGTCTGCACATGCGTTATACCGCGCGCACCCACAGTATCGAGTGGCGGTCCGATGAACCCACGCGCGCGGGGGTGCAGTTCCTCGAACAATTGTTCGCTGGCGATTCGCCGCATGTCTTCACGCATCGCCTGGTGGGCGGCCAAGGTCTGGTATGCAACAATGTATTGCACAACCGCACCGGCTTCACAGACGCAGCCGAGGGCAAGCTCACCCGGCTCGTCTACCGCGCCCGCTATTACGATCGCATCGCCGATACCGGCTTAGTCGCCGAACGGAGCGCCACATCCCAATTGCGTAAGACTTAACGCCGTGAAATACATCCCGCTCAAATTCCTCAAGGAAGACCCGTCCGTTGGCAATGCCGACAGCAGCGAGGACGCCAAAGTTTCGACCCAATTGCTGGAGCGCCTGGTCGGCGATGTGCGCCAGCAGTTGACCGAGCTTTCGCCCAGGGCCGAGCCTTTGAGGCGCGCCGATTTGCTGCTGCAACTGGGCCACGCCCTGGTGCGGCTGGAAAAAAAGCCCGAGGCTTGGGGCGCGGCGCGCACGGCGTTCGATCTCTATCTCGCGGAAGACGCCTGGGAAGGCGCGGTGCAGACTTGCCAAATACTGTTCTTGGCCGAGCAGGCGCTGTCGCTCGCGGCGCTCGGACAAGGGATTTGGCTGGCGGTCACCTACCCGGTCGATCCGGAATTGAGCGTTGCGATACTGCAACATGTCGTGGATGAGACCCCGCCCGACGCCGACGGCGCGGCGGTAGCAGCCATCACCGCACATTACCTGGTCGATCTCCGTGCGCAGGGGCCGCAGCGCGACCATCTGCTGATATACACCAACCAGTTGCTCGCGACAGTGGCCCGCCGCCATAGCAGCATCGATGGCCAGCGGACATTCGATAAGTGGCTGATGGACATGGAACTGAACGATCCCGCGCTGTTCCTGCCGCGCTTACGCAACGTGGTGGACGTACTGGTGCAGGACAACTGGTGGTTCGACCGCGAAGCGTTGCAGGCGAAACTGCCGGCACAATGAGGCGCGATGCACTGGGAAGAAAACACACCGGCTGAGAAATATGCCGTCCCTGACACCGTCGTGGACGCAGTGTTCAATATTTCCTGCCGCAATTTGCCTGTCGATCACGCCTACGCGCTGTCACAGGCCATACAACGCGCCTTGCCGTGGTTCGCGGACGAAGAGGGCGCCGGCCTGCACATTATCCACGTCGCCGAGTCTGGCAACGGCTGGTTGCGCCCCGGCGATCCGCAGGCGCTCCTGCATCTTGCGCGCCGCACGAAACTCACGCTGCGTATCCCCCAACGACGTACCACCGATGCGAGCGCCCTGCTCAACCAGACCCTGGATATAGACGGCCACGCGCTTCGTGTCGACAAAATTACGTTGCGGCCACTGTCGCGGATCACGACGCTGTTTTCGCGCTACGTGGTGATCACCGCAGGGGATGATGAAGCCGGTTTCTTGAAGGCTGCCGCCGATCAGCTCGGCGTGCTCGGCATCCGGCCCAAGAAGATGTTGTGCGGCCTCACTACGCCGATCGCGACCCCGGCGCGTACGCTGCAAACGTGCAGCCTGATGCTTGCCGATCTCACGCTCGAGGAATCGATGCTGCTGCAACGACAGGGTCTGGGACCAGGGCGCAAACTCGGTTGCGGCCTGTTTCTGCCGCACAAGGATATCAACGACTTGCGACGCAAGCCGGAATAACCGCGCTGCGGCCGCAGGGTCTTGACTGCTCTTTCGACTAAAACTATGCATCACCGTCATCGGAGGAAAGCATGGCATATGAAGTAAATGGCAAAACGCTGGAGACGACCGACTCCGGCTATCTCGTCAACCACGACGAGTGGGATAATGACGTCGCGAATGTGATTGCCCGGGCCGAAGGACTCGAGCTTACTCAGGACCACCGGGACGTCATCGGATATTTGCGCGACGCTTACTTCAACCACCTCGGAGTGCAGCCGAACAACCGCGCGATCCTCAAGGCCATGCAGGACAAATGGCCGGACCGCAAGGTCGATAACAAGACGCTGTTCGATCTCTTTCCCGGCAATCCCTCCAAACAAGCCGGCAAGATCGCCGGCTTGCCGGAGAGCATGCGTAAGGGCGGGTATTAATCGACGCGGTGTTAATTGTCTTCCGGCTTGTCCTTGCCGGTCTTGTGAAACCGCACCACCACCTCTTTCTGCGGCGCAGGCTCGTCCACATAGCGTGGACGCGAACTCTGCGGACTGCCGGCAGCCTTCGCCAATTCGCGCTCACGCGCGCTGATAAGCGCCAGGCATTGGCGCAAATCCTCAATGGTGTTGTCCGACAAAGGATGGCGCATACCGTGGGGTGTGGCAGTATCCTTGATGACGCCGGCAAGCGTCAGTTTCACGGCGCGCAAAATGCGTTGTTCCTTGGAAAGCGCTGATTCAGTCATGGTTGTATACTCTAAAAATACTCCTGAATCGGTCTACCCGTAATGCTTGTGTTGTGAGCGGCGACGTCCCGTGCGCTGCACCACCACGCCACGAATGTTGTAGGCACCGGTCAGTTCAATCATCGGATAGCTTGCGTTCAGCGGCTTGAGAAAACGCCGCTCGCTCTCAATTTGCAATTGCCGGAACACCGTGTCGCCGTCGTAATCCACCACCACAAAACTGTCGTGCCGTGCTGCACCGCCCGGTTCGATGAGGATGATACAGCCGTCCCAAAACTCTGGCGCCATGCTGTCGCCTATGACTCGCAGGGCGTAAGGCTCCAGCGCGCTGCAACCGCCCCCTCCCATCTCTGACCTTGGATTAGACACGCTCAATGCCCTTATCTTTAAGCAACTTCCGATCAAATGTCCGACCACATGCGAATCAAATTCATGTACGCGGCATTCACCTGCGCCGTTTCCGGCGCATCGGGTGCGCTCTGTAACAACTTTTCGCGCGCTTGGTTAAGTCCGTACAGCAACTCGCGCCGTGCCGGGTCGCGCACCAGGCTTTGCACCCAGGTGACCACCACCAGACGCTCGCCGCGCGTCACCGGATTTACCTGATGGATGCTGCCCGCCTGGTACAGCACGCCATCACCGGCTGGCAGCTTCACCGGCTGGCTGCCGAACGCGGTTTGGATCACCAGTTCACCGCCGCCATAATCCTCCGGTGCATTCAGAAAAATCGTGATCGCGATATCCGAGCGGTACCTCACCCCGTCTGCGCCCATGATCGGATCGTCAAGGTGATTGCCATAGGCCATGCCAGGCTGATAGCGCGCGTAAAACGGACTGGCGACGTGTAACGGCAGCGCGCCGCCGCGGTAGACCGGATGGCGCGTAAGCTGGCTCATCACCAGATTGTTCAGCCGCTCGAGCTCCGCGGCCTGGCTGTCGAGCTCCTCATTGTTTTTGACGCGCTTCGCAGCAGCGCCGGCCGAAAGCCGCCCGTCGACGAAGTTCGCATGGGCCAACCATTCGTGCACGAGCATGAGATCATCGTTCTTCAGCACCTCGCGGAGACGGAGCAGCATATGCGCAGCTAAGCCCCGGTACGCAAACCCGTATCGCGCCTGTGCCACAGGCACAACGCGCGGTCGATGTGGCTCGACTTCATGTTGGCGTGGTTGATGGCACTCACCGCGGCGACGCTGGCGACAGCGCGCAACATGAGTACCAACCTATGCGAAACAAATCCACGTCGTGGCAATGTATTTGACACCCTGCTCGAGTACGGCGCCGCGATGGACATGGGTCCAAAACGGCGGAAACAGCAGGAGCTTGCCCTCCTGCGGCTTGATTACGGTCTGCTGTAATGGAAATTCGGTCTCACCGCCCGGTCCGGGGACATCGTTAAGGTACCAGATCGCAACCAACTGGCGCTCGCTGAACGGGCCCGGACCCCCGTCCACATGCCAATGGTAGCACTCGCCCGGCAACGTGCGCTGCAGGTTATAACCGATGTCCTTGAATGAGTTGGCGGCAAAAAACGGAAACTCCCGGGCCAACTCGTTGAACCTCGTGACCAGTGACTTGGACAGCATACTGTCGATATCGCGCCAATCGTCGCACCCGCTGATGCGAAGATCCGTCGATTTCTTGATGCTTTCCGCCTCAAGCCCGGCCTGACCGATCCGCCCCGGATATTGCTGATCGGGATTGGCCTCGAAACGCCGGATCATCTCGCGACAGACATCGGGCTCGAGCGCACGATCGATCTCGTAGATGAAACTCAGCGGCTTGACCTCCTTGATGCGCCCGCCTGCAATCGGTGGATGGCTGTCGGCCGTCATATAATTCGATGACGTTGCGCAATCGCAAACACTAAGCGTAAAGCAGCTTGGTATTTTGCATCTCGCCGGTCGTGTCGACATTGACACCGATCGCACCCGGCGTGCGCGTGACGATATACGCCGCCATCATCGTGGCGGTGGCCTCGTTGTTGTTCATGATGCTGGTGAGCAGTCTGTCGGCAGCGATCTGGCAGCGCTGCATTCGATCGGGCCACTCGACGTACTCGCGGCTCATTTGCCATCCCCGGTCCATGTCGCGATCGAGCTTGGCGAAAAAATCCGTGCCATCTTCCAGCACATGGGCCGGCACTTCCACCGCGTAAACATCATCGCCGACAATCACTTCGAATCGCACGACTCCCTCAGCATCGTTCCCGTTAACATCTGCCACAATTAGCACGCCCGGCGGACGCTGACAAGACGTCCGATTCAATCCGCGCTCAAACTACCAACAAAGTGATAGTCGAGCCTATCCACGTAGTGAGGGATGCAGCAAAACTACGCGGCCGTTCAGGTGGTTGCGCGATAAAATGCGATACGGCCGGCACACGCAGGCTTGGTACGTGCCTTGAGCCTGGCTTAAGATACGCACATTCCAAGTGAGCGGGAGTAGCCGGCATGGGCAACGACTATTACGAGACGATCGACAAGATGGAGAAGCAAGGTGTGGATCCCGAATACATCAACGGCTGGGCCAGCGGCTATCTGCACAACCCTAAGCGTGAAGAGCAGCGCGTCAATGAAGTGTACGCAGCCGGCTACGCAGACGGCTGGGACAAGAAGAACGACAGCTACTCGTCCTGGATCAAGAAGTAGGCCTCCGGCATGGCGCGCCGCATTCGCCATTGAACGCCGGTGCGCGGGTCGCCGCTCAATAACTTTTTTCGGCGAGTTCCTGCCACTTCTTGGCTTCGGCAAGGTCGCGCTCGACGCCGACGCCTTGGCCGTACATCATGGCCAGCGTGGCCTGTGATCCCGCTAAACCCTGGTCGGCGGCCAAGCGGAACCATTTGGCGGCCTCGACCGGATCGGCTTTGGTACATTCACCCTGAAAATACATGAATCCCAGGCCGTGCTGAGCGAGGCCAAAACCTTGCTCGGCCGCAGCGCGCATCCATTTCACGGCGCTCGCGCAGTTTTTCACCATGCCCAGGCCGACCTGGGCCATAATGGCCAAGCGGTACTGCGCCTGGGCGTTACCCTGCTCGGCGAGCGGGTAGAGCAACTGCTTGGCGTTGGCGAATTCCTTGGCTTCAAAAGCGGCGATTCCGCTCGCTAACTCCATGTCGAAATCTGACATCCAGGCTCCGGAAAGGAAGTACCACGCTCGAAAGGTTGACAGGAATGTACGTTTTTTCGGCTCGTCTTACAATCATTGCGATGTCGCTCTGTGCCGGCGCCGCGAAATCGACTCGCAGGTAGTCCAACCATGGCCATCATCAGCACTCGTCCTTCGATAGGACTCATCAAGACCCGCTGGCGCAACAAGAAAGCGCCGCGCACTCTCGAAGACCGCGCGGGGGTGATCGGCGCGAACATTTGGAAAATCGCGCTCGAAATCTATAAGCACCTGGAAAAAGACGGCTTCCGCTTCGGCTCGGATCAGCAGGTGACCGCCGTGATCACGGAGTTCATCGTGTTCCTAGTCCAGCTGACCGACCGCACGGTGTATGGCCGGCGCAACGACACTGATCGTGCGTCACTCATCAACGCCGTGGTCGGTCATCTTGCTAAAACCATGGAAAACAACCAACTCGATCTGCTCGGCCCGGGCGATTACCGGGCACCGTTCATACAAATGCTAAACGACCGCTTGGAGGATTATGCGCGGTTTGAATACATTGATCGCGACCCCAATTACGCCTGCCTGCGTTACTTCGGCGACAAAGTCTCGGACGCCATGGCCAGCAGCGATAACAAGTGGGTGCTCGAGCAAATGATGGAGATCGAAGCGCCGGAGATGGTGCGTGTCATCAAGAAGCTGGTCGACGAGGTCGTCGAGGCGGACGCTTCCCGGACCGCCGATCAAAAATAAGCGCTCAGCCATCCTCCTCACGCGCCCGCACCGTCGAGCAGCGCTTCCGTCGCGGCGCGGCACCCGGCCGCGTCCGACTCACTCTGCGCGAGCAAGTTGCGCGCTACCGCCAGCCAGCGGTCTTTGCCGTCGCGGGTGACCTGCGCGAGGCGGTCGAGGTCGCCATGTTTCAGAAAATGCTCATAGGCCAGCATTGCCTGCGGGAACAGATGGCGGCGCGGCGCGTCGAAGGTCGCGAAATAAAAATGCAGCGCCGGCAGGTTGGCGCGCGCTATCAGTTCCGGCAGCGTCGATAGACAATCGGCCAGCAAATCGCGCACCGCACGCGCGACCGGCTCGGCCTTGGTGCGCGCCATCGCCGCCACCATGACGCGCCATTGCTCACCGAGCAGTTCACCCGCCATGGCCTCGCCGACTTCGTGCAGGATCATGGTCTCCATTTCATTGTCGGCCATGCGGTCGAGCGCGACTTCAGTGTCGGTCATGAACCGGTAACTGGCGAGCGCGCGCGCCATCGCGTTGTCTTGCTTGCGCCATTGCCATTCCTCGATCTTCTCCCACAGAAAGCGGCGCACGGACTCCTGGCGCAGAAAAATCGTGCGCCCCTGCAGCATCGCCGGCGGCGCAGCCAGCTCGCGCGCGTACTCGCAGGACGAAATCAGGATGGTGAAACCGGCGCGCTCCTCGACGCGCAGCAGCCTCCCAAGGAAGAACAACGGTTTTTGAAAGCGTCCGTAGCCCGCGCTGTAGACAATCCCCTGGGGCAACAGCTCGCGGTTGGCGGTGTCGGCGTCGAACGGTTCGGTCTCGCCGCGCGCGAGCGGCAGCGGCGCGAAACTATCGGCCTCGATGCCGTCCCACTGCTGTTCGCGCGTTTTCAGCCAGTCGCCCAGCTCGTCCTTGGGCAGCGCGCGCGCGAACGGCAGCTCGTTTTCCCAGCGGTAGTACTCGCGCATCTTGAGCAGGAAGGTGCAAAGCCCGTAGTCGCCGGCGTGGCGCGCATCGGAGATGTCGCAGTTGTGCTGCACCACGTTCGCAAGCTGCGGAAAATTGCGCATCATCGGTGTATACTCAGTTTAACATCGGTATATACTAAAGTTTAACATCGCGTGGTCCGCTCGCCCACATGGCCAAGAGAATCCTTCCGAAGCCGCACGTCATCCTCGACATGAAGGGCACGGCCTGCCCGGGACCGCTGCTGGGCGCCAAGCGAGTGCTCGACGAGCTTCTGGCAGGCGAGGTCATGCTGCTGATTTCCGACTGTCCGGGGACCCGGGACGATCTGCTTTCCTGGCCCAAGTACGCCGACGTCCAGATCCTGAAAACCGCGAAGTTGGCGCAAGGCGGAACCGGATACTACATCCGCAAGGGCGAGACCCGGCGCGTTTCTCCCAACGCCGTGCTCGACATGCGCGGCGCGACCTGCCCGGGGCCCATCGTCGAGGCGAAGAAGCTGCTCGACGGCATGCGCAAAGGCGAAGCGCTGCAGCTCGTCAGCGACTGTCCGGGCATCCGGGCGGATGTGCACAGCTGGGTGAAGGCGACCGGCCTGGAGCTAGCCGATGCCCGCGAAAGCGCGCCTGGCGAATACCAGTTCTATATCCGCAAGCGCTGACTGACACAGGCTTCGCCTCTTGGAGGGTAGTGACATGACGAGTCTAATGGATGCGATCATCGGCGGCGGAAGCGGCGCCGACAAGGATCCCCGATTCCCTTACGCGCCGACGGGCTGGACGCCGGCGGCCGCGCTCGAGGCCGCGCGGCAGGAAGAACTGGAACTGGGCGAGGTCCACTGGGAAGCGCTGCGCGCCCTGCAGGAGTATTACGCCAGACACGCGGACATCGCCATCAACATGCGCGAACTGCACGATGCGCTCGATGAAAAATTTCATCGCAAGGGCGGTATCAAGGGTCTTTATCTGCTCTTTCCCGGCGGCCCGGTGGCGCAAGGCTGCCGCATCGCGGGGCTCAAAGCGCCGGCGGGCGCAATCGACAAGGGTTTCGGCAGCGTGGGCTAGATCAGCCCGATCAGAACGCGCGCGGCGATAACGGAACGCCGCCATCACTGCGGCGTCATACTGATGGCGTGCGCCAGGCTCAGGACGCCGGCAGCCGATTAATGAATAATTGCAGGCGCGGCAGCCTGTATTCGAGCAGCAGGCGCTCAGTTGCATTCGCCAGCGGCTCGGGCCCGGCAACATACACGTCATATTCGCCCAGGTCGGGATGGTCTTGCAACACCAGCGCAAGCGCGTCCTGCATGACGGCCTCCTGCGACAGGGCGCCGTCCGCCGTTACCGGGATGTAGCGGAAGTTGTCCAGCGCGTCGGTCCAGGAGCGGCACAGATTATTCAGGTAGTGGCCGGTTTTCGCGGACGCAATCCAGTAAAGTTTCAGCGTTTCTGCCGTGTCGAGCGCGATCGCGTGTTCGATCAGGCTTTTGATCGGCGCGAATCCGCTGCCGCAAGCGAGAAAGATCGGCGACCGATTCGACTCCTCGTTCAACACGAATTCGCCGCGCGGCCCCTCGACGCGCACTGTGTCGGCGCTGCTGAGCCCATGGAATATGCCCTCGGAGAAGGCTTCGCCCGGACGCCGCTGGATGTGAAATTCCAGATTACGGTCGTCGCAGGGGCAACTCGCCACCGGGCAGGAAGCAGCGGACCCGTCGGCCAGCGTCAGCGATACCGACTGACCGGCGAGAAAGCGCAGCCTGTTGCTGCGCGGCGTCTGCAGATGCAGCAGCCGCATGTCTTCGGCCATCGGGCTCACCGACTTTACTTTGGCAGTGATGTTCTGCAGCGGCATGTCGGCAGCGCCGTGCGCCTCGCGCGCCTCGATCACCAGGTCGTTCACCGCGGTATTGCAGCACATCAGCACGACGCCGGCATTTTTCTCGGCTTCACTAAGAACGTAGTCGTAATGGCGCGTTTTCTGCACCTGGCCCGAGAGCAATTTAGCCTTGCATTGCCCACAGTTGCCAATGCTGCAGCCATAGCCGAGCGACAGCCCCGCGCGCAGCGCCGCCTCCAGTAGGGTGTCGTTCCCTTCGACGAAAAATTCGTGCCCGCTCGGCTGAACCCGTACCTGTGCCGTCATGATCCTCATGAAACTGTCTTGTACCAATAGCGGTTGCGGCTCGTCGGCTTCCAGGCCAGGCTCCAGCGTGCGTTTCAACCAGGCGCGCAGTCCCGTGCGACGGGCTCGGCATGCGCCACTGGTGCGGCACTGTTCATGCGCACTCCTTAATATAGTAATAATACAGGACTGAGCCAGATGTCGTTGCCGTCGACGCGCACGGCGTAGGTCCTGAGGTTCACGTCGGCCGGTTCGTCCACGACCTCGCCGGTGCACACATTGAAGCGGCTGCCGTGCAGCGGGCACTTCACCCACTCGCCCTAGAGAAAACCAGTCGAGAGCGAGGCATCCTCGTGTGAGCATGTGTCGTCGGTGGCGTAAAAATGCCCACGGACTTTCGCCAGCAGAATCCGCCACATCCCGATCTCGACCCGCCCCATCTTTCCGGGGGGAAGCTCGTCGCCTTCGGCAACCTTGATGAACCGCTCAGCCATGCAATCCGCGGTAAAAGACGCGGCACCGCGCTCCGCACCCCTGTTTTGACAGGACCGCCCCATCTCGTCAGCAAGATGGTCTTGGGTGCCCTGGATCACGCTACGTTGCGGCTATTTCTTTTTCATAAAGAAAATGAATTCACTGGTGGCGATTTCGGATGAGACCAGTTCGTTGCCGGTCTGTTTGCAGAAGGCCTGGAAGTCCTTCACCGAACCGGGATCGGTGGCGACGATCTTGAGGATCTGCCCGGACTGCATGGTGTTGAGTGCCTTTTTCGCATGCAAAATGGGAAGCGGGCAGTTGAGCCCGCGGGCGTCGAGTTCTTTGTCGAAGGTCATATGGGACTCCAAGCATCCATGTAAGTGATTGTCATTATCCGAATCGCGCGAGCAGCTCGGCGACCTTGCCCGCGCGCTCGGTGCGCCCCTGGTTACCGGCCGGAGGCTCCTGCCGAATCATGCACGACACCATCACATAGAAGGCCCGGTCGAGCGCCTTGCGCGCCGCGGCGAGCTGCTGCGCGATGTTCTCGCAGGGCTCATCCTCGCCGATCATGCGCCGCACCGCACGCACCTGGCCCTCGATGCGCGCGAGGCGCGCGTCCATCGCCTTCTTCGCTTCCGGATCATGCATCGTAGGTTCGCTCATGCCGCGAATATACACCTCAGGGTATGTGTCCGCCATCCCCCCCTATGGTGCCATACCACATAAACGAAGCGGCAAATGCCCATCAGAGGAACCATCAATTGCGCATACTCCTGGAGAGTGTTAATTTAACAGTCGAGGAGTCGACTATGTCCGATCCAACCGACCTGGACCGCCTGATCAACGAACGGCTGGAGGCGCTGCTGCCGAAGAAGCTCGCCGAGCTGCGCGAGAAGCAGACGCCCTCGATGACCATCATCGCGACGAAGGGCACGCTCGATTGGGCGTATCCGCCTTTCATCCTGGCGTCGACCGCCGCCGCGCTCGGCTGGAACGTCTCCATGTTCTTCACTTTCTACGGCCTGAACCTGCTGAAGAAGGACCTCGGCGACCTGAAGGTGAGTCCGCTCGGCAACCCGGGCATGCCGATGAAGATGCCCTTCGGCCCGGACTGGTTCAGGGGCATCAACTGGAACATTCCGAACGCGGTGCAGGCCATCGTGCCGGGGTTCGAGAGCATCGCCACCATGCTGATGAAGCAGACCATTCACAACAAGGGCGTGGCCGGCGTCGAGGAGCTGCGCAGCGCGTGCATTGAGGGCGGCGTGAACCTGATCGGCTGCCAGATGACCGTGGACCTGTTCGGGTTCACGCGCGGCGATTTCATACCGGAAGTGAAGGAATATTGCGGCGCTGCGGCGTTCCTGCCGATGGCGCGCGACGCGGACGTAAGCTTATTCATATAACCTGTTTCAGGATGAGGAGCATATGAAAAAGTTGACACTGGTAGCACTCACTATCGCGATGGCTCCTGCGGTGGCGCACGCCACCAACGGCTATTTCTCGCACGGCTACGGCATGAAGGCGAAGGGCATGGCGGGGGCGGCTACAGCCACCACGAGCGACGCCTTCGGCGGTGCCGTGAACCCCGCAAAAATGCTTTTCGTCGGCGACCGCGTCGATTTCGGCGCCGACCTGTTTAGTCCGCGGCGTTCGGTGTCGCGGCAAGGCGAAACGGGGTTCGGCGGCCTCTACAACGGCAGCGCCGACAGTGGCAGCAATTACTTCTTTATTCCCGAGTTCGGCTATAACAGGATGATCAACCCGAACCTCTCGCTCGGGGTCACGGTATATGGCAACGGCGGGATGAATACGGATTTCAACTCCACACTGGCCGGTCCGTCGTTTGCACCCGTGTGTGCAGGAGCGCCCGCGAACATGCTCCTCGGCTGCGGCAAGCTCGGCGTGGACTTGATGCAGTTGATCGTTGCTCCGACGGCAGCGTTTAGGATCAATGAAAGCAACAGCCTTGGCGTCTCGCCGTTGCTTGGCTTTCAGCGCTTCAAGGTGGATGGCCTGCAGGCGTTTACGGCCATCAGCTCCGCTCCGACTGCGACTACCAATGTCGGCTATGACACCTCGACCGGTTGGGGCGTACGCGTCGGCTGGATGGGCAAGCTCTCCGACAACGTGACATTGGGAGCCGCTTATGCGTCGAAGATGCAGATGAGCAAATTCGACAATTACCGGGGACTGTTCGCCGATGGGGGCATGTTCGACATTCCCGAAAACTACAACGTCGGGATTGCGCTCAAGGCCAGTCCCAAGACGACGGTGGCGTTCGACGTCCAGCAGATCAACTACGGGAAGATCACCTCGATCGCGAACGGCGTGCTGAACAGCCTGCAAGATCCTGCCGGCTGTCCCCTCGGTTCACCCTGCGGTTCGGGATTCCGCTGGCAAGATCAGACCGTATACAAGCTTGGCGTGGAGTACGAGTACAACAACGAATGGACTTGGCGCGCGGGCTTCAACTACGGCAAGTCGCCAATCGGCGACACCGCCAACGACATATCGTTCAACATCATCGCGCCGGGTGTCGTCGAGAAACACCTTACGCTCGGCCTGACATACAGGACGAGCGGCGGCGGTGAATTGACTTTCGCCTATATGCACGCGTTCACCAATACCGTGACTGGCCCGTCGGCGATCACGACTTTCGCGGGCGGCGCGAATTTCGGCACCGAATCGCTCACGATGCACCAGAACTCGTTCGGCATCGCGTACGGCTGGAAGATGTAAGCCGCGCCATCTCCTGGTCAGAAATACTGCAACACTCGACCTGTTACGGAAAAAGCCGGTCAACTCACGAACTAGGCGACCGCCTGGTAGTACAGGTACTGCGGGTGCTTCGCCTCGGCGAAGAAGTACCAGCGCTCGGCCAGCAGCCCAGCGTACTGGGCGGCAAAGGCGGCGCCGAGCACCGGCGCCGATTCCGCCGCACTTAGCAAGAGCAACGCGGGCGCCGGAAATAGCAGCGCGAGGAACGACCAGCGCACGGCGCGCACCACCTCGCGCGGCCAGCCGCAGGACGTAGGCGAGCGCCCCCACCGCGAGCGCAGCGGCGAGCGCGGCTCCGGCCGCGCCCATGCAGTGCACGCGCCCCCACCGCGATTCGACCCACGGCCAGGCACCGTCCTTGATCCCGTTCGCGCGCGCGGTGCGCGGATCGATGAACAGGTAATTATGGGCCTGGAAAGTCGAGCCAGACGTTCGAGCCGTAGTGCGCGAACGCCGGGATTTCATCGCGTCGCGTGCGCTCGTCCGGCCATTTCAGTCTGGTCATGATTACAGCCTGGATCGATAGGCCCTGAATCGTGTGGGGATTCTTTCCCCGGGGATTTGTTCTTTCTATGGCCGCATAGCAAACTTTCAGCGCCCGGAGAGCATGGCTGGCGTCGCAGCCCTTAGAATAAGTTTAGAATACGTGTAGGAGAACGCATGGCGGAAAGCGTAGCAACCAGCCAGACCATACTGGTCGTCGGTGGCGGTGTCAGCGGCATGACCGCGGCGCTCGAAGCCGCGGAATGCGGCAAGCAGGTGGTGCTGGTCGAGCGCTCGCCGACGCTCGGCGGCCGCACCGCGCTTCTCTATCGCTACTTCCCGAAGCTCTGCCATCCGACCTGCGGGCTGGAGATCAACCTGCGGCGGCTCAAAGGCAACCGCAATGTGCGGGTCATGACGCTCGCCGAGGTGACGAAGATCGAAGGGCGGCGCGGCGACTACGACGTCACGCTGCGCGTGACGCCGCGCTACGTCAACGAGAACTGCACCGCCTGCGGCGCCTGCGCCGACGCGGTGAGCGCGGAAGTGCCGAATCCCTGGAACTACCACCTGAACCGCATGAAGGCCGCGTACCTGCCGCACGCGATGGCCTATCCGCAGCGCTACGTGCTCGATGCGTCCATTCTCGGGACGACCGATGCCGAAAAAGCAAAGGCAGCGTGCAAGTACGGCGCGATCGACCTGGACATGAAAGTGGAGCTGATCAGGCTTAAGGCCGGCGCGGTGATCTGGGCGACCGGCTGGCAGCCCTACGACGCGGCGAAGATCCAGTCCTACGGCTACGGGCGCTACGCCAACGTGATGACCAGCGTGGAGTTCGAGCGCCTCGCCGATCCGCACGGGCCGACCGGCGGCCGCATCCTGCGGCCCTCCGACGGCAAGGAGGCGAAGAACATCGCCTTCATCCAGTGCGCCGGCTCGCGCGACGAGAATCACCTGCGGCACTGCTCGCGCATCTGCTGCATGGCTTCGCTCAAGCAGACCGCGTACGTGCGCGAGGCCTGGGGCGATGCTGCGCAGTCCACGATCTATTACATCGATATCCGGGTGATCGACCGCTTCGAGGATTTCTACCGGAAGGTGCAGGCCGATCCGACGGTGAAGTTCGTCAAGTCCAAGCCGGCGAGCATCGAGCAGGACCGGAAGAACGCCGATGTGATCGTGCAAGGCGTGGACACCGAGGGTTACCACCGCTACGCCAGCCGCCACGACCTCGTGGTGCTCGCGATCGGGATGGAGCCGTCGGTGCAGGGCGCGGACATCCCGGCGGAGATCGTCGAGGACTCGAGCGGCTTCATGCAACCGTCCCCGCCGCAGAGCGGGATCTTCGGGGCGGGCTGCGCCACCAACGCGCTCGACGTGAACCGCTCGGTGCAAAGCGCCACGGCGGCGGCGCTGCGCGCGATCCAGGTCGTGCAGCGCGCGGCAGGAGCAGAAGCATGAGCGAGATGAAGACCGCGGCGTACGTCTGCGGCGGCTGCGGCATCGCCGAGCGACTCGACACGGGCGCGCTCGCGAAGATCGCCGAGCGCGATGGCAAGATGAGCGTCGTGCGCCAGCACCCGTTCCTGTGCAGCGCCGAGGGCGTGGCGAAGGTCCGCGACGATATCGAGAAGGAAGGGCTGACGCACGTCGCGATCGCGGCCTGCTCGTGCCGCTCAAAGACCGAGGCGTTCGATTTTCCGACCGTGGCGCTTTCTCGCGCCAACCTGCGCGAGGGCGTGATCTGGGTGCAGCCGGCAACGGACGAGGCGCGCGCGGTCACGCAGGAGATGGCCGACGACTACGTGCGCATGGCCTGCGCCGAGGTGAAGAAGATGAAGGCGCCAGCGGGCAACCAGGAAACCGGCAAGAACAAACGCATCCTCGTCGTGGGCGGCGGAATTTCCGGCCTCACGGCAGCGCTCGAAGCCTCGAAGACCGGCTACGAAGCGGTGATCGTCGAGAAGAGCGCCGCGCTCGGCGGCTGGGCGGCGCAGCTGCACCGCCGCGTACCCGACCGCGTACCGTTCAAAGAGCCTGCGGACACCGGTATCGCGGCGCTCGTCGCGGCGGCGACGCAAGACCCCCGCATCAAGGTGCACCTGAACGCCACGGTCGCTGAGACCGCCGGCGCACCAGGGCAATTCAAGGTGGCGGTCGCGATCGAGAGCGGCCAGACACTCGTCGAGGAGGTCGGCGCGATCATTCAGGCCACCGGTTTCTCGCTCTACGACGCGGCGAAGCTCACCGAGTTCTCCTATGGAAGATCGCCCAACATCGTGGACCAGGCGGGGCTGGAGCGGCTCGCGCGCGAGGCGGCCGCTGCCGGCGCACCGATCCGCAGACCCTCCGACGGCGGCGAAGTGAAAACGGTAGTATTCGTGCAATGCGCGGGGCAGCGCGACGATTTGGGTAAACACCTGTCCTACTGCTCGGGCCATTGCTGCGCGACTTCGATCAAACAGGCGATGTATTTCAAGGACGTGAACCCGGCGGTGAACACCGTCGTGATTTACACCGACTTGCGCGTCTACGGCAACGGCGAGGACTTCTACCGTTCCGGTCAGTCGAAAGGCGTCAACTTCACTAAGGGCAAGGTGACCGCGGTCGAGCCGAACGGAAATTCGTGCAAGGTGAGCTTCCGCGACCTCATCCTCGCCGAGGACGTCTCGATCGACAACGCCGACCTGGTGGTGCTTGCCACCGGCCAGGTGCCGAACTCGGGTGTGGACATAAACAACCCGGACACAGACAACGCGAACAGCGCGAAATCCATCTCGATCCTCAACCTGACGTACCGCCAGGGCAAGGACCTGCCCAAGCTGCGGCACGGCTTCGCCGACTCGCACTTCATCTGCTTCCCGTACGAGACGCGACGCACGGGCATCTACACCGCCGGGCCGGTGCGCCGGCCGATGGACATCGCGCAGGCGACCGAAGACGCGACCGGCGCGGTGCTGAAGGCGATCCAGGCCGCGGAAAACGCGCAACTGGGCCGCGCTGCGCACCCGCGTTCGGGCGACCTGTCGTTCCCGATGGTGCGCCTGGACGGCTGCACGCAGTGCAAGCGCTGCACCGTGGAATGCCCTTTCGGCGCGATCGACGAGGACCCGAAAGGCTACCCAGTATTCAACGAAAGCCGCTGCCGGCGCTGCGGCACCTGCATGGGCGCCTGCCCGGTACGCGTGATCTCATTTGAAAACTACTCGGTGGACAGCGTCGGCGCGCAGATCAAGGCGGTCGAGATCCCCGACGAAACCGAGAGCAAGCCGCGCATCCTGGTGCTCGCGTGCGAGAACGACGCTTATCCCGCGCTCGACATGGCGGGCATGCAGCGGCTCACCTATAGCGCGTTCGTGCGCGTCGTCCCGGTGCGCTGCCTCGGCTCGGTGAATGCGGTCTGGGTGACGGACGCGCTCAACTCCGGTTACGACGGTATCATGCTGATGGGCTGCAAGCACGGCGACGATTACCAGTGCCATTTCGTCAAGGGCTCGGAGCTCGCCATCGAACGCATGAGCAAGATCGACGATACGCTCAAGCAGATGGCCCTCGAGACCGAGCGCGTCGCAACCTACGAGGTGGCGATCACCGACAACTTGCGGCTGCCGAAGCTGATCGACGAGTACACCAAGACCATAGAGAGAATCGGCCTGTCACCGATGAAAGGATTCGCATGAACCTCGACGAACAGGCGCGCGTGAGGTACGCCAATGACTTTCTCAAGGAGGTTGAGGAGCGGGTCGAGGAAGGCGAGTGGGTGAAGATGTGCATGCAGTGCGGCGTGTGCGCGGGATCGTGCCCGTTCGGCCCCGACTGGGAGCACTCGCCGCAAAAGATCTTCATGATGATCCGCGCCGGCAAGCGCGAGGAGGTGCTCACCTCCGACTCGATGTGGATGTGCACCTCCTGCTACAACTGCGTGGTGCGCTGCCCGCGCCAGCTCCCCATCACGCAGATCATGCACGGCCTGGCGACCTACGCGGAGCGCCTGGGGCTCGCGCCGAAGATGCAGCCGACGCGGCGCTTCTCGCTGCAGTTCTGGGACAACTGCACGCGCACGGGACGCGTCAACGAGCTAAAGCTCGTTCTGCAGGTGTATTTCCGCAACGGCTTCGTCGCCGGCCTGAAGGAGTTCTGGAACATGCGCCGCGTGGGCCTAGGCCTGCTGCTCGCCAAGCGCATGAATCCCTTCGAGCTGTTCTTCCCGCACAAGTGCAGGGATCGCGACGGCATCCAGCGCATGCTGAAGAAGGCCTACGAGATCGAGGACCGAAAGCGAGGATTCACCCGATGAAGAAGGAATACGCGTTCTATCCCGGCTGCTCCTCGCAGCTGCGCGGCTCGGCGTCCAACTACCTCACCAGCGTGAACGCGATGTGCGACACGCTCGACATCAAGATGACGCCGATCCCCGACTGGAACTGCTGCGGCGCCTCGATCGGCTACGCCGGCAGCGGCGAGCTCGCGCGCCACGTGATGAACGCCCGCAACTTCGCGCTCTCTGAGCAGCACCTGCCGGGGCAGGACGTGGTCGCCAGCTGCGCCGCGTGCTGGCTGGGAGCGAAGGAGACCAAGGAAAAGCTCGACGCCTCGAGCCAGCTGATGGCCGAGACCAACGAGGCACTCAAGCAAGCCGGCCTGCGGTACCAGGCGAAGACCACAGTGCGCCACATGGTCGAGGTGCTGATCGAGGACCTCGGCTACGAGGCGCTCGCCAAGCCGGTGGTGAAGCCGCTCGAAGGCGTGAAGTTCGCCGGCTACGTCGGCTGCCAGACCAACCGGCCGTTCGGCATCGCCGGCGAGTCCTTCGAGAACCCGTTGTACCTCGACAAGATGGTCGAGACCGTGGGGGGCGAAGCGCTCACCCAGTACGATCAGAAAGTTAGCTGCTGCGGCGGCGCGCTCGCTTTCTCCGAGCCGGAAAAGAGCCAGAAGCAGATCAAGGCCATCGTCGAGTCGGCCTACGACCACGGCGCCGACATGATCGTCACGCCCTGCCCGCTGTGCCAGGCGAACGTCGAGATCTACCA